>PVMK01128449.1_pt1 | contig 21455 bp, 19 predicted proteins | sample 1853481 | NCBI WGS metagenome assembly PVMK01 (sample SAMN08533507, study PRJNA380276) | Marine sediment metagenome, whole genome shotgun sequencing project.
ATAATATTTGGTATTTATACTGTCCACTTCAACGTAGGTGTTAAATAATTGGTTGCTATTATTTATTCTCAACTGAATATTATTTGCAAAAAAGTCATCTAACTTTATTTGAGGGGACCTGAATGTTAGATCGAATTTTTTGGCATCACTCTCTACCCTACCCTTTAAAAAGGTATTGTCACCAAGCTTAAGGTCTGGATAAAAGACTTCGGCTATCTTATTGTATATTTTAAAATTGAAATCAATAAACTGGTCCGATTTAAGGTCATGGGGTACATAATTGGTATAATTATTCCCTAAAGAATTTTCCAGCAACCTGGTCACATCCCTAAATCTGAATTTGCCATTTAAACTGCCTTCGATAATGTCGGGCGAGTTCACATCGATATATCTGATGCCTTCTTTAAAACGGGACGATATTGCAAAATCCTTAAAATAATATTCATTATTCTGGTTTTTGTACAGAGTATTTTTAAAAGTAACATCCCCTACCGCATTATCGACATTGGTTCCCCGCATATTCATATTGACCAGGCCTTTAAAAACGGATATACTATCTTTAGAAATAAAGTTTAGGGCCTTGAGATCAATAAAAGTGGCATCTGCGTTAAAATTGTATTTATTTATATCCTTTGAGAAATCGACCAGGCCATTAAACTTTAAATCCAGGTTTTTGTCAATGGCTATTAAAATCCCATTGAATATCATATTTTGAACATTTCCTGAAATTTCTATATCATTATAGCTATAGTCATTATATTCCAAATTATAAATGTCTCCTATCATTAAGGTATTTAGGTTTTCTTTTGTAAATCCTTTTCCATCAACATTCAGGTTAACAGATACTTTCCCTACTTTGGGGTTGTTTATAAAGGACCCCAGATCGAAATCGTCCAGGGCAATATTTCCTTTATAAGAAGCATTGTCGATGTCATCGATCTCGGTCATTTCCAGGTTAGAAATAATATATCCTAATTTAGTGTCAATTTGGATATCGGCGTTTACCGTTTTGGATGTGACCAAAGATTTTCCGGTAATTGTAAACTTTCCTAAACTGTCCAACGCCGAAGGCAAAGATTTACCCAGGACATTGGGTAACAAGCTCTTTAAGTCGCGATACGTTGATGACAATCTATTAAAATTGGCATCCATTACGAAATTATCTTTTTCTTTGTTAAAAAGATTTTTAAAATTCAGGTTGCCGTCAATTACGGTTTGGCGTGAGGTATTAAGGATTAAATGACTTGCTGTGAGATCGTTCAATGTCCCAAATAAGGTGGTATTTAATACCGCCTTTTGATTTTTACCAAATTCGTCATAGAGCATATTTAGTTCGTCCAATGCAATATGGGATTCAATAAAAGTAGCATTGATCCTGACCTTATCGGAAAAATACCGTAAATCATCTCTGTTATATTCAAATTTCAACCTTCCTTTAAGTAATGAGTTTTCAGTTTTAATTTTAAGATAATCAAAGGTCATATCCTGTAAAGTATACACAAAATTGGTAGTGAGGTTTTTAATCTCTACGCCCCTTGAATCTTTAAAGGACAATTTATTAATTCGGGTACTCACATCCGGGCCAAGAATTAAAAAGTCGGTTGCATTAATATTGAGATCGTTAAAAGCAAAGACTTGCTGAACATCCCGATTTTCATCGGTAAGTATAAATTTGCTGTCAATGATCGAAACATCGCTGGACGAAAGTAAGAATGTACTTTTATCCTTTTTTTCGGTATTGTCTTCTTCAAATTTTTTAACGAAAATATCGAGATTCGTTTCATTTTCGCCAAGATAGGTTTTTAAATTAAAGGAAAGCCCTATGATATCAACATCACCAAAAGTAAGCTTGTTATCTAACAATTTTTTAGCACTTAAAATTGAAGTATTTAATTCTATAATATTGATGAGCGTATCATTCTTATGATCTTCTATATAGATATTTTTAAGTTCCACGTCACCATTAAATTGCAGTCCCACCTTTTCAATACTTATATTGGTTCCAAAATCCCGATTGATGCGTTTCGTAGCTTTTCTGCCAAGACTTGTTTGTACGGCAGGAATAGAAAGTATCAACACTAAAATGATGAAAACCAGTAGCAGGACCGCTACAATTTTTGATGCTATTTTTAATACTCTTTTGATACGAGCTAAAGTTATAACTTTCTAAATAATAAACTACATTTGTAATTACGAAATTATGAACGATTTAGACGTTTGATTTGTTCACAAACAAACAATTATTATGCCTAATTTTTATTAATGGCTTCACAAAACATCTACATTCTCGGAATAGAATCCTCATGCGATGATACTGCGGCAGCCGTTATACACAACGGAAAAATATTAAGCAATGTTGTTGCAGGCCAGGACATCCACCGGCAGTATGGCGGTGTAGTTCCCGAATTAGCCTCAAGGGCGCACCAGCAAAATATTGTTCCTGTTGTGCACCAGGCCTTGCAAAAAGCTAACATTGATAAATCACAACTCCGGGCTATTGCCTTTACACGGGGCCCGGGATTAATGGGTTCTTTATTAGTAGGAACTTCGTTTGCGAAGTCTCTGGCCTATGGCCTTAATATTCCACTGATAGATGTTAACCATATGCAAGCACATATTTTGGCCCATTTTATCGACGAAGATGGATTCGATAAACCCGAATTTCCGTTTCTGGGCATGACCATATCCGGCGGACATACCCAAATTGTTAAAGTAAGCAGTTATTTCGATATGGAAGTTATTGGGGAAACGCTTGATGATGCCGTTGGAGAGGCCTATGATAAAAGCGGTAAGATCTTAGGTCTTAGTTATCCTGCCGGGCACGAAATTGACCGGCTGGCGCAATTGGGCAATCCCAAAGCTTTTCACTTTACGAAACCTAAGGTTGATGGTTTGAACTTTAGTTTTTCGGGCCTTAAAACGGCTATTCTTTATTTTATTCAGCGGGAATCCAAGGCTAACCCTAATTTTATAAAAAAACACCTAAACGATGTTTGTGCCTCCATACAATACACCATTATTGGGATCCTTATGGACAAACTTAAACTCGCGAGCAGTCAAACCGGAATCAAACACATAGCTATTGGTGGTGGTGTCTCGGCGAATTCGGGTATACGCCGGGCATTAAAAGATGCCGAGCAAAAATTTGGTTGGAAGACCTATATCCCGAAATTAGAATTCACAACAGATAATGCCGCTATGATCGCAATAGTAGGATATTTAAAATATCTTGAAGACGATTTTGCAGAACAGAATGTGATGGCTTCAGCAAGACTTAAAATTTAAAAAGACTGGCATATAACGAAACCATAGCAACCAGAATTAGAGGACAGCTGGTTCTGTTTCCCGAAGACTTTACCGAGAAGAAAATGTTTGGTGGGCTGTCTTTTTTATACCGTGGTAAAATGACCGTCGGGATTATTAAAGATGATCTCGCAGTTCGTATTGTTGGATCCAAAATGGAAGCTGCTTTGCAAAACGAATATGTGAAGCCGATGAATTTTACCAAACGTCCCATGAAAGAGTTTGTTTATGTATCCCCGGGAGGGTTTAAAACAGAAACACAACTCTTATATTGGATCGAGTTAGGATTAGAGCATGCCAAGGGTAAATTATAGCTTTATCAAAAAATGAACACCAAAAATTAACAATCTTAAATCTATAGAATCCATTAAATAATGCAGTTATTTTATAACAGGGATATTACCGAAAATACAACCCGATTTTCCTTTTCTAAAGAAGAAAGCAGGCATATCACCAAAGTTCTAAGAAAAAAGGAAGGCGATCTTTTGCACATCTTTAATGGCAAGGGTTGGCTTTTCGTTGCAAGAATATTGGTTGCCGACATAAAGCACTGTGTTGCCGATGTCGTTTCAGCAACACTCCAGCCCAAAAGAAGCTATAATTTACATTTGGCAGTAGTTCCAACAAAAATGAATGACCGGTACGAATGGTTTTTAGAAAAAGCTACCGAAATTGGAATTGATACCATTACTCCTATTATTTGTGACCGCAGCGAACGGCGACATATTAAACCTGAGCGCCTCGACAAGATAGTGCAGGCCGCCATGAAACAATCCTTAATTTGCTACTTACCCAAACTTAATGCCTCGACCCCCTTTAATAAATTTATTAAGCAGGACCTTCAAGGCCAAGGTTTTATTGCCCATTGTGAAGACACGGATAAAAAACCCCTTAAACAACACTTACATCCCGGTAAGGACATTACCATTTTGATTGGCCCGGAGGGCGATTTTAGTGTTAAAGAAATTCAAATGGCTGTCCAAAATAGTTTTATTCCTGTAACTTTGGGGGAAAGAAGATTACGTACAGAAACGGCTGCAATTGTTGCCTGTCATAGCGTAGCTTTTGTAAATGAATAATTATGAAGTTATCTCTTGTCTTTAGTCTTTTTTCTGTGCTCTCTTTTTCTCAGGATATCGCTATTTTAAAATATAAGGGTGGTGGCGATTGGTACAGTAACCCCACGGCATTACCTAATTTAGTTTCCTATTGTAACGCCAATATAAACACAAGGATAAACGCCAAACCTCAAACGGTTGAAACCGGAAGCACCGACATTTTTCAATTTCCATTTTTGCATATGACGGGGCATGGTAATGTGTTTTTTAGCGACAACGATGCTGAAAATTTGCGGAACTATTTGGTGTCCGGAGGATTCCTTCATATTGACGATAATTACGGTATGGAACCCTACATTACCAAAGAATTAAGGAAGGTCTTTCCCGAAATTGAATTGGTGGAACTTCCAGCAAACCATGATATTTTTAATATCGTTTATCAATTCCCACAGGGGTTACCCAAAATACATGAGCACGATGGCAAAAGGCCACAAGCTCTGGGCATTTTTCATGAAGACAGGTTAGTCGTTTTGTTTACCTTTGAAAGCGATCTGGGTGATGGCTGGGAAGATGCAGAGGTTCACAATGACCCTGAAGAGGTTCGGGAAAAAGCCCTTAAGATGGGTGCCAATATTATAAAATATGCATTTGAAAATTGAAGCAAATAATGTAAATCGTTTTATATATTTACTACATGAATTCAAAAATAATCACTAACGGAATTTTAAGGGCTGTGGGTATTATACTTGCCATTCTTTTAATTCTATTTTTCCTGTATAAAATTCAAGCAGTCATTGTTTATGTTGCAATTGCGGTGGTTGTATCACTCATTGGGAGGCCTTTAGTGTTATTTATGCGCAGGCGCTTAAAATTTAATAATACCATTGCCGTCATTGTTACCATGGTCTTTTTAATAGGGCTTCTTTTGGGTTTAGTGCGATTATTCATTCCTTTAGTTATAGAGCAAGGACATAATCTTTCCCTATTGAATATCGATGCATTGCAGGATAATATCGAAAATTTGTATTATCAGATCACCGATTATTTCTCATTGAATAATATTGATGTGGAGCGGTCTATAAAAGAATCGAACATTCTGTCAAAGATCGATTACTCAGTAATTCCCGATTTTTTAAATTCTTTTGTTAGTGGGCTGGGAAGTTTTAGTATAGGATTGTTTTCGGTTTTATTTATTTCATTTTTCTTTTTAAAGGATAGTAAGCTTTTTGAAGACGCTATTATGACCCTTATTCCCGATGATAAAGAAGAACGCTCCAAACAATCCTCCATTAAAATCAAAGACTTGTTATCCCGATACTTCGTGGGGTTAATTTTTCAAATTTTAATCCTTTTTGTGATATACACCGCGGTACTGCTCATCTTCGGTATTAAGAATGCCATTGTGATCGCCTTCTTATGTGCCTTACTTAATCTTGTTCCATACGTGGGACCATTGGTGAGTGCCGTATTAATGATCGCTTTGACAATGACAAGTAACCTGGGAGCAAGTTTTAGTGAGGTCATCTTACCAAAAACCATTTATGTAATGATCGGTTTTGTCATTGCCCAGTTGGTGGACAATTTCTTTAGCCAGCCTTTTATATTTTCAAAAAGCGTGAAATCGCATCCGCTTGAGATCTTTTTGGTCATCATTATCGCCGGAATACTTTTTGGCGTAATAGGCATGATCGTTGCCATACCCGCTTACACTGCTATTAAAGTGATATTGAAAGAATTTTTGTCGGAATACAAGATCGTAAAAAAGCTCACCAGAGGCTTATAGTTTTAGTTTGAATAAAAATATTTTAAATGCTGTAGTTCAAGAGTTTATAATAATTAATTTGGACTCTGATATTTCCTCTATCCTTTTAAAAAAAATTACTTTCAAGGGTGTTGAGACCAAGGCGCTTATTGAGCAGATCGAAGCTAAAAAAAAGTGCCGGTCAAAGCTCCCACTCTGGTTTAAAACCGTTAATATTTACTATCCTAACAAGCTTAATATTGAACAGACGTCTTCCGAAATTTCTGCGGGATATAAATCACAGCTCGTCGCAGGCAATTCTATGGTTGATATTACCGGTGGATTTGGAGTGGATTGCCATTTCTTTTCGAAACATTTTAAATCTGTCGTGCATTGCGAGATTGATAAAACGCTTTCTGATATAGTTGTATATAACAATAAAATATTTAAGAATGATAATATCGAAGCTTCAAATATTGACGGGATTTCCTATTTGAAGCAATCCGGTAAGCGATTCGATTGGATCTATGCCGACCCGTCAAGACGCCACAGCAGTAAAGGGAAAGTATTCTTTTTAAAGGACTGCCGGCCTAATATTCCGGAACATCTGGATATTTTATTTGCACATTCCAATAACCTCATGATCAAAACATCACCATTACTCGACATATCGGCTGGAATGCATGAACTAAGACACGTGCACTCGATTCATATTGTGGCCGTAAATAATGAGGTCAGGGAATTGCTTTGGATATTAAAAAATGGATTTAATGAAGAAATCTTCATTAATACGGTTAACCTAAAGAAAGGCCTACGGCAAAACTTTAATTTTCGCTTGGGTGATGAAAATGCAACAGATCCGGAATATAGCCTGCCACGCTCCTATTTGTACGAGCCCAATGCAGCCATATTAAAAGCGGAGGATTTAAATCAATTGCCAAAGCCTTTAACGTATCTAAACTTCATAGACATTCGCATTTGTATACCAGTGATGTGCTTAAAGATTTTCCGGGCCGATGTTTTAAAATTGAAAAGGTAATTCCTTATAATAAGAGGCAATTTAGAAGGGATTTAAACCTAAAAAAAGCTAATATTACGAAACGGAATTTTCCGGAATCCGTTCAACAAATACGTAAAAAACTTAATATTAAAGAGGGTGGCAACCAGTATTTATTCTTTACAACCGATATTAATAATGACAAGATCATTATAATTACTTCGAAAGTATTAGAGTAAATTTAACCGCTTCATCAATTCCGGCCTGTTTGCACGGCTCACCGGGATTACATGCTTATTTATCAATACACTGTTATCTTCTATATCTACTATTTTCTTAACGTTAATAACAAAAGATCTATGCACTTTTAAAAACAAATCCTCGGGTAATTTTTTTTCTATTTTTTGAAGTGTAGAATGAATGGTGTAATCTTTATCTTCTGTTTTAACATTAATATAATCTCCATTAGCCTCTATTAAATAAATACTGGACATATCAATTTTAATGAGTCTCCTGTCAATGTTAACATCCAAATCGGATTCAGCCAATGCCTCTTCATTATTGGATGTTTTTATTCCGATATTTTTTTGAGCTTTATGCACTGCCTTAGTAAATCGGGATAAAGTAATAGGCTTTACCAAAAAGTCAATAATACAATCATATTCAAATGCTTCTATTGCAAAATTTCGATCTGAAGTCGTTATAATAATTCCCGGCGGAGTTTTTAAAGTCTCTATAAAATCAAATCCTGTGAAATCAGGCATATGAATATCTAAAAAAATGAGATCCACTTCATTTTTATTCAGATACTTCATGGCTTCTATTGCATTAGGGAAATCGGCAATTACATTAAGGGTTTCGACCTTCGAGCACAAATTTTCAATAATTGCTCTAGCGGCCGCTTCGTCGTCAATTATGATACATTTCATATGGAGGTATAAATTTTCTAATAATTTAACAAATAGGTTGTGCTTTACCCTAACTATGTCGAGTTCTCATAAATAGATATTCTAGCCATTTTCATTAAAATTTTGATAAATATTTGGATATTATATTTAAAACCGAATCAAACTCTGTTTGGAGCGAATCATTTCCTTCTCTCAATGCATTTTCATGAACAACAGCCAATTCATAACTTTTTTCTAGCCCAAAAATACTTATTTTATGTTTTAGTTTGTGAACATTGTTTGCGGCCTCAATGAAGTTTTTTAATCCTATATTCTTATAGTAAATTTCTTTTTCGTCTGGAAATTCAGCTTTTATAATGCCCAGTAGTTTATTTTCAAACCCCTTTTCACCGCCGGACAGGTCATGGATATATTTAAGATTGGGTTCTTCCATTCAAATCTTTATTGATTGTAAAATATACTATTATTTACCAAAATAACTAAAGAAATATCCGTAAATGAAATTGTATGTTAAACCTGTACAGGTCTATGTTTTATAAAGTTTTGCTGCTGTGATCGCGACAGGATTGAATATCCTTTAAAACTCCCCTTTGCAAACCCGCCTGCCAGCGGGCAGGTACAAAACCAGATTTTAATTGCCTTAAAAATTCCTACTATGGGATTAATTACAAGTTAGCAGATTGTTCAGTGATCTCTTTTTGCATTGCGTGAGTTAATTATAAACCATAAAAGAGGTGATTTCAAATCAAGATATTCCAATTATATTCTATTAACTAATTGTATGAATAACCTATACCAACAGCACTTGACACTACTCCGTGTTTGCCCCCTCTATGAAATCCTCTATTTTTCTGGTCCACAAGTAATACCATATGATAACCTCTAGCGGCAGCCTTTCTTTTTAATTCTTCCAAAGTTCTCATTTTAAGAACATTTCTATTGGAACTTAATGTGCGGCCTGTAGTTTTTGCAGAAATTTCCTTACCTTTCATAAGGCCATCAACATCTTCAATAATATTTGTTACAGTTACTTTATCCCAATCTTCCTCACTTCTTATTTCAACTTGAGCGTAAGATTGAAGAGTAAACAAAAGGGCAACCGAAATAAAAAATAAATTTCTCATAATTATGAATTTTTAAAAGTATGTGATCTACAATTTAGTAAATATTTAGTAAAAGACCTTGCTATTTCATAAAAAGCTTAGGGTAAAATTAAGAATAGAACATTTTATTATGTAGTTTTAGTAAATAATAATAACTGATCAACTAATTATCCAAAGTATTATGAAAAAACTTGAAGCAATTATAAGAAAATCCAAATTCAAGGAGGTCAAAAAAGCCCTGATTGATGGCGGATTTAATTCTTTTAATTATCGACTTACCAGATGTATAAGTGGAAAATCTGAAACACGATACTACAGAGGTGTTGCATATGATTCAAAGGCAACCGAACGTGTATTACTTTCAATATATGCTAAAGATAAAGACACTGATACAATAATAAATATTATTAAAGATTCGGGCAAAACAAGTGATGCAGATGATTCTTATTTAGCCATATTTCATGCAACAAAAGCCTATAAGTTAAAAGGTGGAGATGAAGACGATAAATTAATTGAAGTAATCTAAAAAACGGAAAAATGGATAGTATAGGAATAGATACAATTTGGGTATTAGTGGCAGCAGCTTTAGTTATGTTGATGCAAGCAGGATTTTCACTGGTCGAAGTTGGACTGACCAGAGCAAAAAATTCAATTAATATTTTAATGAAGAATTTTGTCGATTTTTCAACAGGCTCAATTATATTTTGGGTCTTTGGTTTTTCTTTAATGTTTGGAGAGGATATAGGGGGTTTTATTGGCATAGGAGATTTTATGAGTGATAGTAATGCGGTAGACGGGATTCCGTTTAAGGCCAGTATAATATTTCAAACGGTATTTGCAGCGACAGCTGCTACCATTGTTTCTGGAGCGATTGCAGAAAGGACAAAATTTTCTGCGTACTTAATTTTTTCGGTTATCGTAACAGCAATCATCTATCCAATTTCGGGACATTGGATTTGGGGAGGTGGATGGTTATCTGATATGGGATTTCATGATTTCGCAGGTTCTACAGTAGTTCATTCGGTTGGCGCTTGGGTTGCTTTAGCCGGAGCAATTGTAGTTGGACCCCGACTTGGTAAATATTCGGCCTCAGGTAAATCAAGAGTAATACCAGGACATAATTTATCATTAGCTGCACTAGGCGTATTTATATTATGGTTTGGATGGTTCGGGTTTAATGGCGGTTCTCAATTGGCTGCTTCCGGTGAAGATAATGCGGTTGCGATATCTCATATTTTTCTAACCACAAATATTTCGGCTGTCGCCGGAGCTATGGCGGCAATGATTATCTCGTGGATGCGCTATAAAAAACCTGCATTGAGTATTACAATGAATGGCGCATTGGCAGGTTTGGTAGGTATAACAGCTGGTTGTAACATTGTATCACCAGGATCTGCTTTAATCATAGGTGCAATTTCAGGAACATTTTTAGTGTTCGCAGTTGAACTTATTGATAGAAAACTAAAAGTTGATGACCCTGTTGGGGCTATTTCAGTTCATGGTGTATCAGGAGCTTTAGGAACTATTATGGTAGGTTTGTTTGCAAAAGAAGGTGGACTCTTCTTTGGAGGTGGATTTGAATTATTAATTACACAAATTATTGGTGTAGTTGTTGTATTTATTTGGGCATTCTCTTTGGGCTTCTTATTATTTAAGTTGATAAAAGTTACTATTGGAGTTCGTGTTTCAAGATCTGATGAAGAGCAGGGTTTAGATATTACAGAGCATGGTGAAGAAATTTATAATTAATTGATATTAACTAACTAAAAAAACTAAAGAAATGAATTATTTTAAATTTGAATATATTTGGCTTGACGGGTACAAACCCGTAGCAAATATCAGAAGTAAAACCAGGATTTTACCATTGGATTCTTTTGATGGAGATGTAACTAAATTGCCTAATTGGTCGTTTGATGGGAGTTCAACAAAACAAGCTGAAGGGCATTTTTCAGATTGTAGACTAATGCCTAAGAGAGTTTATATAGATCCAGTACGTGATAATGCATACCTTGTTATTTGTGAAGTGTACAATCCGGATGGAACTGCACATCCAACAAATACTAGACAATCGATTAATGAGGAAGAAGCTAAGGATTTTTGGATAGGATTTGAGCAGGAATATGTGTTGATGCAAACAAACGGAAGACCTATAGGTTTTCCTGCAGGTGGATATCCTGAACCCCAGGGGCCCTATTACTGTGCAGTTGGACATCAAAACGTAACAGGCAGGAATATTATTGAAGAACACCTTGATATTTGTCTTAATGCGGGTATTGGTATGACAGGAATAAATGCTGAGGTTATGCTTGGTCAATGGGAATACCAAATTTTTTCAATGGATGCTTTAAAAGCTTGTGATGACCTTATCATTTCCAGGTACTTACTCTTTAGAGTAACTGAAGATCATGAAATAATTGCCGAATTACATCCTAAACCAATAAAAGGCGATTGGAATGGTTCGGGTATGCACACAAACTTTTCATTTCCATATATGAAGAATGTAGGAGGTAAAGAATATTTTGAAAAATACTTAACCGAATTCGGTAAATACCATGATGAACATATATCTGAATATGGCGCTTTTAATGAAGAACGTTTAACCGGTGCTCATGAAACAGCCTCAATTTCTGACTATAGTTATGGTGTAAGTGATAGAGGGGCTTCGATTCGTATTCCCAGCTATACACCCGATCACGATTGGAAAGGCTATGTTGAAGATAGGAGACCTGCGTCTAATGCGAATCCTTATAAAATTATAGCTCGTATTCTAAAAACTTCTAAAATAGCACACGAAGTTGCTATTAAATAGGTTTAATTAAATATCAAAATAAGTTCGGTATTAAACATTTAATACCGAACTTCATATTATCCAAAATCTATCTACTTATTACTATTAAAAAATAGTTATGCTAATATTTAACATCAACTATGGGAAATACTATTTTTAATATAAGAAAGACCTTTAACTTCGGTTTCTTTATTATTTTGTGCTTAACAGTATTTTTTCCTTTCAATACACTTTCCCAGACAGGTACTTTACAATTTACTGAAGAAGAAAAAGCCTGGATATCAAGCCATCCAGTTATAAATGTTGGTAATGAAAGGTTCTGGCCTCCAATGGATTTTGTTAAAGATGGAGAGCCTATGGGCTATAGTATTGATTTGATGAACTTAATAGCGCAAGCGCTAGGAATAGAGATTAACTATATCAATGGTCTGTCCTGGTCTGAATTGTTAGATGCATTAAATAATGGAACAATTGATGTATTACCAGCAATAAGTAAAACAGATGAAAGAGAAGCTTATATAAAATTCTCCAAATCGTATATAAAACTGCCTTATGTAAAGGTAATTAATGGTGCATTACCAAATAGTGAAGATAGTAAACTTGAGAACAAAACTATTGCGGTATTCGAAGGATCGAACGTTGAAAGTGCTTTGATTAATGAATATCCAAATATTAAATTAATATACTTAAAAACAGTAATAGAAGCCCTTCGAAAAGTATCAACTGGCGAGGTAGATATTTTTATTGAAAACTTAGCTGTCATAATGTATTATTTGAATGAAAGTTATGTTCCTAACATTAAATTGAATTCTGATAATTTAACTTTTTTAAATTCTCCCGATGTATTCATTGGTGTATTAAAAAAGAATAAAATTCTTGGTAACCTGATTGACAAAGGACTTGAGGCCGTGTCCAAAGAGGATATTGTTTTACTCAAAAATAAATGGCTGCCCATTGAAACTTCCAAACCCGAAATATTATTAACCGATGAGGAAAGACAATGGATATCAAGTCAAGCGCCACTGAAAGTTGCAAATGAGATGGATTTACCTCCTTTTAATTTTTCAGATAATGGTATCCCAAAGGGATATTCTGTTGAGCTTATTAAACTTATTAGTAAGAAATTAGATCTTCCAATTGATTTTGTAGATGGAAATACCTGGGCTGAAATAATTGAGAAGTTTAAGCTTGGAGAACTGGATATATTACCATTTGTTCATTTTACAGAAGAAAGGAATGAATTTATGTCTTTTACTAAAAGTTATGAGTCAAATCATTCAGTATTAGTAGTGAATGAGCGAAGCACTAACTTAAAAACTTTGGATGATCTTGAATTTAAAAAAGTTGCTGTTATCTCTAATTATGCTACAGCCGAAATCTTAAAGAATAAATATCCAAATATTGAACAAGTCTTTGTAAATAATATCACTGAAGCCCTGACAGAAGTCTCTTTAGGAAATGCTGATGGTTTTGTTGGTACTTTAGGTACACTATCTTATATATTAGATCAAAGTTTTATTCCTAATATTAAAATTGTAGGAGTTGTAAAATTAAAGACCAAAGAAGAAATTCAAATTCATATTGCTGTTGCAAAAGATAGTATCATTTTCAGAAATATATTACAAAAAGGATTAGATGCGATATCAAAAGAAGAGATAAACAGAATCCGTCGAACATGGATTGGAAATAAAGACAACTCAGAAGAAAACTTTCAAACTGAAGATTTGTTAACCAATGAGGAAAAACAATGGATTTCAAATCAACCTCCAATGAAAGTTGCCAATTCGATGGATTGGCCTCCTTTTAATTTTTCAGATAATGGTGTTCCCAAAGGCTATTCTATTGATTTACTTAAACTTATCAGTGAGAAAACTGGACTTCCACTTCAATTTGTAAGTGGGAATACCTGGGAAGAAATAATTGAAAAGTTCAAGCTTGGAGAACTGGATATATTACCTTCTCCCTATTATACTGACCTTCGTAATGAATTTATCTTATTTACCACATATTATGCTTCAAATCCTTCAGTACTTGTAGTAAATCTACATAACACAAATATTAAATCACTAGAAGATTTAGAATTCAAAAAAGTTGCAGTCATCTCCGGTTATGCTACTGCTGAAGTTTTGAAGACTAGGCACCCTAACATTGAACCAGTTTATGTAAAAAATGCTATGGAGGGTCTTTATGACGTCTCTATAGGTAATGTGGATGCCTTCATAGAGAGCTTAGGTCCAGTTTCATATTTAATAGACAAAAATTTCATCCCAAATATTAAAATCCTTGGGAATATAAACATAAAACGAATTGAAGAAACACAACTTCATTTTGGTGTTGCAAAAGACAACATCATGCTTAGAGATATATTGCAAAAAGGATTAAACGCGGTAACTGTAGATGAATTAAAAACTATTCATCAAAAATGGCTGCCAGTTAATGGCATTTCTGATAAAGAGGAAGGCTTTTTTAAATCGTCCGATTTGTGGCAAGTTATAATAGTCATCCTCATACTATTTGTAATATCCTTTTTTGGCTTTAAGTGGATCTTTAAAAAATTTATTAAGGAAAAGGTTGCTTTAGAATTTGGCTCAAGAAAATTTAGAATACAAACCAATTTTTATTTAACGGTGTTAGTGATTGTTATTGCTGCCATAGGTTGGTTAGCAATTATTTATATAGAAGGTGAATTTAATGACAACATTAAACTACAACTTGAAAACGATCTTAAAAGTGCCAATGGAAGATTAGATTTCTGGCTTAATCAAAAGAAAGATTATTTAAAATCTTTTGGGCATGACCAGAAATTGGTTGATTTAACAAATGAATTGATTGAAGTTTCAAAAAATTATAATGAACGTCAATACAACACTGTTAATAATAAATTGGCTCAATTTTTTGAAGAGCAAGGTAATCAAAGTAGCTATATAATTAATCAACAAGGTTTCAATATTGGATCTATTAATACAAGCGTTATTAATAATTTAAATAATATTGCTAAATCCAGACCTGAATTCATTAAACAAGTTTTTAGGGGAGAGGTGGTCTTTGTTCCTCCTTTGATATCTATAAATGATAACCCTGATAATAGCCAAGAGGATAATTCTTCTAAAATGTATTTCTTAATTCCAATTGAAGATATTGAACATGGTGTGATTGCCGCAATAGTTCAAGAAATTAATCCTGAACTTGGTTTTTCTGAGATTCTTCAACTGTCACATGTTGGTGAAACAGGAGAAAGTTATGTTTTTAATCGGGAAGGTAGAATGCTTTCAAAGAGCCGATTTGAAAATGAATTAAAAACTTTGGGTGTTTTTCAGTTAGATAGCGTTGGAGTTAATTATATAGATATTAGAGATCCAGGAGGAAATCTAACAACTGGTTTTAAAACTAAAGTGCCCATCAATAAGAGATCATTAACACTTATGGCAAGCAGTGCTGTGGAAGGTAACAGCGATATAAATGTTGAGGGCTATAATGATTATAGAGGAGTTCCGGTAATGGGAGCTTGGACTTGGATTGATAAATTAGAAATAGGGCTTGCAACAGAAATTGATGTTGAGGAAGCATTAAATTTATTTTATTTTATAAGGCTGGCCGCTATTATAGTTCTTGGTTTCACTTTGTTAATTATTATTGGATCCATCTTATTTACACTTTCATTAGGTGAAAAAGCAAATGTTGCATTATTAAAATCAAAAGATGAATTAGAAGAAAGAGTTGAGCTTCGAACAACAGAATTAAATAATGAAAAAAGTTTATTAGGAAGCCTAATTAATGCCATCCCTGATCTTATATTTTATAAGGATACAAATTTTAAGTTTTTAGGAGTAAATAAAGCTTTTGAAGAGCAAATCGGTTTTAAAAAGGAAGATTTTATTGGTAAAACGGATAGAGATTTTATTCCAGAAGAGCTTGCAAAAAAGTTTCAAAAGTCTGACGTTGTTATTTTAGAAAAATTAGAATCTGTTTCAATGGAATCAGAAGATGTAGATTCCGATGGAAACAAAATAGTATTTGACACCAAGAAAAGTCCTTTTTTTAACGAAGCAGGTAAATTATTAGGTCTTATAGGTGTTTCAAGAGATATAACTGTTAAGAAGGAGGCTGATGAAGAAATTTTGAAACGCACACAAGAACTAAATGATGAAAGAGTATTTCTAAGTACTTTAATGAATAGTATTCCAGATCTTATATTTTATAAAGATATCAATGATAATTATTTAGGTGCTAACGATTCTTTTTTAAATCAGATTGGGATAAATATTAATGACCTGAAAGGGAAGACAGACTTTGATTTATTACCATTGAAGAAAGCAAAAGAGTTTAAAAAAATTGATAATGAAATCCTAAAATCATTAAAACCCTTAATTTCAAATACAGAAGAAAAAGATACTGATGGGAACAATTTAATTTTTGAAACAAGAAAAACACCTTTTTTTAACAAAAAAGGAACCCTATTAGGATTAATTGGAATCTCAAGAGATATAACTGAAAGGAAAAAAGCAGAGTTAAGAGTTAAATCACAATCAGTTGCACTTAAATCAACAGCTAATGGCGTAGTAATAACTAATACTAAAGGTGAAATAGTCTGGGTTAATCCAGCTTTTAGAAAATTAACCGGATATTCTTGGGAGGAGTTAATTGGTGAAAATCCCAGAATATTAAGTTCTGGCAAACACGATAAAGCGTTTTATGAAGAAATGTGGAATACCATAACTGCTGGTGAAACATGGCATGGTGAAATAATTAACAAAAAAAAGGATGGAACTTTATTTCACGAAGAAATGACGATAACACCAATACTTGACGATAAAGGTAAAATAATCCAGTTTGTTGCAATAAAAAATGATATTACAGAGAGAAAAGAACTAGAAAAAATCTTACTCAAAGCTAAACAGAGAATGGAAGATGAGCTTAATGTAGCTAAAGACATACAAATGAGTATGTTACCTTTAACTTTTCCAGCCTTCCCTAAACGTGATGAGATAGATATTTATGCTAAATTAATTCCAGCTCGGGAAGTTGGTGGAGATTTTTATGATTTTTATTTCCTGGACAAAAATCATCTTTGTTTTGTCATGGGTGATGTTTCCGGCAAAGGCGTTCCTGCTGCACTAATGATGGCAGTTACAAAAACCTTGTTAAAATCGAGAGCAGGAAATGATAAATCAACCGCCAGTATTTTAACACATGTAAATAATGAAATAGCCAAAGATAATGATGCCTATATGTTTATAACAGTATTTTTGGCAATTCTCAATACTAATACAGGTGAATTGGTATACTCGAATGCAGGTCATAATCCTTCGTATGTTATCAGTAAAGAGACTAAAGAAATCACAAAATTGGGAGACCTACACGGCCCTGTTATAGGGGCTATGGAAGATATGACCTATCAAGAAACTCAATTGTTTCTGAAAACCAAAGGATATTGTCTTGGCCTATACCGATGGGGTTACAGAATCACAAAATATAGATGAAGAATTATTCTCCGATGCGAGATTCGAGAAATTACTAAAAACCGGAGAATATAATTCATCCAAAGCACTTACTAAACTTATAATAGAAAGTGTAAAAGAATTTGAGGGCGATGCAGATCAATTTGATGATATTACTGTAATGGCCATAGAGTATTGTCAGAACCCTAAGAAAGTTTCAAGTATTAATTCATCAATAAAAATTAAAAATGATTTAAAAGAGATTGCGATTGCCATCGAATGGTTTGAAGCATTTGGACTTAGAGAATAAAATGCCTTTTGTAATAATTCAAAAATTCAATATCGCTTTTGACGAATTATTGAATAATATTATTTCTTATTCTTATAACGATGAGGATGAGCATTTAATTGATATTGATATTGAACTCATAGATGAACGCCTAATTATCACCATAAGTGATGATGGGATTCCATTTAATCCATTTATAATTGGCCCTCCAGATACGACCTTGTCCGTTGAAGATAGATATATAGGTGGGTTAGGGATACATATTGTCAAAAATTTAATGGATGAATATGATTATAAAAGACATGTAAATAATAATATAATCACACTAATCAAATATAATATTAATACATAGAAACTATGGGTTTAGAAGTTAAAGCAAACGAAGTAAATGGTGTTGTTGTAGTAAAATTACTAGGTAACCTTGATACCAATACTGCTCCCTGATGCAGAATCTGAAATCAATAATTGGCTAGAAAAAGGCATTCAAAAAATGGTTATTAATCTTGAGGAAACAAAGTATGTTAGTAGTGCAGGACTTAGAATATTTTTAGCAACGGCAAAAAAAATGACGGCTAGAGAAGGAGCAGTTAAGCTTTGCTGCCCAAATGAGGTTGTTCAAGAAATTCTTGATATATCGGGGTTTAGCACTATTCTCGATGTAAAGAAAACGGAAGAAGAGGCTTTAGCTGCCTTGTAAAAATTATGTATTAGATATGCCACAAGCCAATGACATTACTTTAATGGCCCGTATAATAAAATTATGAGAGTTATAGGCGAAAATAGTAATTTAAGAACCAAATGGGATTTTTTAATTCTGTTTTTAATTATTATAAGCGCACTCTTAATACCATATCAATTTGCCTTTCAACATAAAATAACGTTTACGGGCTCTCTATTAGTTTACTTGATTGATATCCTTTTTATTGTAGACATTATTCTCAATTTTAATACAAGTTTTAGGGTTGCTGGTAAAGAGATCATTGATTCTAAAGAAATAAAACAGCGATATTTAAAAACCAGTTTTATTACCGATGTAATTGCCACTGTTCCTTTTGATATACTTTTTTTAGTTTGGCCTGGATATGAAATCGAGGGTATATCAATAGTACTCTGGTTACGATTATTTAGATTAGTTCGTTTAAAACGATTGTTTCTTATTCTAAATAGATGGCAAAACCATAACTGGGTCAATCCTGGTTATTTAAGAATAACCAAATTCTTCTCTGGTATTATAATATTTGTTCATCTTTTAACTTGTGGTTGGTATTTGTCTTCATTTTTCTCAAACTTCCCGTCAAAAAGTTGGGTCGTTTTAAATGGCATTGAACATAGTGATGTGGTAACCCAATATATCCGATCCCTGTACTGGACGGTTACAATCTTGACAACTGTAGGTTATGGTGAGATCACACCTCATCTCAATTATGAATATGTTTTTACGAGTTTAGTAATGATTATAGGAGCCTTTATGTATGCTTTTATTATTGGGAATATAGCATCACTTATAAGTACACTTGACGTGCAAAAGTCAGCATATTGGAGTAAGACAGATGCAATAAAATTATATTTACGATACCGTGGAGTACCTGCTGAAATAAATGAAAGAGTACGGAATTATTATGAATATCGTTGGGAGCATCACCGAGGTTTAGAAGAACAGAAAATTTTCAATGATTTACCAGATCCTTTGCGCCTGGAAGTAATGATGCAATTAACTAAAGGACTAATTGATAAGGTTCCTTTATTTAAATACAGTTCCGAAAATCTTAAAAACGTACTTCTACTTGCGCTAAAAGCAAAGACGTATGATCCTAATAGTCTCATTGTAAGATCTGGAGAATTTGCTAAAGAAATCTTTTTTATTAGTAAAGGGAATATGGATATTATAGACGAAAGTGGAGAGAAAAAATATGGCTCAATGACCGATGGAGATTATTTTGGTAATCTATCCATAATGCTTGGCGAAAAACGAACAGCCTCGGTAAGAACTACTGAGTTCTGTGAGACTTTTGTTTTGTATTCTGAAGAATTCTTTAGGATTAAAAAAGAGTACCCTGAATTTATGGATGTGATGAAGAAAATGTCTTCAGAGAAAACAGAAAAAACAGTACAATTAATGCTCGAAGGAGTTATATTATAAATAATTTAGATTATGAGCAAAGCGATTTTATTCACACAATGCCTTCAGAATGATTACGTCAAGCCTATTGGAAAATATGATCCATTACCAAATTTAGTACATGTTGGATATGAGGAATCTGTTCGTTTGATGGGTCTAACGCCTTCAGAAGGCCCTGTAGCAAATACTATGAAATGGGCTTATGACCAATCTGATGATGATTTGGAAATTATACATTTAAGAGACTGGCACGACCCGGAAGATGAAAATCAGAAAGAACACCTGGAACTATATGGAGAACATTGCATTATGCTCACCGAAGGTTCTCGTTTTGCCTTTCACCTTGACAAATATCCTCGCTTAGCAACAATTATTGAGTCATTACAGCTCAATGATTTTGTAAATACCGAATTGGAAGAAATTTTAGAGCCTTATAAAGATCAAAAAATTAAAGTTGGCTTAATGGGGGTTATGACCGAAGGGAAAATATCCTTCCTGGCTTATGATTTAAAAACAAGATACCCTCAATTCGACATTGCCGTTTGTTCTGCTTTGTCTGCAGGTTCCTCTCTTTCAGGTCATTATGCTGGGCTTGATAATATGAGAAAAATTCTAGGAATTAGAGTGATTAATTCCGTTGGTGAGTTTACTGGTTTTTTAACCGGAAGTGATGCAGGATTTGAAATTAATGCGCCAGGTAAAGACGAATTGCCCAAGTTGTCTTTTAATAAGGAGGCAAATGTTACTGAAGCAGATGATAAAATAATTCGGTTTTTGTTTAGAAATACAAGGTCAGTGGAGTGTCAGTACTTGATGGAGGGTATTCTGAATCTTGTATTACGTGCAAAGAGTGTTGATGGTGAAGGGAGAGAGGAAGCACACACGTTTTAAAAATTGCATCAGGAAGAAATCGGACAGGAAAGAATGTGCTTTGAAAAGGTGGAGTCAGTTTAGGGAATAGTGCACCTAGAATAACCGATTTTATTGATTATAAAAAAAGAGGAGGTATTAAATATCGTTATGCCTCCATGGGTAAAGGGAAGTCTACGACCTTTCATCAACTATATGACTCCGGAATCTCTATGGATGAAGTCAAAAAATTTCTTGATATCGTCTTCTTAGATCAATTGGGGAAATTTTACAATGCACGTATTTATGAAAAGTCAAACTTACTGGAATATTATGGCAATGACCCCAAGCGTGCCGATCGCTTAAAACCAAGAATTGAAAAAGTATTGGGAAAACCTGCAGATGATGAAATATTGACTTTACCTACAGGCCAAAAATTTCCTAACCCATATACCTTTACAAGAGATGATCTTGGAGAATTAATGAGTTTGAATAATCGATCTAGCTTCTTTTCATATGTACATGGAGATCTGAATGGCGCAAATATTATGATTGATCCGCAGGATAATGTTTGGCTAATTGACTTTTTTCATACGGACAAAGGGCATGTCCTGAAAGATTTGATCAAGTTCGAGAATGATCTCTTGTATATCTATACACCTTTGGAGACTGAAGGAGATATGGATGAAGCGATGATTTTCAGTGAATTGCTATTTGAAATTCGTGATTTGGCCCAGCCATTGAAACCAGTGGAAGAAACTGGTCTGACAAAGCCAGGATTTATAAGAACCTATCAAACACTTCAACTTTTAAGATCATATTATCCTACACTTATTGAACACGACAGAGATTCACTACAATT
>PVMK01125037.1_pt1 | contig 21453 bp, 17 predicted proteins | sample 1853481 | NCBI WGS metagenome assembly PVMK01 (sample SAMN08533507, study PRJNA380276) | Marine sediment metagenome, whole genome shotgun sequencing project.
ATCACCATCACTATCTGGCCAAGGACAACCATTATTTTCTGCTGGACCTGCAACATCCGGACATTTGTCATCTTTATCAGCAACACCGTCACCATCTCTATCTGGACAACCATTAGTAGATGCTGGACCTGCTTCGTTCGGACAAGCGTCATCTTTATCTGGGATACCATCGCCATCAGAATCAGGACAACCATTGAATTCTGGTAGACCATAAACATTTGGACAAGCATCTTCAGAATCTTGAATACCATCACCGTCAGAATCAGGACAACCATTGAATTCTTCTAGGCGAAATACATCCGGACAAGCGTCATGTTTGTCATAAATACCATCACCGTCCGTATCTTTTGCTCCAAATCTAAACGAAACTCCAACTGCATGTTGAAAATGTGGTAATAGAATATCTTCATTAAAGGAGTGTTTGTAGTAACTTTGCACATTTATAGCAACATTTTCAATTAACCAAAAGTTAATCCCAATACCTCCATTAACAGTGCTCTCACCTTGACTGTCATACCAAGTATAACCACCACCTACACCAATGTAAGGATCAAACCATCCTCCACTGCCATTACCTACACCGGATCGGCCTCTTCTAAGGAAGTTATATTGTATGTCTAAATCCGTTGAGAAGTATGTAAGATCACTTGGAGTCTCATAATTTCCTATCTTGCTGATAGAATTAAAAGAACCGCCCAATCCAACAGTAAAACCTGTCCCTAAATAATATCTTACATTTATTCTTGAAACAACCGATCCCCAATTCCAGTGATCTTGGTTATAATATTCATTGAACATTCCACCTAAATAGTTTCCATCTGATGTTTGACCGTCTAATGGAGTGGCAATTGGACCGGTTGGATTAAAATAGGCTCCGGTAGGGTAAAAATCCACCGCATTAGACCCAATACCAATTAACCATCTGTTGTCTTCATCCTGCGCATTAATGCTGTTGAAACTAACAACTGCTAAAAGAATTAATATAATTTTTTTAAATGTTTCATTGTAAGTAAGTTTAATTTATAATTTATTTTTATTTAAATGTTAGTAAGCTCTGTATAATTTCACAAATATATGAAAACTTCATAATAAACAAGCCTTAAGCTATTTTTTTTTAAATAGGTATAATTTTTTAAAAATGGATATTTTCATTAATAAAATGATGACCTATTATCAACTATTTCTGAATTGTCTTTTATTGCGTTATAAATTTGAGAATTTCTATTTTGTAATAACCTTTCAACAGATCTTTTGCTCGCATTATAATTGTCTAATTCAGTGGGTAAATTTACCTTTGTTACAACAGCAAATACAACACCATTTTTTCCGATAATATTTTTAGCCATTTTATTTTCTTCTAAAAAGGTAACAACCCCGGCTATATCGGTAAATCTACCTTGTCCGGCGAAAACAGGGCTAGTATTAGAAATTGATAATGAAGTACTTACAGTTGCATCGTTTTGTTCAGCAATGTCTTCCAACGTTTCCCCGGTAGACCTTTTCTCGATCAGTTCAGCCTTCTTCTGATTAAGAACGATATTTCGAACATTTTTTCCTTGAATAGACAGACCCGCTTTGTTTTTTTTCGTTAATGATACAACCGCATATCCATTGTCAAGATCAAATCGTTTAATATTGTTAATTTCAGTATTTTCATCAAATGACCAGCGTACAATTTCACGTTGCGATCCTAATCGCCCAATATTATCATCAAAAACTTTAAGCCCTAATACAGGACTAACAATATAATTCTTTTCGGTGGCCAATTTATTCATATCACCACCAGAAGAAAGGTCAGAAGCAAATGTCTCAGCCTCTTCAAATACCCGATTTTCAGTTTCTTCTGAAGCTTCTATTATTTTTGAATAAGTAGCTACTTGTACATTTTTTTGAATGTTCTTTTGACCATCAATTCTAATGATATGGTATCCAAATTGCGATTTAACAATACCCATATCATCAGTACTATTTTCAAATACATAATCCCTAAACTCAGGAATCATGGCATTATACGTAAACCAACCTAAATCACCTCCTTTGGCGCTACTAACCTTGTCGATAGAATGCGTTAAGGCCAATTCTTCGAACTTTGTTTTGTCGGTTTTTATTACTGACAATAAACTATCAGCAACTTTTTGTGCTGTTGCCTCATCTTGTGTTGTAGTTTGATCTGCTGCTGCAGAGCCCAGAAATGGAATCAGGATATGGCTGGCTTTCACAGAATCAGGAAGTTGTTTGACTTCTGAAATTTTAGATATTTTATAATACCCGTTTTCCTTATAAGGCCCGAAAACTTCATTTATCTTTGCTTTAAACAGCGTGTCTTTAACTGCACTTACGAGAGTTACCTCGGTATAAAATTTATTGTCAAATGGAGTATCTGATTCGTTTTCAGCATTAAATTCTGCTATATTTTCGGCATTTCTAAATCCCGGAACCATCACATTTGTTTTTGCCGCGGTGCTATATTCTTCTTTGTCATTAATTAAGGCTCTTAATTCGCTTTTTATAGCTTCTTCGTCCTCGGCAGAGGCAACAATATTGAATGCAACGAATTGAATATCTCTCGATTCTTCAACGGTATATTCTTTAGGTCTGGCCTTAATGTAGTTCTTCAAATCTGTATCAGTTACTTTAATTAAACTGTCAGGAACACTTTGAAATGGAACATAAACATATTCTAAATCAACGTTAGTGTTTTGAAAATAGTAATTTGATTTTCCTTCTGACAAAGTACTCCCTAATCCAGCTCTTACCAATGAGTTATAGGTGTTTTGTTCAAGAGAATTTTTAATACTCTTTTCATAGTTTAACCATCCTAACCAGGCAGCTTTCCCTTGACCTTCTTCTGAATCTTCCTGAAGGGTTGCAATGTATTCTTTAAATTTTTCCTCATCAAAAAGTCCAATCTCATTCATGAACTGGGGATTATTTTGTAGTTTGATTTGAGCAACCATAGCGTCCCAAATATCTTTTTCACCAACAACAATACCGGATTTTTTTAACTGCGATTCATATATTTTTTCACGAACCAAATTGTCCCATGCAAGGTTTACATTTTGGGTGTTGGTCGTCCTTCCATTAGATCTTGAACGATATATTTCTAATTGTTGAGCAAATTCTTCTCTACCGATAGCCTCTCCATTAACTTCACCTATTTCTGATAGATTCTTACTAAAAAGATTTCCATCAAAAAGTCCACTAAGAACAAATGAAAATAATGCAAGTGCTATAATAATTATTAAAAACAGTGACCTTTCTCTAATTTTTCCTAAAATTGCCATTCTTTCTATTCTTTTAAAATTTAGGTTGCGAAAGTACAATAACCCTTTTAATTATAAAAGTAGATTAGTGGTAAATTTTTAGGAGAAATATCAGTTATTTATCTTGGTATAAAAGTTTTAGATAGACCTCCTCAATTTTCGAAGCAGTTTCTTTCAAAATAGTAAACTGAAAATTATCTATAGTTATGATTTCACCTATTGAAGGAATACTTTCTGTATGATGAACGATCAGTCCACCCAGAGTTTCATAGGTGCTATCCTCTCTAAGATCCAGATTATAGGTTTCGTTGAGGTAATCGACCTCCAACCTTGTGGATAGCTTAAATTCTCTATCATTAATTTTCTCTTCCAGCAACTTATTCTTATCGTGTTCATCTTCAATTTCACCAAACAATTCTTCAATTATATCCTCAACGGTTATTAATCCGGAAGTACCTCCATATTCATCCAATACTACGGCAACGCTTTTTCTCTTCTTCGTTAAATTATTTAAAATATTGTGAATCATCATGGTTTCGGGTACATTTTCAGCAGGTAATAAAATGGACCGAATGCTAATTGGTTTTTTGAACAATTCAAATGCGTGAACATAACCTATTATATCATCTAATGAATTACAGAACACCATTATTTTTGATAATCCTGTTTCCACAAATAGATCTTTCAAATTTTTTATGGACTCGTCCACATCAACGGCAATAATTTCTGTTCTTGGAATCATTGCTTCTCGTGCTTTGACATTATGAAAATCAAGCGCATTTTGAAAAATATGAATTTCAGAATCAACTTCCTCATCTACCGATTCGAGTTGCTCGGAAATATAGTTTCCCAATTCTATTTTACTAAAAGCCAATTGTACCTGATCTTCTTTGGTGTTGAAAAAAACTTTTAAAAAGAAATCTGAAATAAATGTGACAAATGAGGAAATAAAATAAAATAAAACAAAACACAAATAGGCAGGAAAGGCAAAAATCTTTAAGGTCTCATTTGCATAAATTCTGAAAATCGCTTTGGGTAAGAACTCTGCCGTAATTAGTATTATTATCGTTGAAATAAGAGTTTGTGTAAGAAGAAGCAAGAATTCACTTGAAAAATACGCAGCTAAAAAATACATCGATAAATCGCCCATAAAATATCCATATATTACTAAGGATATATTATTACCAACCAACATGGTAGTAATAAATTTGGATGGATTTTGGGTGAGTTTTGATAGGATCTTTGCCAGGAAAGTATCTTTTTTCTTTTCCAACTCAATATGCATTTTATTGGCGGAAACGAATGCGATTTCCATACCTGAAAAGAATGCTGAAAGTAGGATAGAAATTAATATGATAAATATTACAATAATCATTTTTAGCCTTCTTTATTTCTATCATTCATTCTTTTTCTAAACTTCTTTTTAAAGAAGTACATAAAAATTGCCAATAGTGAAAAAGCAAGATAAAGATAAGCTTTTTGAGGTTCAGATTTCCAGTTCAGAAATGTTTCCACCATTAGAAATACAGCAATAATTAAATATCCAAATTCAATAAATTTATAATACGTTTTCATTTTCGTCACCTCTTTTAGGGATTCTCTTTTATGTAAATAGTACCACTTACTGATTTCATATTGAGTTTTGACAGATCTTCATTTGATTCAAAACCTTTTCCATGAATAGTATCTGTTTTTGTAATCAATGTAAATTTTTTCTCCGTATAAATGTAATGCTCATTTGCATCCCAGAAAAGCTGATCGGTAATTAATTTTGACGAATCGGCATAATTAGTAATATTCACGTTATTTTTAACTTCCGAAATATTTGTGTTCGTATAAGTTATGGAATAATCGGCAATTAGAACAACTGAATCTCCTTTTTTGTCATAAGTAACCACTGTCAAACCATTAGGAAATTCCATATATGGGTGATCTTCTCTATTCGAAAAATCGTGTAATACTGGAGCTATAAGTTTAGTTTTAACCAGGCCTGAATCCGTTTGAATGGTGTAGATATTTTTTGCTACCCCAATAGGTAAATTTTTTTCTGCTAAAAAATCCTGAACTTCTTTTAATTCGTTCCCACAAGAAAAAAACATTGCCACTAAAAGAATAGAGACAATGTTTAATATTTTGTTAACCATTTTTTAAGAATTCATAAGTTTAGGGAATTCTTGTTGTTTCACCAATCCAACATCCAACTTTAAAAGTTGATCCGGATTTTAAACCTTCTTGAAAAACCAGTTTTTTTGAAGGAGCACTCGCCATATAGCTTCTTATATATTTATTGGCTGTTGAAGTGATTCCAGGGTCACTAGCCTTTGCCTTTCTCGCCTTATCAGCAGCTGCAACATACACCATTCGTTTTGAAAATTCATCTGTTCCACATGAATTGGCACTTGAATAGTACAAACTGGCAATTAACAAATAAGCAGAACCCATACTTGGTCTTTCTGCCAACGCTTTATAAGCATAATTCCGAGCTCTACTCTTGTTGCCTTTTCTTTTATTGATTGCTGCAACGCGATAGTAATATTTAGCCTTTTTATAATTATCTGTTTCTAAATTTATTGCTTTATCAAAATATTCTATTGCCTTATTCTCATCACCTTGACTCATCAAAATCCCAGCATAAAAAACGAATGCATCTGATGATGGGGCAGCATTTACATATGCTTCCACCATTTTAGGATATAAAGGGTCTTCGGTACATCCCTTTTGATTTAACCTTGATACCGCTCTTTTTAACCAGATGTTATCCAATTTATTTTCTTCAAAGGAATTCCTATACAATGGAACTAATCTTTCACAAGTAGCAACTTCAGTTAAGACATTATCCAAATAACCTTCAATTTGCCCTAAGGCCTTTAAATTTATTTCTGCAGTTCTTTTTGTTTTCTTGTCTTTGCTAGTTAAAGCTGTTCCTTTACTTTCTTTGGCAACAATGACATCTAATTTTTTTGAATAGCCTTCCATTTTTAATCCTACGGCTTCCGTTATTTCGTCATAGCGGTTAAATACTAATTGAGGCTGAGTATCTTTAAAATTTTCCGTAAATATTTCAAAATATTTACCCATATTTTTAACACTCATGCCGGTTGGATCCTCTTTAAATGACAGTCCTAATTTTTCGTAGATCTCTTCTTTTCGTGCTCTCTCTTCAAGGTAGGCACTTTTAAAGACATCATTCGCCCAATCACTGTAGACCTTACCCAAGTTTTCAGGAAAATACTTAATACGCTGTTTGTATAGATCATCAATTTCCACAGATATCTTTGCCATTTCAGGTTTGTTAGCCATTGCAGGATTGTAATATTTTTTACCTACTTTTTTAAAGGTAACACCTGCGGGCTCAGTAGTGGTTGCCATTAATCCGGCGGCTTTATCATATCTGTCTTTGGCCATTAATAAACCGTATTTGTATAAATTCTTAGAGGATGAAGGACAGTTTTGCATACACCAATTCCAGGGTTCTATGGCTGGTTCGTAGTTACCAACTTTTGCATATTCATAGAAAATGGATAGATTGGTTTTGCATTTATCCGGATCAGCTCCGTACTTGTCCTGAGCATAAATAGAATTTTCTGATCCAAATAAGAGAATCAAACCCAAAATCATTGCCGTTTTTAATGTTTTCATATTTTTATTTTTTTTCAAAGGTCAATTGTAACAAGCATATAATCATTTACCGTTAATAAGAAAACGATTTTCGCTCGTTTCATATTTATTAATGAATTCTTCGTTTTCCAAACCACTTGTCATTTAATGAAATGCTAAGTCTAAAGTTATAATAATTTTCCAGTATCAAGTTATTTTCAGTTGTTCCCCTTTTCCCTAACTCAAAGCCTAAATTAAAATTTGATATTTTCAAGCCCAGAGGTAAACTAACACCAAAAGATATGCCAATATCGTCAATTTCTGTATCATTTACAACCAATCCAAGATTTTTATACACAAAGCCAGCTCTATAAGTAACTCTATTCCAATAACTTGCTATTGAGTTGTATTTAGGTGTAAAAAAACCTCCAACAGACAGGGAATTAGAATTAATATATTCATAAGCTGAATTCTCACTATAAATTGTATCATCGAAATCAACAGCTTTTGCAAAGGTATATTCTACACCAGCAAACCATTTATTACTTTGACCTATACCGGCACTTAGAACAGTATTCAAAGGATACTTAATTGTACCTCTAAAGTCTTGTGACCTTATTGTATCCCTTGGAAATATAGAACCATCATTTGTATTATCTATAGTAAATAAATGTTGACTGCCTTGATCTTGCAATTCATATTCAAAATTAAAGGTTGTCCCCAGTTTCACATGCATATTATTAGGCATATCTACGGTATATTGGGCTCCAAATTTATAAGAAACCCCATTGAGATTCGATTGTGTTATGTTTTCTGTTGCTAATTGAACTCCGGCTCTTCTATTAACAATAGTATTCGTGATTCCTCCAAAGATATAGGCCACTTCAACACCAAGGTTTAAATTAAACGGAAACTTATATCCATACCCTAGAAAAAGCCTGCTTGTCCCTCCATTACCTGATAACAAATTCGTTTCATTCAATTCGTTATTATCATCGTAAAGTTGTTCTAATAAAGAATAACCAACGGCGGAATTCAACTGCAAACCAGCTGCCATTCCCTGATTGCCTCTTATAGGAATTCCTATGGCAATATAAGTTAAAGATGCAGCAGAACTTGTTTGTTCTATTTCACCATCATCTACTTTATTTGTCTTATTACCACCTGAAAAAACATAGGTAGTCCATAATAATGAACCATAAGACGCAGGATTCGTAAAACTTAATTGAAACTCGCTATCCAGTACACCTCCCATTTGACCCATTGCAATTTCTTCAACAGTTTTAAGTTTTGCCTGATCTCCAATCCCAAAAAAGGAATATGGTGATGAATTCGTTCTTTGTGCAAAATTATAAGTTGAAAACATAAGAAAAGCAATTGCAATTAATTTCTTTATCATACTTCAATGTTATACGTCAATATACTGTTCAATCCTTCCAACAAAAAATTTGGATTGGCAAATATGGTACTTTTTATGTTTTTTGCCAAGAAAATTGTGTCTCCACCTGTTAAAACTATTGTTAATTTTTGATTTTTAGCCTTAAACAGTTCAATAACTCCTTCAATTTCACAAATTACACCTTGTAACACACCCAAATGTATCGCATTATCAGTAGTATCACCGAGAGCCGGAATTTCATTGACGGTAGATAATTTTGGTAAATTTGCCGTAAAGGTATTCAATGCATTATACCTCATTTCAATACCAGGAGAAATTGCTCCTCCAAAATATTCTTTTCGGTCGTTTACGAAATCATAAGTTATACATGATCCTACATCAAAAACAAGGACATTTGTATTAGGAAATTGATCCACTGAGGCCGAAACCAATGCTATTCTGTCAACACCCAAACTAGATGGTGTCTTATATTTATTAATGAATTGAACTTTTGTGTTATAGCTCAGAAAATGGATTTCAACCAGATCACTTAAAAATTCGAAATCCGCTTCATTTGAATTCCCGACTGAAGAAATAATTGCATACTTAATAACGTAATTATCCACAATTTTTACAATGCTTTTCTTAAAATTTTGAAGAGGGTAGGAGTCATTAAACAGCATTTTATGCCCTTGAAAAACTGCTGTTTTAACTCTTGTATTTCCAATGTCAATAGTTAAATTCATCTGGCAAAAAAATGAAATGCAAAAGTACGATAGATTTTTTAATGAATTGTTTGGTTTTCTATAAAAATTAAAATTATATTTGCAGCCCTTAAAAAGGTCTTGGTACCTTAGCTCAGTTGGTAGAGCAAAGGACTGAAAATCCTTGTGTCCGCAGTTCGATTCTGCGAGGTACCACTTCTTATTTTTTAAAACCTGTTGTTTCGCAATAGGTTTTTTTAGTTTGGTATATCCTTTGTTTTTTACCTACTATTTTTCGTAATTTTAATCATTCCTATATTATTGAAAAGTTAACGAAAATTCATCTTCATTTTGTCAAAAATTAATACAGGTTCGTATCTAATTTATTGCAAAAAATTTAGTAACTTAAAGAACTGTTTTTCTAATTCATGATTATAATCTATAATTATAGTTATAGAAATGAATATGAGGAAATTAATCGAAAAGAATTCCTTGACGCTCAGCGTCAAGGTTTCCGATTTCCCTCTCCTTGAGGAGAGGTCAAAACTTTGATTAAAAGTTTTGGGAGAGGTGTAATAAATAAATTTTGATTTTTGACCCAAAAGGTCAAAATGAAACGAGCAAAATACCTCTATGGCTCTGCCTTGAGGATAGTTCGTTTCAAGAAATTATTTATTCTATTATTCTATTATCGCTTAAAGGGTTAAAATATGGAAGCAAAGATTTTACTTATTGAAGAAGATGCTATTTTAAGGAAAAACACAGCAGAGATTTTAGGATTGGCGAACTATGAGGTTATCACAGCTGAAAATGGCAAGCTGGGAATTGAAAAAGCAATTAAATCAAAACCAGATCTTGTACTTAGCGACATTCCAATGACTGATCTGGACGGGTATGGCGTGTTACAAATATTAAGAAAGAACAGAGAATTAAAAAATACGCCGTTTATATTTATGTCAGCCAAAACCAAACATAGTGATGTGAGAAAAGGCATGGATTTAGGGGCAAGTGATTATATTACCATTCCGATTGATAAGTCTGAATTGCTCAGTGCCATTGAGGCGCGATTAAAGTTTGGAGAAATATCAAACAACTTAAACAATGAAGATAATACTGCTAAAGATCATAATGAAATAGACATTGAAAGTTTGGATCAATTATTTGCATATAAGGAAAAATACGATTATAGGAAGGGATCAACTATATATTGCGAAGGTAATAGCAGTAATCATATCTTTTATTTGATTAAAGGTGAAATTAAAACCTTTAAGAACAATGAATATGGGAAAGAATTAATTACCAGAATCTATAAAAGAAAAAGTATATTTGGATTGACAACACTTCTAAAAAATAAGCCATATAATGAAAATGCTTCGGCTATAATAGACACATCTCTAATTAAGATTACAAAAAAGGAATTTTTAGATGCAGTGAAGGAAAACCCCCGGTTATCAATAAACGTAATTGATTTACTGGTTGATAAATTAGAAAAATTAAAAACCCACTTAATTCATCTGGCCTACGATTCCGTAAGAAAAAAAACGGCCGAAATACTATATGAATTATATATTGACGGAGAATCAGAAATTATTAAAATATCAAGAAAAAACCTGGCAAATTTGGTTGGTATTGCAAAGGAATCGCTGATTAGAACCTTAACCGAATTGAAAGAAGAGAAAATTATCAAAACGAAGAGAAAATCAATAAAAATAATTGATCCTAAAAAATTAAAGTTAATTAAGTAACCTACCACTGTGCAAAGTCTCTTGACTTTGAGCATATATATCAATCAAAAGTATTCAGTCAATATTTTCTTAGTAAAAGTTTGAAGGGTGTTACGTTACGCTAGTAAAAGTTTCTTTAACTGATACATCAAAAGCAACGGTATAAAATATTTGTGAATTATGATTAGGTTCCTTGGCTTATTGTTTTAACTCAAAGTCGGGAGACTTTGCGTAGCGATGTAACATTACACTTGTAGATGTTATTTTTATTGATAGATCAAAACATCTGATATAAAAGGAAGTGTGAATTATGATAAGGTTGCCTGGCTAATAGTTTTAATTCAAAGTCGGAAGAATTCGCGTAGCGGTTGATTCTAAAAAATCAAAATTAAATAATTATACTGATCAAAATCAATGAAAACACTGATCTTGATCAATATAATCTTTACTTATTTAAGGTATCTTATGGTATTATATATATCACAATGAAAAAGATACTCCTACCAACCGATTTTTCTAAAAATTCTTTGAATGCAATGGTTTATGCATTAGAATTATTCAAAGATATACCGTGTAAATTTTATTTATTGAATGTCTTTAAGATCCCGTATATAACAAACGAGGTATTGATGGAAAATGACGCTCATCAATTGGCCAAGCTTGAAGAAGATCTTTTTTTAACCTCTCAAAAAGGGATGAAAGATGTATTAAAAAAATTAAAATTGAAATCAAAATCAAATCACAAATTTGAACTGTTAAGTGATTATAATTTTTTTATCAACTCTGTCCAAAATTATGTCAAAGCTAAAAAAATTGAAATCATTGTAATGGGAACTAAAGGTGCTACGGGAGCAAAAGAAATATTCATGGGATCTAATACCGGCGACGTAATCATGAAAACTGAATGCAATGTATTGGCCGTTCCGGAAAACGTAATTTTTGAGGTTCCAAAGGAAATTACTTTTCCAACTGATTTCAGATTATCGTATAATAAAGAAGATATAACAGCAATGATTGAGATTGCTGAAATTCATCAATCCAATCTCAGAATTTTACTTTTTAGTGATAAAGGATCTTTAGATGAAGAGCAAAAGTTCAATAAAAAAACATTGAAAGATCACTTAGAAAAGATCAATCATAGCTATCATACTTTAACCAATACCGATTTTGAGGTTGCGCTTAACTGTTTTACACAGAGTAGAGGCAATATTGATTTGATCGCCATTATAGCGAAACACTATAATTTTTTCCAACGTTTGTTTTTTAAACCAAAAGTTGAAGAATTAAGTTTTCATACTAAAATACCATTATTAGTACTACATAAAACCAATTAGAATCATTATGGATATTTCAATTTTCTTAGCCAAATTTTGGGGTTGGTATTTTATAACATTTTTTGTTTTATTAATTGTTTACCCTAAGCGAATTAAACAAATTTTTGAGTACACCAAAGATGAAAAATTTATGATCACGACGTCGTTCCTGGCCATAACTATTGGTTTATTGAATATCATTGCACATAATTTATGGGTAGCCGATTGGATAATTATTATTACTCTTATTGGATGGCTTAGCTTTATTAAAGGCGTTACGCGGTTTGCATTCCCTAAAATTTCTTCGAAATGGATCGAGAAAATTGACTTTAAATGGTTTCAGTTCTTACTTTTTTTGTTATTTATTATGGGGGTGATCTTACTTAATCAGGCATATAGTTGGGTGCCTTTTTAAATGAATATACCATTATTGATTACAATCATTGATTTGAATGACAGTGATCATTGTTCTTTATTTTATTCTAATCTATATTTGATCAATTAAATCGAAAGATTTAGTACAGTCAGTTTTTAAATTCTATGAAATAAAATAGGTTGAATTGATGAAAATGCATTCAACTAGCTGAAAGTGAAGATATTTTTTATGGGTTTAAATAATTCCCTGAAATAGAAATCATGAAGAAGGGGGTTTTAAAAGTATAAAAAATATAAACACTTGAAGGGGAGAGGGGAGCGTTTGCTCCCCTCTTTTTTTGTTGATACTGATTGATGAGAATCAATAATATGATTGATAGTCATCATTGAATTTTAATGATTAGAATTTTAATTTTATAACAGTTAAGTATTAATCTAAATTACAAACATCATGACATTAGTAAAATTTAAAAAACAACATCGTCTACCATGGTATGACAACATGTTTACTGATCTATTGAACACAGATAGATTATTGACCAATGATTTTTTTATGGAAAACAAATGGGTTCCTGCAATGAACATCAAAGAAAATGATGAAAATTTTGAAATTGAAGTTGCGGCTCCCGGATTCGGCAAAGAAGATTTTGAGATCGTTTATGAAAATGGTACAATTCGTATTTCTGTTGAACATAAAGAAGAAATAGAAGAGAAAGAAGAAACTTTTACAAAACGAGAGTTTAATTATCAATCTTTTACACGCTCCTTTACATTACCTGAAAATGTTAATGAGGACGAAAAAATAGAAGCAACGTACAATCATGGAATCTTAAAACTAGTTTTAACCAAACTAAAAGAAAGTGAAATCCATCACAAAAGAATTATTGAAATTTCCTAACCAAGGATATTAACCAAACAACTATCAATTTTTTATTTACCCCCTCTCCTTGTATTAAAAAAAAGGGTGCAATTGCACCCTTTTTTCAAGTACTGTCATTTGGTGTAATTATACTCCATCAGTCATAGAGTGGGATGCCTTTTTCTGGTTCTCAAATAAGATCAATGATTGGAATCATTTATTTTGTTGACCTCTGTCATTGTTTATTTTTCATGCGAATAGTAATTTCATAGGATTAAGGAATCATTAATTTAAAACAATTACAAAATTTTAAACGTATGAAATTACTAGAAAAAAAAATATTGAACTTTCTTAACCTTTAAACTGAGGATCTGTATTCCTTGGTTTACACAAAATAAAAACTCTATGAGAACAACAGCCGATTTTAAAGAAGAGAAAAATAAGATAAAATTATTTAAATCACGTAAGGAATCATTGCAATGGATCAATGAATTGGAATTTATAAAAGATGAGCGAATATTTTTAGAACATTTATTAGGTTCTCATTTTTTAGCTTTAAGCACACCAAAGTTATACGAACCTACCAAAGAATTGATCACTGATTTAAAAAAAGTTGAAAACAAGCGACATGAATTATTAGTAATAATTAAAATTCATAAAAAACGTATCGCTACTTTGATTGAAAGTATAGAATCTACAGAAAAATTAGAATTTAAAAATGAACACAGTAAAATTAAAAAAGAATTTAAAAAATATGTGCTCAATTTTAAAAAAGTAAAAAAGGATATATTTGATATAATCAAAGAAATAATGAAAAAAGACAAACTAAAATTCTTAATTAAAAAACAATAATTTTTTTAAAATAATTATTTTTCCATTTGATATAACCCTTAAAAATAATTAGAAAAAAGAGGCTGTCTGAAAAGTAATTCCTAATGTCATTTCGACCCTGCCTACCGGCAGGCAGGTGAAATGGAGAAATCTAAACCTTTGGTTTACAATGAAAAAATTTTTCGACTCCGTTCAAAATGACATGCTTTTGATCTTTTCAGACAGTCTTTTTTTTCAAGAGACCATTTTAAATGGTCAAATTCATTTCTTCTCAAGTTTTAATATATAGGAGGCCAAGGGATCAATTTTCAGCTTCACAAAACCAAGACCATCTTTTACAATTAATTCAAAAGAATTTTGATCGTATAATTGATCAGTAAGTTGATATTTCCCATCATGCAGATTCCAGGTTTGAACAATGGATTCCGGCAACTTCAATTCAAATTCATAACTTTTTAAAGTATCAAAATTAGAAACTATGATTAGTTTTTCAACCTCCGACCATCTTACGAATGAAAAGACACGATGATCGTAATTTTCAGTATTCTCCCGATTATGACTATGGATTTCCTGATACTCACCTATAAGTGCACTGCTGCTTATTGTGAAATTGAGCAATCGTTTGTAAAAATCACGTAGCTCTTTTTCATCATCGGTCAATTGACCACCATCAAATTCTTTAGCATTCATCCATCGTTGATGATGTGGTACGCCTACATAGTCATAAATTGATGTCCGGGTTGGTGTTCCATGACCTGCATATTCCGCTCCGGGCTCTCCAACTTCTTGTCCGAAATAGATTAAGGTTGGGGCCGAACTTATAGTAGTTGAAACCACCATTGCCGGCTTCCCATTGACTGCCGATCCCGCAAAATCAGGACTGGCAATTCTTTGCTCGTCATGATTTTCTAAAAAGTGAATCATATTGTGTTCTATATCGGCCAGGTCTTCCAGTATTTGAGGAAGGTTATCAGTTAATCCATGACCCCGTACAATGTGCTTAATCGTATCGTATAAAGCGACTTTATCATATAAATAGTCCATTTTACCAATATGAAGATAATCGCGATATAAAGAAGGATTATAAACTTCTGCTAAAAGAAATGCATCCGGGTATTTCATTTTAATAGCAGAATTCATATAACTCCAAAATTCCACGGGTACCATTTCGGCCATATCAAATCGAAGTCCATCTACCCCTTTGTCCAGCCAGTAAAAGGCGATGTCTTTAAATTTCATCCATGAATCTGGAATATCTTTGTCTTTCCAGAAGCTAACGTGCGGTTCAAACCCTAATTTATCATAGCCCTCCGGCAGAACTTCAAAATCCTTTGTGCCATCCGGTAGAACACCATAATTTATTTTTACCGTTTCATACCAGTCATCGGATTTCGGCTGTGTTAAGCGCGACCCATTGCCTGTCCATTTCGCCGGAACTTCTACAAACACACCATCTGCATCAGGGTGAACTTCACCGCCTAAAGGCCTATAACCATTTTTCCATGCAGGGACTTTAAAATTTTCGCCAACAATGTAATAGAAGTTGTTATCTTTATTATAAGCTACACTTTTGACATCGTTAGCGCCAAAATCAGAAATACCTTCGGGATTAGACATTCCTTCATAATTTCTCGCGATGTGATTAGGAATAATGTCAATTACCACCTTCAAACCCGCTTGATGAGTCCGCTCAATGAGTTGTTCAAATTCTTCTAAACGCTTTGCAGGATCCACCGCAAGATCCGGATCTACATTATAATAATCCTTTACTGCATAAGGAGAACCTGCACGACCTTTTACTATATCCGGATCGTCATTGGAAATACCATATTCGGTATAATCCGTTATGGTTGCATGATGTAAAATACCTGTGTACCAGATATGTGTTACACCTAGCTCCTTAATTTCTTGAAGGGCCTTATCAGTAAAATCATTAAATTTCCCTACCCCGTTTTCCTCAAGAGTTCCCCATGGTTTATTGGTTGTATTTTCATTGCCAAAGAGCCGGGTAAAAACTTGATAAATTACTTTTTTGTGCTCTTTCATGTTTTTATCCCCTTCATTTGTAACAGGTTCTACTTTATTGTTTGTGCAATATGTTAAAACGAATAAGAATAAAATAAAGTGTATTGTTTTTTTCATGTGTTTATATTTATTGTTTTTTAATCGGTCACACCCGCCTACCGGCCAGCAGGTGCTGAGCCCACAGGCAGGTTTGCAGACAATCACCAATTTGAATGAAAAAACTTTTAAATGCTCGTTTCATAATTCTTACTTTTTCAATTTGATCTAACTATTTCATTTCCATCAATACGATATCAAATTCCGAATCAATAATTAGTTTCCCACCTTTTACTTCTACTTCTGTATTAGAATATTTATCCAACAGGACATCTCCATTCTTAAAAACTGAAGAAACATCGATTTCTTTTTTCCCTTTTGGCAGATCCAGTCCAACGATCACTGCATCAGAAATATTTTCTCTTTGCAATACTCTTGAAAAAATATAAGGATCTTCAGAGATCATTTTATGAACTCCTGCTCCTATTGAAGGGTGATCTCTTCTAAATTTTCCCAGTTTTTGCCAATGCTCTAAAATGGCATTGGACCGATCATCATTGGCTATTAGATCCCAATCCATCATCGAACGTAATGTAGCATCTCCATTGGTTCCATCAACGATCAATGTTCTCGCTACTTCGTCTCCATAATATACTTGAGTTGTTCCGGGAGAAAGCAATAGTTTTGTAGCCGATTCAAAAGGCTTTTTTCTTTCCATGTCAAATGGATAACTATCGTCATGTGAACTGACATAATTTAGAATTCCCTTTCCTTTTAGATCGCCATGTAAAGCCTCAGAATATCTTGAAAAGATGGTTTCATAGCTTTCGTTGGCATTCCCCTTAAATTCAAAATTGATCATGCTGGTAAATCCGTTGGCATAATAATCAACTTTTTTATCGCCAAAATCGAATTCGGTACCGTTTTTAATGATCTCATAACCGTATACCTCTCCAACCAAATAAAACGAATTATCATCTAAAACTTTCTCAGGATTATTCTTTTTCCATAAGTTAAATGAATAATCACATTCCTTTTTAAACTCTAACCAAACAGATTCTTCAATATGTCTTACGGTATCCGCTCTATAGCCATCAATTCCATAATCTTTAATGTAATCTGTCAACCATTTGATGATATAAAACCGAGGGGCCCTGGGGTAGCCGGTTCTTTTAAAAAATGCATCTAGCTCTTTCATTTCCTGTTCATACCTTCCTTCACTTTTCCACTTTTCCACTAAATAAGCCGGCAATTCCACCTCCTCATCACTTTCGGTAAGTATGTCCGGTAAATTTTCTACAAGGGTACAGGTTATAGCAGTTTCATAGGACTGATAGGTACATTTAGGACTTGTTCTTACCCAATCCTCCGGCCAAACCTGATCAATTGGTGTAACCGGTCCGGTATGATTAATTACCGCATCCATCACAATTCTAATTCCATTTTTATGAGCAGTTTCAACTAATTCCTTCAGATCTTCCGGGGTGCCAAAATTTGGATCCAGAGCTGTCCAGTCTTTAGTCCAATAGCCATGAAACCCATAAGTAACACCTGTTCCCTCATCAGTGCTTCCGTGAATTTGTTCCACTAAAGGCGTCATCCAAATGGCATTGATTCCTAGCTCTGTAAAATAGCCCTCATTAATTTTTTGTGTAATTCCTATGATATCTCCACCTTTAAATCCTCTTAAAACAGCTGTTTCATCTGTTCTGTCAAAATTTAGGTCGTTTGATGGTTCACCATTATTAAATCTATCGGTTAATAGAAAATAAAGATTTGCTCCCTCCCAAATAAAAGAATTTTGTTCTGAAGGATTAATTTCAATAAGTTCATTTTTTTGTACTTCCTTACAAGCAAAAATGGAGAAGAAAATAATAGAAATTGTAATGCTTATTTTAGTTTTCATTTCATTGTATTTATTTGAAGATTTTATTTTTTCTAAACAGGATTATTCATTGAACAACCACAAAATAGCTTCCTCAAAATTCTCTCTCCATAGTTTTTCATTGTGTTGGCCTCCGGGTACAACTTTCGACATGACATTTTTTTGATTGAACCCTTTAGATTTCATAAGAGTTATCATATTATTCATATTACTGACCATGGTTGGACTTTCGTTGTCTCCTGCCAAAAAATACATTTTCATATCTTCAATATTACTATGCTTTGATGCAAAATCATAGCTGCTGTCAGAAAATCCAAAAGCGGGTGAAAAAACGCCAATTAAGCCAAAGGTTTCGGGGTATTTCAAGGCGCCATAATGTGAAATTAACCCGCCCAATGAACTACCCATGATGGCTGTATTTTGCTTATCCACCAATGTTCTGTAATTCTCATCTACATATGGTTTTAACGTTTTCACAATAAAATCGAGATAAGCATCTCCTTCACCACCTCCATTGTAGGTAGAACTTTTCCAGGGAGAGTACTCGTCCATCCTTTTTGAGCTATCATTATCAATTCCGATAACGATCAATTCTAAACCTTTTTCTTTATAGAGCCGATCCAGTGTTTCATCTATTTGCCATTCTCCTGTAAAGGAAGTAGCTTCATCAAATAAATTCTGTGCATCGTGCATATAGAGTACAGGATAAGATTTTCTAAAGCCTTTATAATCTGGAGGCAGATAGATCCAAATTTTTCGTGTTCTATTTAATTGAGGTATTCCAAAATCCTCAGATAAAACAGATACGTTTTTAGAAACCGTTGATTTTTTTGTGGTAGCACTGGTCCAGTTTGCAATTTTGATTCTAACGGTATCTTTGAGCTCATTAAAGCTGTAAGCCCTGTTTTCAATATTATTTCCTACACTATCGGTTTCAACCGTATTCCACGAACCTTGTGTAAATTTAAAATTTATAGCGCCTTGTCGATAGGGTATAGCAATAGAATAATTATTTTCAAATAGCGAAAGTTTATAATTTTTTTGTCCGCCGGACCAGCCTTCAAAATCTCCCGAAATATAAATGGATACATCATCCGGAGTATTTTCTGGAATCTTATCGATCAAAAAAGTTACTTGAGCATATGATTTTTGAAAAAGCAGTGTAATTAGGATTATAACAATTCTTGCAAACATAATATGCTATTTGACCAAATCTAAAACCATTGACTTTTTACCCTCAATCTTTAGTTCTCCGTTCAATGAAATTTCCATTTCAGAAAACACGTCTTTTCCTTTGGTATAATCCTTTATTCCTTCAGCAAATCTCGATAGATCAATAGTTTGTGAATCCAAATTATTATTTATTATTACCATTACACTTGCGGCGGCCGTAGATCTAAAATAGACGTACACGTTATTTTCGGGAATAAATTGCAAGGTCAACCCTATATGAATGGCCTCATTATTTTTTCTCCAATTCAGAAGTTTTTTAGTAAAGGAATGATAATCTTCCTGCGATTCTGTTCTTTCATTTTGAGCAAAAGCGTTTTGGGTATCTCCTTCCCAACCCCCGGGAAAGTCCCTTCGTATATCACCATCACCATACTTATTTTTATTACCCAGCATTCCAATTTCATCACCGTAATAAAGTTGGGGCATACCGCGAATGGTTAAAATAAGGGTCATTGCCAATTTATATTTATCGAGATCGCTTTGGTAGATCTCATTAATTCTGTTCGTGTCGTGATTACCGGCAAAAACTAAAATATTATCAATATTCGGATAAAGGAAATCATTTGCAAAATTTTCATAGACTTTGATCATTCCATCATCCCACGAAGCTTCATTTTTATTAAAAACCCCTGTAATTTCATCATACAATGTAAAATCCATGACACTGGGTAAATGCGAATTGAAATTTTGTATGGCTCCAATTTTACTATCTTTTTGCCAATAGGCCATTTGTGCTTGGTCGTGCATCCAAACTTCTCCGACGATATTGAAATTAGGATATTCGTCCGTTATTGCCTTGGTCCATTTTGCAATTCCTTCTTTGTCATTGTAGGAATAGGTATCTACTCGTAAACCATCCAATCCTGTAAATTCTATCCACCAAATAGCATTTTGAATAAGATAATTCAGTAGCAAGGGGTTTCTTTGATTCATATCCGGCATTGTAGTATCGAACCATCCATCCATACAGCCTTTTGCATCAATTTCTGAAGTGTTAGCGTCGAACTGCGTTGACATTCTATAGTTGCTTCTTCTGAAACCTTCCGGCCATTGGTTTATAAAATCGTAAGTTGGCAGATCTTTGATCATCCAGTGTTTAGATCCCCAATGGTTTGTTACATAATCCATGATAAGTTTCATATCACGCTCGTGCATTTTATCAGCTAACCGCCTGTAATCGTTATTACTTCCATACCTCGGATCTATTTTATAGTAATCACTTTGTGCATAGGTATGATAAGAATAAACAGGTTCATTATCTTCTAATAACGGAGTGCTCCATAATGCTGTCACGCCAAGATCATCCAGGTAATCCAAATGATCGATCACACCTTGAATATCTCCGCCGTGTCGACCACCTTTATCCGTTCTGTTAACTTTTTCTATAACGTCCTTATGGGAATCATTTTTAGGATCTCCATTGGCAAAACGATCCGGCATTATTAGATATATTACATCTGAGCTGTCAAAACTATTGCGGTTCGCCGAATTTTTCTCTCGTTGTTTCAATTCGTATAACTGAACTAATTTTTTCTTTCCTTTTTGATTTAAGACAAGTTCAAAATTCTTGCTGCCTGAAACTTTGGACAGGTCCAGATTTAAGAACAAATAATTTGGATTTTCAGTTTTGGTAATACTGTCCAGGACCACTTCTTTGTCAGAAACAGTCACAGTATATGCTGCAATATTGTTGCCATAAAGCATTAATTGTAATTTGGAGTTTTTCATTCCTGACCACCAGAAGGGAGGTTCTACTTTATGAAGTCCTGACTTACCTGTATCCGGACCTTGAGCAGAAATTATAAAAGAATTGAGAAGTAATATTAGTATTAGCGCTTTTTTCATTTGTGAGTATATTATTTGATAATAATTTAAAAATTTGTTTTATACATTGCTAAACTGATTTGTATAAAGATATATGAAACATTCATGACTAAAATATGATACCCATGCCTGACTACATTCGGTAGTTAAACCGGTAGGCAGCTGTGACCGATTAAAAAACAATAAATATAGACACTTGAAATTCTGAATTTATGCATTATTCGTTTCAGACTTACGTTGATTTGCTTTAACTAGTTTTTCCTATTTGTCTCTCACGCCGATATCGCAGATTTTTTGATTACTAACAGAAAAGTCATCATTTTTAAATTTTAAATCAGTTTATCATCGTCTTCCGTCTTCGGGTTCATTATCTTAACACTTAAGTGTTAAGTGTTAAGTGTTAAGA
>PVMK01145586.1_pt1 | contig 21441 bp, 21 predicted proteins | sample 1853481 | NCBI WGS metagenome assembly PVMK01 (sample SAMN08533507, study PRJNA380276) | Marine sediment metagenome, whole genome shotgun sequencing project.
GTGCTCAGGATTCACGCTGGCCACTAACACCACGTGTAGCAGTGACAACCAAACGGGATGGCGAACCACAGATTCCATACACAATACTCGCAAATCGCCTGAACCCGATAGTTAGCACACGCCATGCCGGGCAAACCGGGCTGGATGTGCCGGATCTGGAAGCCATTGCCTGACTTGCCAGTCAGCATCATATAACCAGACAGTTTCACTGTCTCAATCGATAGGCCTCAGCACCAATAAAACGTTCTGCAAAACAAGCTGCGTCAAGCTGGTTGCACTTGATAATAAAGTTTCAGGTGTTAGAAAAATATATTTACACCCAATCGTGGGCCACGATACAAATAGTCCACAGCCCCACCAAAGTCAGAGCCATCATCCATATCCATCTTTAACTCGAAGTACTGATAGTTAAGATTAAAACCTACATTTTTAAATGCCAGCCAGCGCACCCCTGCCTTAAAGCCCCATATGCGCCCATCGAACTCACCCGAATCACCAATTTCAGTATCAATTTCCAGCCAGTTCAGATCCAGATCCAGAATCCACTTATCTGTAATAGCGTAGTTGAATCTACTGGCCAGTGTAGGCAATGGAGCAGTGAACTTACTTTCGACCTCCAGGTTACCCGGCTCCAGTGGATTTTCGGTAAGAACACCTATTTTGAAATCCTGCAGGCTAAGACCCAGGCCCAGCGACCAGTTCAGCTTTTCACTAAAAAGAATAGAATAGTCATAACCAAAATTATATACATCAACATCAATATAGGAATTAATTGGCCAGTCTACATCCGGCAGATCAACACAAGGCTCACCTTCAGGACATATCCTGAGGCTCGCTGGTGCTGTACCCTGACCGCTGCGATCAAGAACAAAATAGTCGAATCTCAACGAGTGCCGTTTAGCAAAACGCCAATTCATATTAAGGATAGGTGATGACTTGGTTTCATCCAGCCCAAAGTTCTGCTCTGCATCAATCTGCCCCTGAATAGGCCCCGCAACCAGATTGAGTTTAGTATCAATTTTTGGCCGAAAGGCTGCCAAGCCCACATTAAATCTTTGCCCCAAAGGCCAGGCACGCCACTCAGGCTTTTCCGCCATGACTAAAGCTGAATTAACCAGCAGCAAAAAGCCCACAACTGACAGAATTAGATTCTTCATAGAAAATACCTTTTTAAATGCCAGCCGGACCGATCAGACCTGTATTCTTAATACTATAGTATCAATGGTTCTGGATAAACGAATAAGTGGCAGTCCGCATCCCTGTTACAGTAATAATTAGATTGGATACGGCCAGAACCTGAAGCAACTTCAGGCACAGCGACACACTCATAATCTCTTACATAGATTGCATTTCGGAGGCACACAAACAGATGTCAGGCATTCATCTCTATAGCTATCAGGCTTGTCCTTTTGCCCGCCGCACACGCATGACGCTGATTGAAAAAGGACTTGATTTTGAACTCACTGAAATCGATATCAATAACAAACCGGACAACTTTGCTACGATTTCGCCCTACGGCAAAGTGCCCGTGCTGTTGCATGGTGGTGAGCGTATTTATGAATCATCCATTATTAATGAATATCTGGATGAGACTTACCCGGCACCGCCATTAATGCCAGGCAGCCCGATAGCCCGTGCCCAGGCACGCATCTGGATGGACTACTGCGGTAGTCGCTTCTCCAATGCCAGCTGGAACCACATGAAGGCGGGTGACGACAAGGCTAAACTTGAAACCGCTACCACAGAGCTTCATGCATGTTTGCGATTCATTGAAAATGAGGGACTGCGCACACTAAGCAATGGCCCTTACTGGCTGGGAGACACTATCAGCCTGGTGGATATACAGTTCATACCGTTCTTTCAGCGATTCCTGAATAATAATAAGGCCGATATCCCGGATGACTGCACCCGGGTACATGCATGGCTTGATTTCATGAAACAACAGGAAAGTTTTATCGCTACTGCCAAACAGGTATGAATGGCGTTACCAAGGCGAAAGGTCGCAGAGATCACGGCACCGTGGCACCCCAATGCGTGTGCTTAGCCTGTCAGATTTGGGAATACTTTCGCAGCGACTGACCACGTCTCCGGAGCGGAGAAAGTATTCCCGAATCTGACAGGCGATACTATGGGTTATCGAAAAACCGAAAGCGGTTGCCCCGGAGCAATCAATCCCTTGCTCAAACAACAATTGTCGCCACGGCAACCATACTGTGAGCACAAACAACTACAGGCTTCTGCCCAGACAATACGTATCGGTTATGCTTCAGTCTGATAATGCCACCAGGCGCGGTTGGCTCCAGCCAACTGCGCTGTCCATCAAGGAGAACCCGGATGACCAAACCCTTCATGCCTGAGCGCTACAAAGGTGTAACCCGTCGACAACTAATTGCCGGCGCAGGTGGTGTGGCCGGGCTGGCAACCGGGCTGGGGGTATCAGCAGCTACCGAGATGACCCTGAACCTTGATGATGCCGAAGACAATCTGAAAGCACTGATCAAACTGCAGGCCGATCTTTCAGAAAAAGATGCGATAGGTGGTTTTCCCGGTGAAGTCTGGGGCTGGGTTCCGGGTGAAGGCAACCGCCTGCTATTCCGCAGTTATGGTATCGGCGCCAGCCATGTCGAACGCGTCGAAAATGGCTGGCGTTTTTATCATCGCGAAGTCATGTATTACCTTGACCCGCAAACCGGCGAGATATTGCGGGACTGGGTCAACCCCTACACCGGACAGCGTGTAGAAGTAATGCATATCCTGAATGATCCGGTCCATCGTTTTTATTCCATCAGTGGCGGAAGATTTTCAGCACCCTTCCCATATACAGTGCATGACGACGACCTGGTATTCCGGATCAGTGTTTTCAGCTTTCGCGATTCAGTGATGCCACGGGATGAGTATCCGTTGCACTCTGCAAATAACAAGTATCAGGCTGCCGAATTGTGGAACATGAATGGCCGGGTCAGTGAAGTAATGGATCCGAAGGTCACGTCTGCCAGTTGCGTAACCTCATGGACACGTGTCGGCCAGTGGCTGCCCTTCATGGAAATGGGCAACCGGCCGGGTGTCATGGTCTACCACAGTGATGCTTATAAATTATTACGCGGTGTGGATGAGATACCCACGTCTATACGCGCATACACTGAAGAACATCATCCCAAGTATCTTGAATCACCCAAGACCTGGCAGGACCTGAAGCTGAACGAGAGTCAGTTAACTGAATCAAAAAAGGAAATTGATGCGCGCTGGGACAGCGATCAGCGACCGGTCGGAAGTATTTTTTCCAAGACCTGAATAAGGTAGTCTAAATGATGGGCGCCGAACGACTTAGCCACACCATCCTGTTTAGGTCTTTATACGAGAATAGCTTCGCAACCCGTTATTGCACTGCCCACAAACACCTCGGGCATATTCAACAGCTGACGCGCCTGAAGAGTCCACTGATGCTTTGCAAGTGTTTGCTTCCCTATACCAAGTGACTTACCCAACTCACTGAGTTCCTGGCTACTCATTAGCGCAAGTTGTTTTAGCCGATAGACACCCTGCTTATTGAGCTTTTCGTGCATTGCGGGGCCGACTCCACGCAGCTTCTGCAAATCTTCCTGTGACACCTGAACAGATACGTCAGTATCAGTTTCCACCGGATCTGATGCGATGCTCGACTCTGTGACCAGACCAGAGCTCAATGCGACCTGTTCCTCTTGTACTGAATGGGAGTCTATCCAGCCAGAGCCTGGCAGTTTTTCAATAGCCCGCGCGGGAGTAGCTTTCTGACGGGCAATCTCTGCAGCCTCCTGCGCATTCTGCTGCATATCCTGCCGGCCCAGCTCTTCACGTAATTCATTAATCATCGCGCGTTGCTGACGGAACTGTTTTGCCATAGGTTTGATTTTTTGACGCCAGTTATGGCTTCGCTGTGTTGTCCGGGTGACCCGGGCATTAGCTGCTTCCAACTCCTGGCTAAGCTCTTCAGCACGAAGCTCATATATAGCCTGACGGTCTTCCATCATCTTGATAAACTGCTTTTGATTAGCCGGGACTGAAGCTATATTTTCTTCCGGCAAAGCAAGCTGCATCTGTAGCTTACGCTTGAGGTCAATCACCGCATGTTCCCGCTCAGCCGCAGCTTCTTTCAATAACTGAATTTCAGACTGCATGGATTGTGTATTCGCCAGCGCTCCCGCCAGCTTTTTGCGCAGACTATTGAGCGTGCGCCCATTATCTTTAGTGGCAGCTATTTGTGCATCATTATGCTTACCTGCTGCAGTGGCATTACCCTTATTATTTGCTGCCACTTTAGCAGCGTCATTTGCCGCCACTTTGGCAGCGACTGCTGGTACTGACGCCGCATCACGAAAAGTCGTATTGGGTCCAGTGAGAGAAATGTGGCGGAAAAGTGCCTTACTCAAAATCCAGCCCAACAAAAAAGCGGGCGGAACAGCAATAAATACAGTCGAAATAATCGTGCTCATATTCGGCAGGTCTCAGCGCAGACAAACAATTAATCGAGCATAGGTTGATCAGGATTGATCAACCATGCGCCAGATCACGGTTTGGCAGACATGCCTGTACCAACCCATATCTATAAAGCAGGCCTGGCAGCCTCTGCAACGATGGTAAAACGGATATCCAGCTGATCTTTTACCTTCAGTGCGCCCATCATTACGCTAAAGGGCACCAGCCCGAGATCAGTCTGATTTACCTGAAAACTCCCGGTCACAGTCATACGATCATCTGCCAGAATCACATGGACCGGAACTTCCACTGTATAGATGTGCGAACGCACGGCTATATCAATCTGCACAGTACTATCAGGCAAAGATCCACGCACTTCTCGACTACGCATTACAATCTCGGGCCATATTGCTGCATTGAGTTGTTGTTCACTCAGCATATTTGCGCGCGTACCGGAAACAGCATCCTGATCCAGAGTTCCGGGAAATTCATCACCCGCATCTGATCGATATTGTGGCAAATCAACATCCAGGGTCATCACCGGCAAACGAAGTTCAAGTGCAGTATTTTGCAGCGTATCTGCAAGATAGATTTCCCCCTGCAAATCATTAGAACTAATAACGTGGTTATGCCCCAGATTAGCCAGTCGCCCATCGCGATACACCAGCACTATTAATTGTGATTGATCAGATAGCACCTGAAAACGTCGGGCCGCTGGTGCTATATCGAGCGGCGCCATATCTGCAATGCTGGATTCACGGGAGACTGGTTTCTGACAGCTCTGCAGTCCCGGCAGCAAGAACAATAATGCCAGCGACAGACAGCCACGACCAAAAATCAGTTTTGATCGCCATGGCAAAAGTGGCTGGAAGATTAAATGCAAGCGGTTACTCATGCCTGCAGACTATGCCAGTCTGCGAACCAGGTAAATGGCAGCACCTGATAAAATATCATTTCAGATTTGCGGCATTCGCCGCCAGAAACTCACATGAAGTAATCTTTCGGGTCAATGCCGAAAGCACCACCCTCATGCCCCTGCACAATCCACCGGGATTTGCTATTGCCAGCATCGCTCGGCAGCTTACGCAAATCGATAGTCTTGTGCTTCTTCAGCGGCTCTTTATTCGAATCCAGTAGTAACATTATTTTGGGGCGCAGACGCCGTATTTTATTCTGCTCAATCACGATACCCACTTCGCCACTGTTTAATTCAACAATGCTACCGGTTGGGAACATGCCCATAGCCTGAACAAATTGCTCGACCAGTTCACGCTGAAAAAGCTTGTCGGACTGAGCATTGAGCTCACGTATTGCATCATAGGTTGACATGGCCGGAGCATAAACACGCGCAGTAATCATCGCGTCATAGCAATCCACCAGACCGGATATTCGTCCGTATACCGGTATTTCACTGCTGTCGCACCTTTGGGATAACCGGAACCATCAAAACGCTCATGATGGTATTCAATCATATCCAATACCTCGCGACCGATCCCCGGAGTCTTGCTAACCATATCCAGACTGTAATCTACATGCTGCCGCAGCAGATTAATTTCATAAGTAGAGAGATCCCCTTCTTTCATCAACAGCTCCGGTGGCAGTCGTGCCTTCCCTATATCAAGCAACATCCCACCAATCGCAAGTATATCGAGGCTTCTGCTATCAAAGCCCAGGTGACGACCGAGTACTACTGCCCAAACAGATGAGGCAATAGAGTGATGATAAGAATACTCATCCTGTTTTTGCAGGGTCACCAGCCAGACCATGGCATCCGGGTTGCGCATGACACTTTCAATTACCGGGCTTACTGCATTCTGTACATTCTCCAGGTCAACACCCCTGCCTGCCTCCACATGTTCAAGCACTGCATTTACAGTCTGGACTGCTGCCCGGTATGCTGCCCTGGCTTGCGGTGCTTCCTCCCTGATAGTCACACGATTACGGTAAGACCGGATTCCACTCATCCGATCATTCAGGGTACCGGAAGGATCAAGGCTGGCTATAAGGCTGGCAATCCGGCGCGCCAACGAAGGTCGCTGGGCCTGCGAGTACAGATTAGCCCGCCGCTCACCACGCTGGGGCGCATTCAACTGATCCACAGAATTTTTGGGGCGCAGGAGCGCTTCAAGTTCAGCTGCCCCTATTGAGCTGCGCGCAGGGTCAACATAGACATGCTGACAGTAATAGCGCAACTGATTCACATCAGCTGCTTCACGCACTTCAAAGCCCTGGAACAGAAACGGCGTTTCCAACCACGGCCGATCCAGCTGGGCCACATACATACCCGGCACCAGACTGGCTGCATCAATTTTTATCCGCGCATTGCCCACAGACCATCCTGAACTAAGTTAAATGGCAACATAATCACTTAGCTTAGGCGCTCACTGGACAGGCAGACCCGCCATACATCACAGTTCTGACTACTTTTGGCGACATTTTTGCTGCCAGTGAGGCGGCATAAAGGTATGCTGCCGCCATTATGGGTCAACCTCCCGGCCTGACGGACGTTACAGACGCTATGAAACACAAAGCCCGCCATACTCTAATCTTCAGTTTTTGGGCGGCATTACTGGGTGCCTGTTCGGCGCACCCGGATCCGATCATCGATACCAAGGGTGTCAATATGACGGTATACGAAGAAGACCTGGCCGAGTGCAAGGGATATTCAGAACAAATCGACCCGGGCACAGGCATGGCCAAAGGTGCTGCTGCGGGTGCCGCAACAGGTGCTGCAATCGGAGCAATCAGCAGTGGGCGTGATATCGGAGAAAGTGCGGGCGTTGGTGCGGTACTGGGCGTATCAAAATCCGGTGTGAAAGCGGCCAATGACAAAGAAGCACTGGTTAAACGCTGCTTACGCTACCGTGGATACAGGGTACTCAATTAGGCTGGCAAGCAAATACCTGTTCCTCCAAGACCGCAATAGCCCCCTGGATTTTTAGCAAGATACTGCTGGTGATAATCCTCTGCATAATAAAATGGCCCGGCGGACTGAATTTCAGTCGTTATCTCCGGGTAACCACCCTGCATCAGTAAGGCCTGAAATTTTTCCCGCGACTGCAAAGCAGCACTTTGCTGCACATCACCAGCGGTATAGATACCCGAACGATACTGTGTGCCCGCATCATTACCCTGACGCATACCCTGGGTAGGGTCATGGGAATCCCAGAATACTTTCAATAAGCCCTCGTAATTAATGCGTGCAGGGATCATAAATCACGCGCACCACCTCATTGTGACCCGTTTGTCCCGCACACACTTCCTGATAAGTTGGATTAGGGGTATAGCCGCCCGCATACCCCACGGCCGTCGCATAAACACCGTCCAGTTTCCAGAAGCACCGTTCAGCACCCCAAAAACAACCCAGACCAAATACGGCAACCTCCAATCCATCCGGGAACGGCTCCTGAATAGGGTTACCGTTTACATAGTGCTGGTTGGTCAGCGGCATCGCTTCATCCCGTCCCGGCAGGGCAGATTCAGGCGTTGGCAGCACAGCTGTAGTGGAGAACAGACCCATTGAAAGTTCCTGTATTGTTACCCGGAGAAGACCATAGTGCATAAAAAATAGTCAGCTAACTACTTGTGACCGGTCGAATACTGCTTTGTTCACACTAATATAAATTACCGGCAACCTGAATTGTAAATCCCGGATATGCGTGTCTCCTGCTAGAATCAAGCAGGCCAGCCCAGACCCTTATGCCTTAATATATAAAGAACCAAACGCATATCCATGATCTGTACGACAAAAAGATGCCATCGACTACAGATGATTCTGCTGGCAATCGGCCTGTGCACATGGAATGCTGACGACATTGCGGCCGAGGAACAGGAACAGGAACAGGAACAGGAACAGGAAGGATACGATCCGGACCGCTACGCACCAACCGTAGTGCCATCCGAAACACCAGCCACAGCATTATCTCCAGACACTGCACCCGCAATCCCGGAGACTGACACCACACCGACTGCTACACCAGAGGAACAGCTGGACAATGCCCACAACAGGTTTCTCAGCTATTTCGATGATGAGCTATACCGACAGGCATTGGTTGCAGCCAGACAAACGTTGCAACTTGCAAGTGACTACTATGGCGATGACTCACTGCAAGCTGCACTCGCACTGACCAATGTCGCGACAGCCCAGACCAAGACCGGCGACTTACCCGCCGCACTCACCAGCTACGAAGTAAGCATTAAGCTTATTGAAAAACATGAGGGCATTATTTCGCCGCGCCTCATCAACCCGCTGATGGGACTTGCCGCCACTCACAATGCCCTGGGGGCATCTGATTTAGGGCTTGGAATCTATGAGCGAGCATTGCGCATCAACCATGTAGAGCTGGGCCTGAACAATAATGAGCAAATGCAAATTCGTGATGGCCTGACAGAAAGCTACGTCGGACTGGGTGATCTGGATAAAGCTAATTTTCAGCAAGAGACCCAGGCCCGAATTATCCGCGAGGAACACCGTGGTGAGCTTGATAAGGTGATACCGGCTGTTTACAAACTGGCAGACTGGTACCAACGCTCCAATCAACCCGAGAAAGAAACCCTGCTGCTACGAAATGCGGCGCGCACCATAAAAAAGGCAGCGGGCGATGATCCCACGGAACAGATCAGAGTACTACGTGCCCTGGCCGCGGCTCACCAACGACTGGTTATGCCCTCGGAGGCGATGCGCCTGCTTAAAAGAGCCTGGCGAATTAATGAAGAAAGCGAGGCCAGGGACCCGTTACTAAGTGCCGACATACAAGTAGAGATGGGTGATTTCTATAATGGATTTAATGATTTACGGGATGCACGTCGATACTACACCTATGCATGGGAAACACTGGTTAATGAAGGCGGTAACGACAGCACAAGCTTACTGGAAAATTATTTTTCAAAGCCGATCATTATCTGGTCAGTCCAGCTACCTGATGTTTATCCGATAAATAGCAAAACAGCTGTACTTGCGATGGAAGAGCCTGACCTATTTAGCCAAGGGTTGCTGACAGTCGTATTTGATATTGATCAGAATGGTAGAGCAACTAACATCAGAATCATTGAGTCAGATCCGGAAGGTCTGCTGGACAAGCGGATTATTTATTTACTTGGCCGGTACTTTTATCGACCCAGATTTGAGGACGGTACACCGGTGCTTACCCGGGATTTACAATTGAGCCACAATTATAGTTACCTGGCCAAATCAGCCAAAAAAGATCCGGGCAAAAGCAAAGGTGCTTCCGATGGTCGTCTCGAATACCCGGGCGATATCAACTGACATGCATGCCATGGTTCTGCAACAACCCGGCGGCGAGGCGAACTGGCTTGAACTGCCCACTCCCAAGCCAACCGGACATGACGTCTTCTCGCTGTAGAAGCCTGTGCCGTTTGCCGTACAGATCTTCATGTGGTCGATGGCGAACTTCCTGACATCCACTACCCTGTTATTCCCGGCCACCAGGTTGTGGGACGCATAGTACAAGCCGGTGACCTCTCCGGGCTGGAGCCAGGCACCCGCGTAGGGGCTGCGTGGTTGGGCTGGACCTGTCAGGCCTGTGATTATTGTGACAGCAACCGGGAAAACCTGTGTGATAAAGCGCGATTCAATGGCTATCAGTGTAATGGCGGATTCGCCGATCACATGCTGGCAGATGCCCGCTACATTTTTCAACTTGATGTAAAACCCGCACCCGAGGAAATTGCACCACTGCTGTGCGGCGGACTAATCGGCTACCGCAGCCTGAAAATGGCAGGACCCGCCAACAAGCTGGGTATTTATGGTTTCGGGTCAGCCGCCCACCTGATTACTCAACTCGCCGTCTACCAGGGCCGCGATGTATATGCTTTCACCCGACCAGGTGATACCCGCGCAATCGAGCTGGCAAAGAGCTGTGGTGTTAGCTGGGCAGGCAGTTCAGACCAGCCTGCACCTGTTCCGCTTGATGCTGGAATTATTTTTGCACCTGCAGGAGAGCTGGTCCCAAAAGCACTTAAGGACATGCGTAAAGGCGGCACCGTAGTATGCGGCGGCATACACATGAGCGACATACCGACGTTTCCTTATGCCGATCTGTGGGGGGAACGCTCTATCGTGTCAGTCGCCAATATGACACGAGCAGATGGCCATGAGTTTCTTGCCCTCGCCGCAGAAGCTGACATCCAACCTCGCATAGAAACGTGGCCACTCCGGGAAGCCAATACCGCATTAAGTCGGCTTAAAGATGGTTCTGTCAGTGGCACTGCGGTTCTTCTACCCTGACTCACACAAAAAATACTGATTGATTCACCGTAACTAAAACAATGCAGACATTCTATTACTCTGACTATGTGCGAAAAGTTAATACGCCCTCCGGCCCTTATATGTTCTGCGTACTTCCTGGATCCGGTTATAAACTTCACGCGATTGACCCCCAATTTTGTTAATCAATTGCTCGGTCACGCCCTGGGTTGCAGCTCGCCATTGATCACGCTGAGCAACCGTCAACGTATGCACGACAATGCCAAGTGATGCAGCATTATCAAGGTCGCTACGCGACTCACTGCGCACAGCAGTTCGTGTAGTGGCTATTGCAGGCCATGCATCACTCACCATTATTTGTTGCGCGGGCGAAAGACTATCCCACCATGTCTTGCTGGCTACGATGGCTGACACGCCAAATGAATGATCTGTCATTGTCAGGTGTCCTGCCTCAGACGCAATACCAGTCCGCGCGTAGAGGCTTACTGCATTCTCACCGGCCTCAATCAATCCGGTTTGCAGGGAGGCAACAACATCTGCAAAACCCAGAGGAATTACATCTGCGTTTATGGCTGTAGCAAACAGCCTGGCGGCGGGCCCGGAGCCGACCCTGAACCGCCTGCCTACAGCCTGCTCAGGTAACAACAGGGGTTCCGTAGCATAGACGTTAAGAAAGCCAATCTCATACCAGCTCACGAGATGCAGACCCTTCTCCGCAAGCAGCTCACGGTAAAGCTCTGTTAACAGGTTGTCGTAAACAAAATCAGCTTCAGCAGTATCATCAAACAGGAAGGGTGCATAGAGCAGCGCCATCTCCGGTACGACAGTTGAGATAGCCATAGCGGAAAGGTTGGCAAATTGCACGCGGCCGCGGCGCAAACCAGACACCAGTTGATCTTCAGACCCTAACTGACCATAAATCAGCATCCGTACTGGCAATTGTCCGTTACTGACCTCCGCCAGCCGGTCCCGGAAAGTCAGCCAGTGACGCTCACCTTCTGTATCGGGAAATGTTGTACCGGCAATGGTGAATAACGGGACTTCAGAATCCCGGCCTGGTGAATCACATCCGCTTAACAACAATGCTGCACCTATCAAGCAGATGAGCGATATCATTGAAACTGCCCGGCATAACTGGACATTCATCTTCACAATGAACTTTAAGATCATTAAAACTACCAGCCTCGTCAGCATGTTACCCAGACAGTACCACCAACAGATATTGGTTAAAAAGCAGTAATTCCGAGTGCTTTGCATTTAAAATCAAATAAACCGGAATATAGTCAGATAGTCTGTCATCAATCAGACCTTTCTGCTGCAAATCCAGCTATTTCGACCCACAGCACCTAAGGTAAGTAATGTGAAAATTGAAAAAAATACCGTTGTGACAGTCAACTACGTACTCACCAACGACCAGCAGGAAGAATTATATTCATCAGAAAATGATGAAGCGATCATTTATCTGCATGGTGGTGACGAATTACTGGATGGACTCGAACAAGCTCTTGATGGAAAGGCTATCGGGGAACAGCTCTCGGTAACACTGCAGCCAGCTGAGGCCTATGGCGATGAACAACCCGATTTGATCCAAACCATGCATATGGACGAATTCAAAGGTGTGGAAATAAGTGAAGGCGTGGAGTTACAAGGCGAAGATCCTGATGGCAATTTTCGCTTACTCCGGATACAGAAAGTTAAAAATGATCATGTTACCGTCAATATGAATCACCCGCTGGCGGGTATGGTTCTGCACTTTGCACTGGATATTAAAGATGTGCGGCCGGCAACCGAAAAGGAACTTGCACACGGTCACGCGCATTAAGAGAACAATGATGGGAACTACATGGGCTGCACACCGTCGAAGCTTTAAGAAAACTGGAGTCATGCATGCTAATCAAGACCCGTCATAATTTAACCAGCCCCGGTGTACGCAACTCGGAGATAACTCCGGAAGCAGTCTACCTGAACCGGCGGCAACTATTAAAAGCAGCAGGAATATCGGGTGCTGCGACATTGCTACCTGAAATTTCATCCGCTGATGAAATTCCGACCAACTACCAACGCATTGCAGATATACGCAAAAGCTCCTTCAGCACCAACGCCGACACAACATCATTTGCAGATGTGACCTCTTACAACAATTTTTATGAGTTCGGTGCGGACAAGACGGACCCGGCAGAATATTCCGGGGGGTTCAAGCCACAACCCTGGTCGGTACGTATCGATGGTGAAGCGGAAGTTACGGGTGACTTCACGCTGGAAGACATACTCTCACCCCATGCTCAGGAGGAGCGCATCTACCGCATGCGCTGTGTCGAGGCGTGGTCCATGGTTATACCGTGGGTTGGCATTCCACTCGGCGATATCATCAAACGCTTTAAACCAACCTCGAAGGCGAAGTACGTCACCTTTGAAACCATCGTGCGGCCCAGTGAGATGCCAGGCCAGAGGCGGGCTATCCTGCCCTGGCCCTATCGCGAAGGACTGCGAATGGATGAGGCCATGCACCCGTTGACCATCCTCGCCACCGGCCTGTATGGCGTGGAATTACCCAACCAGAACGGCGCACCACTGCGCCTGGTTGTACCGTGGAAATACGGCTTCAAAGGTATTAAATCCATCGTAGGTATAAGTTTTACAGAAGAAATGCCCTACACGACATGGAATGATCTTGCACCCAGGGAATATGGCTTTTACGCCAACGTAAACCCCGACGTAGATCATCCACGCTGGAGCCAGGCACGTGAGCGACCGATAGGTGGTGGATTTTTTGCATCAAAAGTACCTACGCAAATGTTCAATGGCTATGGCGAGCAGGTTGCTGACCTGTATACGGGTATGGACCTGACGCGCTATTTTTAGCCCGCATCATTTGCATCCCTGGCTAACTGCAACTTTTGTTCTTAAGGAAACTCACTATAGTGTTGAGTACTACGACCCCTTTATGCGATGTCTTTTGAAAATTTTTACAGTTTTCCGTTTGTGCAAATTTTCCTTACACCCCTTCTTCGCATTTACAACTGAAGCTAATCTGCCACAAAATAGTTTTTTAGTATGAGCTTTCCCAGCACACGTCAGACCAGCATCATTATCAAACCACTCTGGTTTTTTGCCTGCCTGGCACCATTCCTATGGTTACTGTTGAATGCTTTGGGAATGGCCGGGCCAGGCCTCGGGGCCGATCCTATCGAAGCAATCCAGGACTTTATGGGTAAATGGGGGCTCAGGATGTTACTACTAACGCTAACTTTAACTCCACTACGACAACTGACCGGACGCGCATGGGTTCTTCAACTACGGCGCATGACCGGCCTGTTCGCACTGTTCTATATCAGCCTGCACTTTCTGAACTACGTGGTTCTTGACCAGGGATTTACATGGTCAGCTATTATTGAAGACGTCCTGGAACGGTGGGCCATTACGCTGGGAGCACTTGCCTTACTCGCAATGATCCCACTGGGTATTACCTCAACAAACAGTTGGCGGCGCAGGCTGGGCCGCAAATGGACAAGACTTCACCAGCTTATTTATCCAATCGCTATTTTGGGTTGCTGGCATTTCTGGTTGCAGGTAAAACAGGATATTGCTGAGCCTTTGCTATACGTGACAATTCTATCGGCATTGCTTGCTATAAGATTATTCTACCGACAGAAAAAAGCCAGCTAAGCAGGAGTTTATCAAGCTATGCTAGCTGGCTACTGGAAATAATTTCCGGCTTGACGCAACGAAAAATTACACTGCACACCAATAATTCCAGGGTAAAAAAATCCCGCGCCCGGTTCCCCGGACGCGGGAAATCAACAACCCGCTTCCGCGCTATCAGAAAGCCAACTACATATTGTAGCTGCGCTCGTCATGCTGTGTGAGATCGAGACCTTCAGTCTCTTCCTCTTCTGAAACTCGTAATCCAATAACCATATCGATCAATTTGAACAATACAAAAGATATAACGCCGCACCATAGTGCTATTGCCACGCCGCCAATCACCTGTTCAATAAGTTGCGCGCCACTAGTGGTGATATTTTCATTCAGAAATCCCTGGCCACCCAGACGGTTGGCGAGAAATGCCGTCAGTAAGAGGCCAAGGAAACCACCAACACCATGAACCGGAAAAACATCCAGTGAGTCATCTATTTCAAATCTACGTTTCAGTATTTGCGTCGCCCAAAAACAGACAAAACCAGCAGAGAGACCAATAATCAACGCTCCGGCAGGGCCCACAAAACCCGAGGCCGGCGTAATAGTGCCCAGTCCGGCGACCATGCCCGTCACGATGCCAAGTACACTGGGCTTACCAAAACGAAACCATTCCATCGTCATCCAGGCCAACGAACCTGAAGCAGCCCCTAAATGCGTAACCAGCATCGCCATGCCCGCATCGCCGTTGGCCGCGAGGGCACTGCCCGCATTAAAACCAAACCACCCTACCCACAACATGCAGGCACCCGTAACCGTCATGGCAAGATTATGCGGTGGCATCGGTGTAATCGGGAATCCTTTGCGTTTACCCAGCATCACAGCGGCAACCAGCGCTGCAACGCCCGCGTTAATGTGCACCACACCGCCGCCAGCAAAATCCATAAATCCACGCTGAGCTAGCCAACCACCACCCCAAACCCAGTAGGTCACAGGCGCATAAACCAGCAACAACCACAGAGCAGAGAAAACCATCATGGCTGAAAAACGCATACGTTCAGCAAAGCCACCAATGATCAGTGCCGGGGTAATAATGGCAAACGTCATCTGAAACATGACAAATACGGTTTCCGGATAGGTGCCACTCAACGACTCCTCCGTAATACCATTGAGGAATACCTTGCTGAAACCACCGAGCCATGCACTGCCATCAGGCCCGAACGCCATGGTGTAGCCCACGATCACCCACAATATCGACGCCATACAGGCGATAGCGAAACATTGCATGAGCACCGATAAAACATTTTTGCTACGCACCAGTCCGCCATAGAAAAGGGCAAGCCCGGGTAAAGCCATAAAAAGCACGAGTACTGTAGAAGTCAGCATCCACGCGGTATCACCCGTATCCAGCCCTTCCGCCAGTGCTGCGCCAGGAACTAAAGTTACCAGCGGTACACACGCGCGTGCCGCCTTAACAAACAAAGACATGCTTAATCCCCCGTCCAGCTCCAGCAGGAATCCACTGATGCCAGAGATACATTTTGATTATTTTTAAAGCGCACTATCGCCGGTGTCGCCGGTACGAATTCGAATGGTCTGCTCTATTGTAGTTACAAATATTTTACCGTCACCGACCTTACCCGTACGAGCCGCCGAAACAATTGCTTCGATTGCCTGCTCTGCCAGTTCATCACTTACAGCAATTTCTATTTTTGATTTCGGGCAAAAAATCGACTACATACTCAGCACCGCGATACAGCTCTGTATGGCCGCGCTGCCGCCCGAACCCCTTCACCTCGGTTACGGTCATGCCATTGACACCCACATCACCCAATGCATTACGCACATCGTCCAGTCGAAATGGCTTTATGATTGCTGTGATCAGCTTCATTCAGGAATCTCCCGCTTATTATTATTTAGTAGCGATGCGCCAGAAAGGCGCTTATTCAGCAGCCGCTATTCTAGCCCATTCCCCCTCCATTTTATGTAACCCTGAAAAAGTTTATTTACGCTTGCCTGTTTCAGGGCTAGTACACTTAGGGGTCCCTCTAACCGCCAGCTGGCCAGGTAAAATATTTAGAATGAGTAAAAACTCTTTTGAGCTAAACAGCGCAACAGACCCACGCTGGATCGACGTCATCCTGGCTAATTTCGACACTTTCCTCATTGATCATGCCAACTGCGAACGCAAGGCCAATGCACTTTTGATGAGCATGATAGTCAAGTATCCGGACCGTACAAATATCATTCCACAACTTATACAACTGGCGCAGGAAGAACTCGAGCATTTCGCCGAAACTTATGTCTTTATGGATAAGCGCGGCCTGATATTGGGCAAAGACGAACCGGACCCATACGTTAATCAACTTCTGTCTGCAGCCCGGCATGGCAGAGATGAGCGATTTATCGACCGGATGCTGATCGCAGCCGTTATTGAAAAGCGCGGCGCTGAAAGATTCGGGATCATCGCCGAGAATGTTAGCGACCCTGAGCTGGCCGCTTTTTATGACAAGCTCTGGAAGAGTGAAATGAAGCATGCCCAGGTGTTTGTAGTAATGCTGCATAAAGAATTTGCAGCCGAACTAATTGGCACCAGATTAAGAGAACTGATCGCCCTGGAAAGCCAAATCTTAGAGGGGCTGAAACTAAGGCCGGCTTTGCACTGAAAGCCTGCGCCCGGCAACCATGGCAGGCCTAGTAAATTCTATAACCCCCGTGTTTTGAACGACTACGACTGTCTATAAAATACCATCCACCTGCGATGCCGCCAGCCAGTGCAATAACCATCGCTATAAACAACCAGGATAGAGGCACACTGGACGCATATTGTGACATTTTCTCTTCCAACTCTGTATTTTGCTCACGCAGATTCACTACTTCCTGTTCAGTAGCTGCGGTCAATTCAGCTGATCCACTTTGCTTCTGCTTTAGTTCAGCAACTGCTGTCTGCTCACCTGCTAACTGCGAGCGTAATTTTTTTACTGTCGCCTCAAGGCTGACATTCGTTTGTTCAAGTTTGTTGACTCTCGTCCGTGCAGGCTCTTCTTCTACGAGATACAAAGATTTCACCCAACCTTCCTGCCCGCCGTCGATGCGTACGCGCGCATAGCGCCCCTTACGTTCAAGCAAGTCCATACGATCGCCACTCTTTAGCTTGCGCATCGATGGCCCAGTCATTTCCTCAGTAGGATACATATCTAGCCGCAGCATATCTGTTACATAAATATTTTCAGCCTGCACAAACGCACCACAAAATATTGTAGCCAGCAACAGATGACGTAACGGCCGCACCAAATACAGGAACAAAGATTTGTCTTTATTGCTCATAAATCCACCTTAACAACGCACTTTGCGCCTCTTCACCCGGGCCGTCATCAGCTCCGGAATAATTTTGCAGTATCACGACAACGTAATCTCGCCCCGATCGTGCATGCACATAACCAGCAGTAGCAAATACGTCTGTGAGCCGACCTGTTTTGAGATGCATCTGACCGGTGATCTCTTCATCCTTAAAGCGTTTGCGCATCGTGCCATCCAGCCCCACTAGTGAAAGCGAAGCTATAAATTCGGCAGACCAGGGCCGATCCTCTGCCGCTATCAAAAATTCAGCCATACTACTTGCAGCAATTCGTGTTTTACGGGACAGCCCTGCTCCATTGTCCAGTCTTAATTCAGGAAACTCAAAGCCGCGCCGCGCCAATGCTTCATTCGCGGCTTTGCGAGCTTTAGCCCGGGTTGCGGGTGGCTCAAATGCCTCTGCGCCCATAGTCAGAAAGAGGTGGCGCGCCATAACATTGTTACTAAATTTATTGATGTACTGGATCACATCGGACAATGGCGGCGATTCAATTCGCACAAACGGTTCTGGGTCACCAGACAGTTCTTTTGGAAGGTTTTTGGAAAACTCGGGTGCAACCGGTGCAAGCCCCAGCCGCCAGTCACCTGACAGCGTGCCACCGGTTTCCTCCCATAATGATCTGAATACTCCATATGCGTAGCTTGGCCCGGTCAACACAGATCTCGTCAGCCCATATTCCTCGCAGGCACTGCGATAGCGACCGGTTAATATAATTCGATTGCGATGCTTTGGCTCAGAAGGATGAATGCCAATACCATTCTGATAACCACCACAAAAGCCTTTGCCCAGCTTCAGTTGGTTTTCTATGGTCAGATTAGATGGCATCGGATCAGCCATTACCTGCACAGTTTCTTTTGCCAGATCAGGTATAAAATAAAAACGAACAGCCTGAAAATTGACGAGGAATGCATCAGGTGTCACGTTGTAGACACGCATGCCCTCGCCATCGAATTCTGACGGGTCGTTGTACTCATTGGTAAAAAAACTGTTATCTATAACAAGGTCACCCGCTATAGACCGAATCCCGCGCATGCGTAATTGACGCTGAAAGCGCCATAACCGTTCCGTTATAAAGTAGGGGTCGCCATACCCCTTAATGATGAGATCACCATGCAAAATACCGCGCTCTAGTTTGCCGTCCAGGTAGGCTTCAGTCGGCCAGGTATAAGCCGGGCCCAGTTCCTCCAGGGCCAGCCAGGTAGTGAGCAGCTTAATGGTTGACGCGGGATTGCGAGGTATATCCGCATTCAGGCTGAGGATGGGCTCTGCAGTGCCAATTTCCTGCACGACAATACTGATGGATTCCTCCGGCAGTTTGTGCCCCCTGATTACAGCCCGCAATGACCCGGGCATTTCACCCACAGTGGGTACGGGGGTATCAATTGCGGAAACTGGAGCAACTGTTAGGCACAGACACGCGAATACCAGGCCCGGCATATACCTGCGCCCGCTCATGATTCTGCTCGCTTATTGGAATTATTCATAAATTTGCCCAATCCAAATGTACGCATACGGTCTGTCAGGGTGCTGGCTTTAAGGCCAAGCAACTCTGCCGCACCGCCTTTCCCCGATATGCGCCAATCGGCAAACTCAAGTGCCCGGCGCATATTGTCACGTTGTTGCAGCTTAAGTTCCTGCTCAGTGTAAAAGTTTCGTTCTGCATTTGTTCCGGAAACTGCTGGCAGCTCCGGCAAAACAGGCAATGCCCGACTATCATCTGCACCACTAATATCCAGCTGCAACGTATCGCCCTTGGATAAAATTACTGCCCGCTCAATAACATTTTTTAACTCCCGGATATTACCCGGCCACTCATAAGCACGCATCGCATCAACCTGAGTTTGTGTAAAACTTGGGCAAGGCCGTCCAAATTCACGACAATCCTGCTCAAGAAAATGCACGGCTAGCTGGATAACATCATCACCGCGCTTACGCAGCGGCGGCACCTGGACAGGGAAAACACTAAGCCGATAATAGAGGTCTTCACGAAAGTTACCGGCTTCGACTTCGTCCTCCAGATCACGGTTAGTGGCAGCGATAACACGAACATCAACCTGCCGGGTTGTGTCTTCACCCACTTTCTCAAATTCTTTTTCCTGCAGCACACGCAACAGTTTCCCCTGTAGCTCCAAGGGAATCTCACCCACTTCATCCAGAAAAATCGTGCCACCATCAGCCAGCTGGAAGCGGCCAACCCTGTCACGGTAAGCGCCGGTAAATGCACCTTTAATGTGGCCGAAAAATTCACTCTCAAACAGCTCGTGCGGTATAGAAGCACAGTTGACCCTTACCAGTGGCGCATCCGCTCGCCGACTGCGCGCATGAATAGCATGTGCCACCAACTCTTTACCCGTGCCGGTCTCACCCACTATCAGCACATTAGCCGGTGTATCGGCAACCGCTTCTATGCGCGCAAGCATTGCCGCGAGCACCGGGCTTTCGCCCACAATGCGCCCAAAATTCATGGACACCTGAACCTCTTCGCGCAGGTAATCACGCTCGCGTTCAAGCTCCTCTTTTAGACTGGCAATCTCGCCATAGGCCTCACGTAATTTGGCTTCACCGCGATTTCGTGCAGTCATGTCCTTGGTGGCCACCAACAGCCGCTGGACACCCCGAGCCTCATCCACTTCGGTGTGGGCCGACATGACGACATCAAATACATCACCACTACTGCCAACCATTTGCCTGGGCACATTCTTCCGATCACCTGCCTCGAAAATTTCACGAATGCCGCCATCAAGCTGCTCACGCGAAGTTTCACTCAGAAAGTTCAGAATCGAATGACCAATTACATCCTCTCGACCATAACCAAGTTTTTCTAGCCAGTGATCACTAACATCGGTTATCAGGCCCTCGGCATCAATGGTATGCAGCATGGCTGGCGTTGAATGATAGAGGTCTTCATAGCGACGTTCAGCGCGTGCAAGTGCTGATGTCTCAAAAAATACCGCTATGGAGTAGAGATGCGCACCTGCTTCATCATGGATTGCACGCATACGAAATAACAATTCAAGAATTGCACCATCTTTTGCGACGAGCCCAAGTGGCACATGATCCAACTTGCCCGTGCGGCGGAAACCCGGCAGATATTCCTCGCGGCATCGACGCGCGGATTCCGGCGTAGCAATATCTTCAGGCCGCTTGCCGCGTAATTCGTCCCCGCTATACCCGGAACGTCGCTCCCATTGATCACTGACATCAATAAACCGGCCGTCGGTGTCAAGCAGCGCCGCCATGACAGGAATCCGACGGAAGGCATGACGATAACGTTCGGGGACAGAAACCTCGTTTGTTGGCAATGAGTTCATGGCCGCATGATACACGGATTTCCGTGCTTATGCACTCTCGGTATTCCGTGTTTCACGGCTTTCCGTTAGCTTATTAGGGCGTAAGTCATTGATTTTATTGTAAGCAAAAGTTGGCACGGTTCCTGCAATAGAGATAATGAAAGCGATGGAATGAGCCATCGCTGTAAATGAAGACTCAGGATATAAGCAATGAATGGTCAGGCAAAAGCATTGATTCTCGCTTCGATCGGAATCATCACCCTGCTACTGACCGGGATCACAGGCATTAGTTTTTTGCCCGGTGAGCAGCAGGCTATTCAAATCGCGGAAACCCGTGCGATCACTCTGGAGGCACAAAGCCACCAGGCGCTGGCAACAGCAATTCGTGACGGTGCGGACGCAGCTGCCCTGCAGACGGAAATTGGCGTAGCAGCCGACCTGGCAGTCGAACTGAAACATGTTCCGGCCATGCTGGTCGC
>PVMK01120181.1_pt1 | contig 21433 bp, 21 predicted proteins | sample 1853481 | NCBI WGS metagenome assembly PVMK01 (sample SAMN08533507, study PRJNA380276) | Marine sediment metagenome, whole genome shotgun sequencing project.
TGAAAGCGTCCGACCTATTCGTAAAATGCCTGGAACAGGAAGGCATTGAGTACATTTTTGGAGTCCCCGGCGAGGAGAACGCCGACTTTGTGATCTCGCTGGAGGATTCCGGCCAGATCAAATTCATCCTGACCCGTCATGAGCAGGGAGCGGCCTTTATGGCCGAGATCTACGGCCGACTGACCGGCAACCCCGCCGGCTGCCTGGGAACGCTCGGACCTGGTGCAACTAATCTGATCACCGGCGTGGCCGATTCCAATATGGACCGTGCACCAATGCTCGTACTAACCGGGCAAGGGTCCACTGAGAGACTTCACAAGGAATCGCACCAGATCATGGATGTGGTCGAAATGTTCCGACCCGTCGTCAAGTGGGCAACGACCATCTTCAATCCCGACACGATCCCCGAAATCGTGCGCAAGGCAGTGAGACTTGCACGCACCGAAAAGCCGGGAGCGGTTCATATCGAACTGCCGGAGGACATAGCGAAACTTGAAACAACAAACGAGCCGATGATCCCAAGGAGATTCAGACGATCCGTCGCCGATGACAAGGTCGTCAACCAGGCTTTCGAAATGCTGAGTAAGTCGAAGCGTCCGCTTATCCTTGCCGGCAATGGCTGCATCCGGCGCCGCGCCAGCAAGCAATTGCGCGCGTTCTGCGATCAGACCGGTGTCGGCGTATTGTGCACTTTCATGGCCAAGGGCGCCGTCGATATGGACGCCCCCTATTGCCTCTACACGATCGGTCTCGGCAGCCGTGATCGTGTATCACTGGCTATCGACGAAGCCGACCTGGTGATCACCCTCGGCTTCGACATGGTCGAATACACACCGGCAAACTGGAACCCGGGCCGCGACAAGAAAATCATCCACGCTGACTTTTTGCCAGCCGAAATCGACGAGCACTATAACCCCGAGATCGAGCTGATCGGCGACCTTGCGCATACGCTGTGGATGTTCAACGAGCGGCTTGAGAAGGCCGATCCCTTCGATTTCGATTTTACCCATCAGCGGGAAATCAGAGAATTGATGACCGCCGATCTGACCGAGCACAGCGAGGACGATACAAAGGGCTCGATCCGACCGCAAAAGGCTTTGTGGGATGTCCGACAGGCCCTGGGTCCCGAGGACATATTGCTGTCGGATGTCGGTGCCCACAAGATGTGGATCGCGCGCCACTACCAGTGCCACGAACCGAATACCTGCCTGATACCGAATGGCTTCTGCTCCATGGGCTTCGCGCTACCTGGTGTTATCGCGGCGAACCTCGTCCACCCCGAACGACGCGTTCTCGCCATTTGCGGGGATGCCGGCTTCCTGATGAACGTGCAGGAAATGGAGACGGCCAGACGCCTCAACAGCGATATCACGGTCATGGTCTGGGAGGACCACTGCTACGGCCTGATCGCCTGGAAGCAGGACAACCAGTTCGGCCGACACACCGACCTGGACTTCGGAAATCCCGAGTGGCTGGGCCTGGCCGCCGCGTTCGGCTGGAACGGCCATAAGGTGGAGGATAGTGCCGATCTCGCGGCTGTACTGGAGACCGCTCTCGCAGAAAGCGGGCCAAGCCTTGTCGTCATACCCATCGACTATCGTGAAAACGCGTTGCTAACCAAGAAGCTTGGAGAGATTACATGCACGATCTGAGCCAGCTGATGATCGCCGGCCCAAAGAAGCCGGCGGGCAGCCTGACGGTGACCGCACCATACGACGGTACGACCATCGCCGAAGTAGCGACGGGCGACGAACGTCACGTCGATGCAGCGCTCGAAGTCGCACATGCGCTTTATCGTGATCGCGATAGATGGATTCCGCTGCATGAACGAATCGGCATTCTGGAAAGAGTCGCCGACATCATGTCCGGGCAGACGGAAGAACTCACCCTCCTCGCTGCCAGCGAAGGCGGCAAGCCCTACAAGGACTCGATGGTTGAGATCAACCGGGCAATCGACGGCATCGGATTGTGCGTAGAGGCTCTGAAGTCGGACGCGGGTCACGTCATACCCATGTGCACGACGGCGTCATCAACTAACCGCCTGGCGTTTACGCAAAAAGAACCGATCGGTGTAGTGGTGGCGGTCAGCGCCTTCAATCACCCCTTGAATCTCATCGTCCACCAGGTCGCCGCCGCGGTCGCGGCCGGTTGCCGGCCATCGTCAAACCGGCCAACGATACGCCGCTGTCCTGCCTGCGCTTAGTACATATACTGAGAGAGGCCGGGCTGCCGGATGACTGGTGCCAGGTACTGATCGCCAACAACCGCACCACCTCCGAGAAACTGGTCACCGATTCCAGGGTCGGTTTCTTTACCTTCATTGGCAGCGCCGCCGTCGGCTGGAGTCTGCGCTCGAAGGTCGCACCGGGCGTGCGCTGCGCGCTCGAACACGGCGGTGTCGCGCCGGTCATTATCTGTGAGGATGCCGATCACGATGCCGCGCTGGATTCACTGACCAAGGGCGGTTTCTATCACGCCGGACAGGTCTGCGTGTCTGTACAGCGTGTCTACGTGCCTGCCCGGATGGCAGAAAAGTTTGCTCAGGGTCTCGCGGAGCGTGCGAGACTCTGACCATCGGCGACCCGAGCTCGCCGGAAACGGATGTGGGTCCGTTGATCCGGCACGCGGAAGTGACACGAATCCATCAATGGGTAGAGGAGGCAATCGAGGCGGGCGCAAAGCGATTGAGCGGTGGCGATCCGATATCGCAGAGCTGCTATCCCTGCACCGTGCTGCTGAATCCGCCCGAAGACGCCAGTGTCACCTGCAATGAGGTCTTCGGACCCGTCGTTTGCATCTATGCATACGATGAACTGGACGAGGCTATCGAAAGAGCGAACGCCCTGCCCGTGTCCTTCCAGGCTGCCGTATTTACAAGCAATCTCGATACAATGCTCAGGATCTACCGGCGCATCGATGCGTCAGCCGTCATGGTCAACGACCACACGGCGTTCAGGATAGACGGAATGCCTTTTGCCGGTTTACGCGAGTCGGGTCTTGCTGTCGGCGGCATTCCCTACACCATCGAGGATATGCAGATAGAGAAAATGCTTGTCATCAAGTCGGGGGAGATCTAAACCCCTATTTTTCTAATCTCGTCAGACTCATACACCCGCAACTTTTCCTGCGCCTCACTGGCAGCACACAGCATGGCCCTTGCGAGTACTTCATCCGTTACCGGAAGGTATTTTGCCGGGACAACGGGGGCGAACAGTCTTAGCGCCACGTTGCTGATCACCTCACCCGGTCTGAATTCATCCCTGTCCCCCTTCAACAGCGAGGGTCTGAAAATCAATAACTGCTTGAGATCCAGATCTTCCAGCGAGGCTTCCATGTCACCCTTTACACGCAGGTAAAACCGGGAGGATTCAGGATCGGCCCCGAGCGAAGATACGACGAGAAATCGACTTGCCTCCAGCTGTCTCGCAAGCACGCCAAGGGCAATCACAAGATCGTGATCGACCCTGGCGAATGCTTTCTTCGAGCCGGCTTTCCCTATCGTCGTGCCCAGGGCGCAAAAGACATCGTCCACCGGACCGATCTCTTTGCCAGCGTTCGAACCACCCTTCCGCAACGCCTCATAGTCGATGACGTGCTCGCGTATACGCTCCCCACCGATCGCGAGCGGCCGGCGCGTGATCAGGTGGATTTCCCCGTACTGGTCGCTTTCCTGGAGCAGCGTCGTCAAACGACTGCCCACGAGACCACTGGCGCCGGCTACAAGGGCGGTTTTCATTCCTGTCGTCCTATGTTCAGCAGACGCACTGCCCGACCCGGCTATCCGTGTCAGGTCAGCGGCGTCAGGACGATTGCGACGCGTCGATTGAGGGCCCGGCCTTCCGGCGTGTCATTGCTGGCGACGGGGTAGTCCTGACCGAGACCGGTCACGACCATCCTCGCCTGTTTCACGTTCTGATTCACGATGTAGGTCGAGACGCTTGCGGCGCGCCTCTCGGAAAGTTTCTGATTGTATTCAGCGCTACCCGTGCTGTCTGTAAATCCCTGCACGTCGACGTAGGTCGAATCGTATTTGTGAAGAACGATGGCGACGGAATTGAGCACCGGGTAGAAATCCGCGGTGACATCGGATGCATCCGTGGCAAAGGTTATGTTTCCAGGCATGTTGAGCACGATGGTGTTGTCGTGACGGGTGACGCTGACGCCCGTATCACGCAATTCGCGACGCAGTTCGTCGGCCTGTTTGTCCATGTAGTGACCGACGCCACCACCGATCAACGCGCCGATGCCGGCCCCCAGCAAGATTCCCCGCCGGCTGCCACCGGTCAGGATCGCTCCCAGCGCAGCGCCCGCGGCTGTACCGATGACGGCGCCCTTTGTCGTCTTGCTCGTCTCAGGCTCGTCGGTGTACGGGTTAAGGGTCTGACACCCGGCCACAAGCAGCGCCGACGCAAGTATGACGATCACGGATCGGCCGAACCGTCCCCGGGTGGCTTCCATTTGCCTTGTGGCAGCTATCATTTCAATCTCCTTTTTTTCAATGCTGAACGGGTGCAGATTGCTTGTGCCCGGGCTGACCCAGCATCACGGGAGCCGGGAATACCCAGGCTGGATCTGGTAAATACTCGATCATCAGGTTGATCCGCGGTACGGAGCCCTCGTTTCGTACGCCGTGGGGCCAACAGTTGTTGAAGTCATATGCGACGCCGGGTTGCATGACCAGCTCGGCGTCGCCGATCGTATAGACGCACTCGGGGCACTCGCTGATACAAACGTGGATGCGGTGAGCGCGGGTCGCCATCGCCTGTCCATCGGTATGCGCTGGAATCACGGCGCCTGCGGGCAAGCGGACGAACAAGACTCTCGTCAGAACACCACCGGGACGTGCAATCGGCTCGAGAACGGGTCCGATGAGAGGGAGTATCCGTTGCTGCCAGCGAAACCAGTCAGGAAATGTGTAGACGCTGGTCTCGCTGTTGCGCTCTTCCATGAGCGGCAACATCGGCCCGCCATCCCTGTTGTTTCTCGCAGCCCAGTCCAGCAGGGATTCCTGCAAATGTTTGAAGCCCCGTTTGGAATAGGCCGGAATCCACTCGTGCCGGAGTACGATCGAATCCGCGGCACAATGAGCGTAGTCACCGGCGAGAGAGGCTTTGCGGATGGGCCGCGCATCCCAGTCGGCATCAGTCAGAGCCTGCAGCTCCGTCTGTAGCACCGAAACGTCGAGAGTCGCCAGCTCGCGATAGGGAACGCCAATATCCACTTGAAATGTCTCCGGTCAGGCAACGGCTGAGCAGTGCATACTAACGCACCATGAGCGCAAAAGGCGGCGCATCACGATGACGTGTCGGATACGCGCCGGACCAGCGTCACAAACGTGCAGGCGTATTCATTTGCTGCATCGGCCTCTCGCCGTTCCCTCGCCGTCTCCTGCCACTCGTCCATCGTCATCTCGGGGAACCAGGTATCGCCGGCGACTTCGCAGTGGACGCGCGTCAGATGGACAACATCGGCCCGCGGCAGCGCTTCCTGGTAGAGCCTCGCGCCACCGATGATCATGATCTCGTCGCCACCTTCATGTTCGACGACGGCGATGGCCTCGTCGACCGAGTGGACGACGCGACAGCCTTCGGCCAGGTATTCCGGCTGCGTCGTCAGCACGATGTTCAACCGGCCCGGCAGGGGCCGCCCGATCGACTCGTGGGTCTTGCGCCCCATCAGCAGGGGCTTACCCATCGTGATCCGTTTGAAATGGCCGAGATCCGCAGGCAAGTGCCATGGCAAGTTCTTGTTGTGTCCGATGACGCCATTATCGGCGACGGCCACGACGATCGTCAGTTTCACTAAACGGCCACCGCTGCCTTGATGTGGGGCTCGGCTTCATAGCCCGTGATCTCAAAATCCTCAAACCGGTAATCGCAGATCGATTCAGGTCTGCGCCTGATCCGCAGTGTCGGCAATCGCCCTGGTTGACGCGTCAGCTGCAGGTTCGCCTGCTCCAGATGGTTGAGATACAGATGGACGTCGCCGCCGGTCCAGATGAATTCGCCCGGCTCGAGATCGCACTGCTGGGCCATCATGTGAGTCAGTAGTGCATAGGAGGCGATGTTGAACGGCACACCAAGGAATACATCGCAGCTGCGCTGGTAAAGCTGGCATGACAGCTTTCCATCCGCGACCCAGAACTGGAACAGGCAATGACAGGGGGACAGCGCCATGTGGTGCAGTTCACCGACATTCCATGCACAGACAATGATGCGGCGTGAATCGGGATTGTTCCGTATCTGATCGATCGCATTGGCTATCTGGTCGATCTCAGTACCGTCGGATGATTTCCAGGCTCTCCATTGCGCACCATAGACAGGTCCAAGGTCGCCCTTATCGTCCGCCCAGTCATCCCATATCCTGACCCCGTTTTCTTTCAGGTAAGCGATGTTGGTATCGCCATTCAGGAACCATAGCAATTCATGGGCAATCGACCTGATATGCAGTTTCTTCGTGGTCAGCAGCGGGAAACCGTCGGCCAGGTCGAAGCGCATCTGGTGACCGAAGATCGACAGCGTGCCGGTCCCGGTGCGATCGTCCTTGCGTGTGCCATCGTCGCGAATGTGGCGGACAAGATCGAGATACTGTTGCATTGCTCAGCCCTTCGCCGTTTCGGGTTGTCGCCGATAGGCGAGAAAAAGCAGGGTAATGCCCAGCAGGATCATCGGGGTGGTCAGGATCTGGCCCATGGTCAGCCAGCCAAAAGCGAGATACCCGATGTGGGCATCCGGCAGCCTGACGAACTCGACCGAGAACCGGAAAATGCCGTAGCACACGAGAAACACTCCCGAGACCGCCATTTTCGGTGGCCGTCTCGATGAGAATATCCACACGACAAGGAACAAGGTGAGTCCCTCGAGAGCAGATTCGTAAAGCTGCGACGGGTGTCGGGCAACGCCATCGACGACAAATGCCCAGGGCACATCCGTCGGCTTGCCCCATAGCTCTCCGTTGATGAAATTACCGATGCGGCCGGCACAGATGCCAAGGGGCGCCAGCGGCGCCGTAAAATCCGTCATCTCGTAGAAACTTTTTCCGATCTTCCTGCCATATAGCCAGATCGCAAGAAGCAGGCCGAGAAATCCTCCGTGGAATGACATGCCACCTTCCCATATGCGCAGAAGCATGACCGGATCCGATATCCATGCCGAAAAATTGTAGAACAGGATGTACCCGACCCGCGCACCCAGGATCAAACCGAGCGAAGCATAGAAAACGAGATCGTCGACCCACTCAACTTTCCAGCCAAACTCGGGTTTTTTCGCCCGGGATCTGGCCAGCCACCATCCCGCGGCAAAACCCACAAGATACATCAGCCCGTACCATCTGATCGATAGCGGACCGATGGAGACGGCGACGGGATCGAACCCTGAATACTGAATCATGGGCGCGTAGTCTATCAGCCTGTTTTCAGGCTGGAAGGTCCTTGTCGAAAAGTTGCGCCAAACCCTGCCACAAGCAGCAAGTCACTTCGCATTTATATAGACTGGCCAGGTGTAGCTGCCCGATCACCCCTGATGACCCCGGGGAACCTGGATGACCAAAATGCGCAATCGTCTTGCCAACGAAACCAGCCCCTATCTTCAGCAACATGCGAGCAACCCGGTGGAGTGGTATCCGTGGGGCGATGAAGCCCTGAAAAAAGCACGCGACGAGAACAAGCCTATTCTCCTGTCAGTCGGCTATTCCGCCTGTCACTGGTGCCATGTCATGGCCCACGAGTCGTTCGAGGACCCGGAAACGGCAAAGGTGATGAACGAGCTTTTCGTCAACATCAAGGTGGACAGAGAAGAAAGACCGGATCTCGATAAGGTTTACCAGCTCGCCCACCAGATGCTGGTGCAACGTCCTGGCGGCTGGCCCCTGACCATGTTCCTGACTGCGGATGATCACAGCCCCTTTTTTGGCGGCACCTATTTTCCGGACAAGCCGAGACACGGCATGCCCGCTTTTACCGACATCCTGCAGCGTGTAGAGAGATTCTACCGGGAAAATGGCGATGAGCTCGCACAGCAAAGTAACGCAATCCGGGATGTCTTTGAACGGATCGGCAAGCCGGCCACTGCCTGCGCCGATACCGGCCTGGATGACGGGCCGATCATACACGCCAGGCAACAGCTCGAGCAGGATTTCGATAGCCGCTGGGGTGGATTCGGGTCCGCTCCCAAATTTCCTCACCCGACCAGTATCGAGAGACTGCTGAGACACTGGCGATCCCATGCCACCGGTGATAGTCCGGATCTGCAAGCGCTGTTCATGACCACGCTGAGCTTGCAGCGGATGGCGCAGGGTGGCATCTACGACCATCTTGGCGGTGGATTCTATCGATATGCGGTCGATGGTTACTGGATGATTCCTCATTTCGAGAAGATGCTGTACGACAACGGGCCCTTGCTGGCGCTCTATAGCCAGGCATGGGCGGCCACCAATGAACCCTTGTTCGAACGCGTCGCCCATGAAACCGCCGATTGGGTGATGCGCGAGATGCAGTCACCAGAGGGCGGCTACTACTCGACTCTCGATGCGGATTCAGAAGGCGGTGAAGGCGCTTTCTATGTTTGGCAACCGGATGAGATCGAGAGCGCCCTGTCAGATGAGGAATATGCGGCCGTCTCGAGCCTGTTCGGGCTCGACAGGGAAGCAAACTTCGAGGGCCATTGGCATCTGTACCAGGCGAATATGCTCGAAAACGTGGCCGATAATCTCCGCCTGGACATCGACAAGACGCGCAGCCTGGTCGATTCGGCCAGAGAAAAGCTTCTGGCTATCAGGGAGAAGAGGGATCGACCCGCCAGAGATGAAAAAATACTGACGGCATGGAACGGTCTGATGATCAGCGGCATGGCCGCAGCTGCCCGACACCTGCACCGAAACGATTTGGCGGAATCGGCCCTGCGTGCCGCACGGTTCATACAAAGCGAGCTGTGGATCGATGGACGGCTGCGCGCCAGCTTTAAGGACGGTCGCTCAGGCTCTTCCGCCTATCTGGACGACTACGCGTTCCTGCTCTCCGCTTTGATCGATCTTCTGCAGCTCGAATGGCGATCGGAACTTCTGGACTTCGCTGTTTAGCTGGCCGACACGCTCCTGGAACACTATCGCGATCGTGACAATGGCGGTTTCTTCTTTACATCCGACGATCAGGAGAAACTGATCCATCGCCCACGACCGCTGGCCGATGAGGCCACACCATCCGGAAACGGTGTGGCGGCCCTGGCGCTCGCTCGCCTTGGTCACCTGATCGGCGAACCGCGCTACATCGACGCAAGCGAGGAAACGCTGCGATCAGCCTGGGGCGCGATTATCGACGTGCCACACGCACATTGCAGTCTGCTCAATGCCCTGGAGGAAACGCTGGGCGGAATCGAGATCGTCATCATCAGGGGTAGCGGCGATGCGCTGGTTGAGTGGCAGCGGGCGGCCCGGTTGATGTATGCCCCGAGACGGCTTTGCTTTGCAATTCCTGCCGATACGCAAGGCTTACCGGAAGGGATAGCGACCAAACAACCCAAAGGGGAAATTGTCGCCTATCGCTGTCGCGGTTCGGTTTGCGGACCACCATTGACGTCGCTGGCGGCGCTGACGGCGGCACTGCGCGAAACAGGTTGATCCACCAGTCTAGCGTCGGGCGTAGGTAACCATTGCATGGGCGACAGGTTGATCGTCTCCGTCGGAATGGATACGGACCTCGCCGACAATCAAACGCGTCCCCAGACTCAGAAGCTCGGCATCGGCCAACAGGTCTTTCGCAGGGGGTGGCCTCAGAAAACTAATATTGAGATTGCTTGTCACCGCCCCGGTCGCATCACGATCCACCGACAGGATTGCGGCAAAAACCGCGGTATCGGCAATAAGCATCATGGTGGGGCCGGCAACAGTTCCCTCAGGCCGCAAAAGTCCACCGGCGGCAAAATACCTGATTACCGCCTTTCCACTGCCCAGCGACTCCAGCTTCATGCTCTGGTCGAAGCGTGGAAAATGCTTGCGGAACCAGGCATTGGCCCCGTCGATGTCCATGCCACCCATTTTCTGAGGTCTGCCAGTCATAAGTGTCAGATTGGCGAATCGATCGAATGTCGTTGCCAGCCTTCGCCGTTGCGGCGCAACTCGTACGCCGGCCAGTAACGATTGTCGAGCTTCAGGGTGATGACCTCGACGCCGCTGTTCCAGGTTACTGTCTTCAACCTGACCGCGTCACGGTCCTTGCGTCCGGCGACGGCTTTGATAAAGGCATCGAGATCGGGGGTGGGCTTGCCATCGACTTCGGTGATCCGCCTCCCGGCCCACAAGCCGTAGCGAGTCGCGGGCGAGCCATAGCCGAAGTAGGCGACATAGACGCCGCCCGGTTCTATGCCCCGCTGCGCCGCCATCGCACGATGAGGAGCCTGGATAAGCGCGCCTGCCCACACCAGTATGCGATCGACGCCCCGCCCGTCGAGAGCGACGGTGGCCAGGTTGAGACGGACCTCTGCGCCATCCCGCCATACGACCAGATCGACTTGCGCAGTTTGAGAGAGTTTCTCGACCTGCCTGTAGGTGTTGACGACCTGTCCGTTTATCGACAACAACAGATCACCAGCCTTGAGCTGCCCGGCGGCCGGCGACCCCGCCACCAGGCGTAAGATTTTGAGCACCTGGCGGCGCTCGGGATCGTGTTCCTCCAGTCGGGCCGTCCAGCCATCGCTCAGACCGAAACTGCGACCGCTGGACAGCGGAATGCGCCCCAGTTCGATTTCCAGCGAGCGCAACTCCCGTCCCTCTCGTACCTGGTCCAGCACCTCCGCTACGATCTCGGCAGGTACTCCCTTGTTGACCTGTTTCAGATCCTGCCCGGAGTGATAGGCGAAACTGGACCAGAGAGAAACGACATTACCTTCCTCATCGGCGAGGACACCATCAAGGTCCGATGGCGAATTGACCAGCGACACCGTTTCCATGTTGGTTTCCCGGAAACGGAGTGTTCGCGAAAGAGGAAATGTCACCGCATCGATAGAGGCCACTTCCGTCGATTGAGAAATCAGCCTGTGATCGCCCTTCAGGCCGATCACCCATAGTCTGTCGCCCGGTCGCAGGGGATCGACATTCAAAGATGCCGCCCGGATCGGCGTGTCGCCAATCAGGGCGGGATCGTAAGCCACGACCGCAAGGTTGTGCAGGGGATGGATCCAGACAACGCGTCCCGGGACTTCCAGCGAACCCGCAATCGTGATTCGCACATCGCCCATCGATACGGGCACGGTGTTTCGATCGACGACCACCAGGCCTCTTTCGGTATCGAGCACGACGCCGGTGCCGTGATAATAGCGTTCGGCCACGCCGGACACCGGGTAAGGCATATCGAAATTCACCATCACCAGCGATGGCGCGAGCCGCGCAAGACGCTGATCGTCACGCTCTATGTAGCGTGTCGATGCTGCTTTCGGCGGCGGCGCCAGCCCGACCGGCCGGAAAGGCTCACACGGCCACACGCCGGTGCGATCGTCACGATGGCATTCGCCGGCCGGGAACCAGCGGCGATCCATGCGGATCGTTCTTAATTGCGTACCCTGTGGCTCGTTGAAGGTATAGAAACGAACGGTGGCACGCTCGCGGTCGTCAAGCGCCTCGATGACCTTTCTGAAATCCGCCAGCGTCGGTGTCAGGTTGCCGTTGACCTCGGTGATCACCGCCGAGCGGGGTATCGCTGCCCTGGCAAAAATATAACCGGGGTTGGCAACATAAATCCCCTCAGGTGCGACATTCAGGTGACGCGCCTGCTGGTAGGAAAGCTGGTTGACGACGGCATCACCAAACTCGAGATAAGTGGCGGGTGAAACCGAGTGCAAATCTTTGGGAATGACCTCGAAGCGCCGCGTTTCCCCACCACGCTGTATCTCGAGAGAAATCGTAGCGCCGACCTTTTGGTCAAGAATCTCTTCCAGCGGTATAAAGAACGTCAGCAGCTCACCGTCGACACGAACCAGTATGTCTCCCGGCTCCAGCTTCCCTTCGACCGGCGAACCCGGAACCACTGTTTCGACCACCAGCATTCCAGTCGCCGTCGGAAATTGTCCGCGCACATCCGATTCCATCTCACGGGTCAGCCCAAGGCGTCTGAGCTCGTCATACGGTGCGTATTTAAATTCGGTCATGAGCGTGCCCCGCTCGACCTCTTTGCCCGCTCTGACAAGATCGAGGGCTCTTTGCACGCGGTCCAGTGGCAGAAAAAAACTCGAGGCGGCTTGTGTGTTCGCACCTGCATTGAGGGCAACGACCTTGCCATCGATATCAATCACCGGCGAACCGGAAGAGCCCCCGGATGTACTCGACGCCGCCTGAATATAAAAGGTATTGAAGTCGTTATAGCTGCCGCGCCCATAGTCGGGTGCACGCCGGTCGAGTCGCGCCAGGGTGCCGGCGAGAATCGAAATCTGTTCGCCCGCGTCATTCCCGACAACCCGGATCTCGCGACCTACCTGGGCCCCGGCCGGATCCAGTGGCAGCTCCGCGGGTTGGATAAACTCCAGGCTCTCGGGGTCGTAACGATAAAAACCAAAGTCGTGCACCGGATCCCTGTACACGGCCTTCAGTTCGACCTCCTCGTTGTTGATAAAGACCGCTTCAGCAACCACCGGTCCAGGCGTTACCACATGACGGTTGGTCAGAATCAGCCCCAGCTTCGCATCGACGACAAACCCTGTCGCTTGTGTGGACTGATTCCAACTGGTGTCAAACGCCCGCGGACCGTCGATGCGAATCGACACCACGCCCGTCGACACCTGGGCGAGGGTTTCGCGCCACGTCGAAGGGGTATCGCCCCCCTCCACAATGGCTGGCGACGCAGCAAGGTTGCCCATCGCAACAAGCAGGAGCAGGACAAGATTGGGAATCCTATTCACAGACCGGGATCGTATCCGAAGTTATCAATGAAGCCTTGTTTGACAGACTCCGGGCTGAACAAATGGTTCTGTGTGCCGTGACTGCTGATCTTGATCGCACCCAGCAATGAGGCCAGCCGACCGGTGGTTTCCCAGTCGGCTCCCGCCATCAAACCGTAAAGCAAACCGGCACGATAGGCATCTCCGCAACCGGTCGGATCGACCAGTGTGTCCGCCGTGGCCGCCGGTATCCCGGTACTTCGACCATCCCTTATCACCACCGACCCTTCACCACCCTTGGTGATCAGGAGCGCATCGACTCGCTGTGATATCTCCTCAGCCGAAAACCCGGTTCTCTCCTGCAACATCTGCCCTTCGTAATCGTTGACGGTAACGATCGTCGCCTGCTCAATGAAGCGCTTCAGATCCTCCCCGTCGAACATCGGCAATCCCTGTCCGGGATCGAACACAAATGGAATACCCGCGTCGGCGAATTGTTGTGCGTGCATGATCATGCCATCGCGACCATCGGGCGATATCATCCCCCAACTGATACCCGCGTCCGTGGGCACCGACATCTCGTGCGCGTAATTCATTGCGCCCGGATGAAACGCGGTGATCTGATTATCCTGGATGTCCGTCGTTATGTAGGCCTGCGCCGTGTAGCTGTCATTCGCTTCGTGAAGATAGCGGCGAGAAATCCCGTGCTCGTCCATCCAATCGGCATAGGGGCCGAAATCACGCCCGACGGCCCCCATGGGCTGCCCCTCGCCTCCCAGCTGTTTCAGGTTATAGGCGATATTTCCTGCACAACCTCCGAATTCCCGTCTTAGTTCCGGAACCAGGAAGGAGACGTTTAGCACATGAATCTGATCGGGCAGGATATGGTCGGCAAAGCGGCCGGGAAATACCATAATCGAGTCATATGCAAAGGAACCGCAGATCAATGCGGACATATCTTTTCTCCTGTGTCCTTGCGGGGGGCGTGCGGGTCGCGGGTCAGCTCTCAGACTCCGGGCGCCAGGCCACATCCAGCTGGCGGGCGGCCCGAACTTCGTCGAGACGACGGACCGGCATTGTATACGGCGCCCCTTTCACTTTCTCGGGTTCTTCCCGGGCCTCTTTGAGGATACTGGCCATTGCGTCGGTGAACGCGTCCAGGGTCTCTTTTGTTTCTGTCTCGGTCGGCTCGATCAGGAGACACTCTGGCACCAGCAGCGGGAAATAGGTGGTCGGCGCATGGAACCCATAATCCAGCAATCGCTTGGCGAAGTCCATCGCGTTGACATCCAGATCCCTGGCCTGTTTTTTCAGCGTGACGATAAATTCGTGGCTGTCACGACGATCCGGGAACGCCAGATCGAAGCCCGCCGCCTGCAACTGCGTTGCCAGGTAGTTCGCGTTGAGGGTCGCGTATTCCGCAACCCTTCGCATCCCCACCCTGCCCAGCAATCTCGCATAGACATAGGCGCGGATCAGAACCCCTGCATTCCCCATAAAGGCCGACAAGCGGCCAATGGTTTGAGGGATCTCCTTCTCATCCTTCCAGTAATAGCCATCGTCACGCTTGCCGACAACGGGAATCGGTATGAACGGCAACAGGCGTTCCCTGACCCCGACGGCACCCGAACCGGGCCCGCCACCACCATGCGGGGTTGAAAATGTCTTGTGCAGGTTGAGATGAATGACGTCGAACCCCATGTCGCCCGGACGGGACAGGCCGAGAATGGCGTTGAGATTGGCGCCATCGTAATAAAGCAGACCGCCCGCCTCGTGAACGATATCGGCAATCTCGCGAATTCGCCTTTCGAACAAGCCGACGGTCGAGGGGTTGGTCAGCATGATGCCGGCGGTGTTTGGTCCCAACACTGCCCTGAGCGCGTCGACATCGACATCGCCATCGGGCTTTGTCGGAATCTCTACCACCTTGCAGCCACACATCGTCGCAGTCGCGGGATTTGTTCCATGGGCTGCATCGGGCACGATGATTTCGTCACGATTTTCGTCGCCGCGGGCGCGATGATAGGCGCGGATCATCGCCACGCCGGCAAACTCCCCTTGCGCACCGGCCATGGGCGTCAGTGAAATCGCTTTCATTCCGGTGACAGACTTGAGTATGTCCTGTAATTCATACATGCAAGCCAGGAAGCCCTGCCCTTTCGAGACCGGCCCGAGCGGGTGCCGGCTCAGAAAACCCGGCGCATAGCCAACTGGTTACCGGCTCGGGGGTTGTACTTCATCGTGCACGAACCAAGAGGATAAAAATGCGTGTCGATGGAGAAGTTCATGCGCGACAAGCGGGTGTAATGGCGTACCGTCTGCATCTCCGACGTCTCGGGCAAAGTCGGCGCACTGGTCCGCCTCATCGCCTCCGGAATCTGCTCCAGGGCCATCGCAGTCTCATCCACCAGCGGCGCCTGGGCGGGCGAGCATCGACCCGGTCTTGACTGTTCAAATATGAGGGGCTCGGTCATTGTTTTCGCCTCTGGGCGCGTCCCTAGCCCAATGCCTTCAAGGCGGCATCGTAGTCCGGCTCCTCGCCTATCTCTCCCACCAGTTCGGCATGAACAACCGTGTCATTCTCGTCCAGCACGATAACCGCGCGGGCGGTCAGCCCGGCGAGGGGTCCGTCCTCGATGAGAACGCCGTAGTTCTTCGAGAAATCCGGAGAACGCATGGTCGAGAGCGTAACCACATTGTCCAGTTCTTCGGCACCGCAAAATCGCTTCTGCGCAAACGGCAAATCCGCCGATATCATCAGCATCACCGTATCTTTGTTGTCACGGGCGTAGTCGTTGAACTTCTTGGTCGACAGGGCGCAGACCGGCGTGTCGATGCTGGGAAAAATCGACAGCAACTTCTTTCGTCCCGTCCACTCGACGATAGAGATATCGCTCAGATCCTTGTCGGTCAGCGAAAAATCCGGCGCTTTTGCGCCGACCCGGGGCAGATCCCCGTATGTATGAATTTCGTTGTCATGCAGTGTGATCGTCGCCATCAGAGGTCCCCTGCGCTAGCCGCGCTTTCTTCAAAATTGCACCCAACGCGTCAGCGTAGGCGTCTATATCTTCTTTTGTTCGTGTTTCGGTCGCACACACCAGGATCGCATTCTTGAGGCCCGGGAATGACCCGGACAGATCGAAACCTCCCAGGATGTTCTGCTCGGCAAGCGCGCTCAGCACCGGACCTGCCGGCTGATCGACCTGTATGACGGCCTCATGAAAGCGTGGCCCGGTGAACGGCACCGAAACGCCTTCCTGTTGCGCAAGCCGTTCGACCAGCCTGGTCGTGTTGGTGACGCAGGCCGCTGCAACGCGCCTCAGGCCCTCGGCCCCAAGCAAGCTCATATAAATGGTAGCGGCCGTCACCATCAGGCCCTGGTTGGTGCAGATGTTGGAGGTCGCCTTCGAGCGCCTGATATGTTGTTCGCGGGCCTGCAGGGTGAGCGCATACCCGGTGCGGTCCTCCAGATCGACCGTGCGACCGACAATGCGTCCGGGCATTTGGCGTACCAGGGCCTGCTTGCAGGCCAGCATGCCGAAATATGGCCCACCGGAAGAGAGCGGCACACCGAGTGGCTGACCTTCACCACAAGTGATATCCGCACCCTCTGATCCCCATTCGCCCGGTGGCTTGAGCAAGGCAAGCGAAATCGGGTTGACCACCGCGACAACAAGCGCGCCGCGTTTATGAGCCCAGTCCGTGAGGGCATCCACGTCCTCCAGGTTGCCAAGGAAATTGGGTTGCTGGATGACGACGGCCGTAATGTCGTCGTCTTCGTATGCGGCAAGACAATCGGAATCTGTCAGCCCGGTTTCCTCATCGAAACGCAAAAGTTCAAAGACAAGACCCTGATTCCCTGTGATCGCGTCGGCGACCTCGATGTAGGTCGGGTTTGTCGCAGCCGCCACCAGGATGCGGGCTGATTTCGAGCGTCGATTGGCCCGCACCGCCATCAAACCGGCCTCAGCGACCGCGGAGGCGCCGTCGTAGAGCGATGCATTCGAGACATCCATGCCGGTCAGGCTGGAAATCATCGTCTGATACTCATAAATCAGTTGCAGCGTGCCCTGGCTGGCTTCAGCCTGATACGGCGTGTAGGCAGTATAAAACTCACCGCGCGTCGTTATCTCCCACACCGCCGCCGGGATGTGATGCTCGTAAGCGCCGGCGCCGATAAAGCACATTGGAAATCCGTCCTGGTGGGCGCGCTGACGCATCAGGCGTTTGATTTCCATTTCACCCACGGCCTCCGGCATATCTTCGAGCTTATCCACCCGCAATGATGCCGGGATCTCGTCGAACAACTGGTCGATGCTGTCAACGCCGATGGCGTCCAGCATCTCCCGGACATCGGATTCGTTATGTGGGATAAATGGCATGGGTTCTGATCCGTTTTGGAGGCTCTGCGAGACCCTACTCGTCCAACCCTGACTCGTAGGTAGCGGCGTCAATCAGATTTGAGACACCGGAATCATCGGCGAGCTTAACTTTCATCAACCAGCCACCGCCGTATGGATCTTCATTGATAAGCTCCGGGCTATCCGCGAGCGCGTCGTTGGCCTCGATGACTTCTCCGGCCACAGGGCTGTAAACGTCGGATGCCGCTTTGACCGATTCGACTACCGCGCAGCCATCACCGACCGCCAGCGTCTGTCCCACTTCCGGGATCTCGACGAACACCAGATCGCCGAGAGCCGCCTGGGCGTGATCGCTGATACCGACAACAGCCGAACCGTCGTCTTCGATACGGACCCATTCGTGTGTCGGGGTGTACTTGAATTCAGAACGTACTTCGCTCATTTCCTGAAGATCCTCTGTTGTGCCCTGACGGAAGCCACTTCCGCCTTCTTCCGCATTTAGACTCAGATTCTTGGTTTGCCATTGCGTACAAATGGCGGTCTGACAATTCTCGCGTCCAACAATTTGCCGCGGATCTCTACCTGGCAGCTCTCGCCGCTGGCGGCCGGCACCCGTGCAAAACCGATCGATCGTCCCAGGGTGGGGGAATAGGTACCACTGGTGACATCACCTTCCCCAACGCCCTCCACGACGACTTTCTGGTGTCCGCGCAGGACTCCGCGCCCTTCCAGCAACAGGCCCACCAGTTTTCTCGCCACGCCTTTTTCGCGTTGCGCTTCCAGCGCGTTTCTGCCGGCAAACTCACGATCGGTCGGTTCCCAGGCAACGGTCCATCCCAGCGCCGACTCGAGCGGCGTCGTGGTCTCGTCCATATCGCTGCCATAGAGATTCATGCCGGCCTCAAGCCTCAGGGTATCCCGGGCGCCGAGACCGCAAGGTCTTATACCTGCTTTGGCAAAGTCATTCCAACAACGCTCCGCCTGTTCCGCGGGCAGCATGATCTCCCAGCCGTCCTCTCCCGTGTAACCGGTCCTGGCCACGAAAAGATCGCCCAGCGCCTCCGCAAAAAACGGACCGAGGGCGAGGGCTTTCTCCCGCGTCTCCTCATCAAAACACCCAGCGGCCTTTGCGCGCGCTTCCGGCCCCTGCACCGCGATCATCGCCAGGTCTTCACGTTCTGAGACCGTTATCTCCCAGCCGACCGCCCGGGCCCGGATCCATTCCATGTCTTTGTCGCGGGTGGAGGCATTGACGACGATCCGATACCAGCGGTCACCGAGGTAGTAAACGATGAGATCGTCGATGATGCCGCCATCTTCCTGAAGCATGCAGGTATAAAGCGCCTTCCCTGTACTGGTCAGCTTGCCAACATCGTTGGCCACCAGATGCTGGAGGAAACCCCTGGCCCTGGCGCCTTCGATATCGACGACTGTCATGTGGGATACATCGAACATGCCGGCGTCGTTTCGCACGGCATTGTGCTCGTCTACCTGGGATCCGTAGTGTACAGGCATATCCCAGCCGCCGAAGTCGACCATGCGGGCGCCCAGTGCGACGTGGGCATCATAGAGGGGTGTTCTGTCAGCCATGGTTTCTCCCGGTGTCCAGCTTCCTGTTGCCAGCTTTCAGGGCGCGATTGTCAAACCAAAAAAGCAGCGCGGCACGAGCCACGCTGCCCCTCTGTCCTGAAACCTGAGAGATTCGACGAGATTCCGCCTGGTAGTTCGTCATTCACCTTCGGTGGACCGCCTTCGCAGCCGCTCTCCAGAGCCAACTTCGACCTCGTCGTCCTTTTGCCTGAGCGTTTCCGGGCGGGTTGCGCCTTCGGCGGCCCTCCGTTTCGGGAGGACTCTCTCCAGCGAGGTCAGTACGTTGGAAAGACGAATGATAGCCCAAGCCTCAACCGGGCTCCAACCGTTGCCTTGCCCCCGACAATTGGAATGTAGAACATGGTCCGCCTCTTCCTGCCGAATTGGTAAGCCCCCATGAGACACATCGCCCTGTTGCTGACAATTCTGGTTCTCTCCAATCCAGCCATGGCAGCGGCCGGCAGCGAAACCGGCAATGCCGCGGCAAGCCGGCTCGACGACCTGCTGGACAGCCAATGGCAGCGTTATCTGCGCGAGCATCCCGTCTTCGCCTCTGAGCAGGGCGACCTGCGCTACAATGACAGATGGCCCGATCTCAGTGAAAAGGCCATGCAGATGAGTCATCGGGCGGATGTCGATGCGCTTGAAGAATTGGAACACATCGACGCACCGCAGCTTGCCACTATCGATCGCGTCAATTACGACCTGTTCCGTCGCCGACTGCAGAATCGTCTCGACATTTACGCGGCGGGCCGCGACGTTATTTATCAGGGTAGTCAGGCCGAACCGATCAATGCCCGCCGAGGCATCCACACCCGTTTCTCGGTCGCGGAACGGTTGCGCATGGAAAAGGAAAGCGATTTTGCGCAGTGGACGATCCGGCTGGAGCGCTTTGGCGACTACCTCGATCAGTCGACGGAGCTCCTCAGACAGGGCGCGGACAACGGCATCGTGCCGCCGCGCATCATCGTTGAAAGGATCCTCGACCAGGTCAATGCCCTGATAGTGGAGAATCCCCGATCGAGCCCCTTCTACGAGCCGTTCACGCGGATACCGGAAACCATTCCCGAGAGGCAGCGGCAGGCACTGCAACAAAGAGGCGCGGCTGCGATAAACGACATCGTCGTGCCTGCCTTCGAACGCTACCGGGTGTTTCTTGAAATTGAATACCTGCCGGCTGCAAGGAAAACGTTCGGCATTTCATCCGAACCCGGCGGCGCTGACTTTTACTCCAGCCGAATACGTTATTTCACCACCACGGATCTGACAGCAAAGCAGATCCACGAGATCGGACTGGCCGAGGTCGCCCGCATCCGCGAGCAGATGCTCGAGCTGATCGCGGAAACCGGTTTCGACGGCAGCTTCGAGGATTTCCTCGTCTTCCTGCGTACCGACCCGCAGTTCTACTACGATAATCCTGATGACCTCTACCAGGCCTATCTCGCCACTTCGAAAAGGATTGACCCGGAACTCGTCAGATTGTTTGGTCGCCTGCCGCGGATGCCCTACGGCGTACGTCCGATTCCAGCCGCTACCGCCCCCCATACGACCACCGCTTATTACAATGGGCCCGCGGAAGACGGCAGCAGGGCCGGCTACTTTTACGTCAATCTCTACCGGCCCGAGGTGCGCCCGAAATACGAAATCGAGGTGCTGACCGTCCACGAGGCGATGCCCGGCCATCATCTTGAAAGCGCCCTGACGATGGAACTCGGTGATCTGCCCGCGTTCAGGCGGCACGGATATCTGACGGTGTTTAGCGAGGGCTGGGCGCTGTATACCGAGAGTCTTGGTGCTGACCTGGGCCTTTATAAAGATCCGTATTCACATTTTGGTCAGCTTACCTATGAGATGTGGCGTGCGATCCGGCTGGTCGTCGATACCGGCATCCACGCAATGAGCTGGGATCGACAACGCGCCATCGACTATTTCATGGCCAATGCCGCGAAAACCGAGGCGGATATCATCAACGAGATCGACCGCTATATCGCCTGGCCCGGACAGGCCCTGGCATACAAGATCGGCGAACTCGAAATCAAATCGCTGCGACACGAGGCCGAAGAAGCGCTTGGCGAGGCATTCGACATCCGTGCCTTCCATGATCAGCTACTTGGTAACGGGCAGGTCCCCCTGCAATTGCTCCGGGCAAATACGGAGGCCTGGATAGAGCACGTCCGTTCCTCTGACTAGCTCCGGGATGGAGTATTATTCCGGCTGCCCGCGAACGGGTATCCGATGATCACATGACTTCCTCAAATCACACAGTTGGGCGCCGAACCAGCGTCACGGTCGCCATCGACCACGTGCTCGTGGGCGGCAACGCGCCTGTCGTCGTGCAGTCCATGACCAATACCGATACCGCTGATATCGATGCAACGGTCGCCCAATGCGCAGAACTGGCCAGGGCGGGATCCGAGCTGGTCCGTATCACGGTTAACAACGAAGAAGCGGCCCGGGCCGTACCGACTATCCGCGAGCGGCTCTTTGAGCTCGGCGTGAACGCCCCGCTGGTCGGCGATTTTCATTTCAACGGGCACAAATTGCTGACCCGTTACGGTCGCCATCGACCACGTGCTCGTGGGCGGCAACGCGCCTGTCGTCGTGCAGTCCATGACCAATACC
>PVMK01123928.1_pt1 | contig 21432 bp, 19 predicted proteins | sample 1853481 | NCBI WGS metagenome assembly PVMK01 (sample SAMN08533507, study PRJNA380276) | Marine sediment metagenome, whole genome shotgun sequencing project.
CCTTTACGCAGCGGAGTTCCGGCATCGGCACCGGGTCTGCCTTGGGTGGCGCCGGTTCGCCGCTGCGCAGCAGCTTGCGGGTGTTCTTACAATCGGCACTGCTACAACCAAAATACTTTCCGAACCGACCGGTCTTCAACTGCATGTCTTCGCCGCATTTGTCGCAAACGATTACCGGACCATCGTAGCCTTTGATTCGAAATTCTCCCGGTTCAACCAGAAACCCGCCACAGTCGGGGTTATTGCCACAGACGTGCAATTTGCGGCTGGTATCGATGAGATAGCTGTCCATCGGCGTCCCGCACTTCGGGCAGCGCTCCTTGCTGCGCAGCAATCGTGATTCACCCTCGTCATCAGTCTCAACGTCGACAATCTCGTCACCAGGAATGAGATTCACAGTTTCCGTGCAGCGCTCCTTGGGCGGCAACGAATAGCCTGAACAGCCAAGGAATACACCCGTACCGCCCGTTCGGATTTGCATGTAGCGGCCGCACGCGGTGCACTCAATATCGGTGTCCGTCGGTTCGTTGGGGCGCATTCCCGTCGTGGCATGCTGCGCTTTGCTGAGCCGATCCGTGAAATCGCCGTAGAAATTGTCCAGCACGCCCTGCCATACGGCTTCGCCTTCGGCGATCTGATCGAGTTCCTGTTCCATCTGGGCGGTGAACCCATAATCCATGAGGTGATCGAAGTTTTCGACCAGACGATCGGTCACCAGCTCGCCAATCCGTTCCGCGTAAAAGCGACGACTGTTCAGCGTTACGTAGCCGCGGTCCTGGATTGTAGAAATGATCGCCGCATAGGTCGACGGTCGACCGATCCCGCGCTTTTCCATCTCCCGAACAAGGCTGGCTTCGCCGAATCGTGGTGGCGGTTTGGTGAAGTGCTGGATCGGGTCCAACGCGGCGATCGCCAGCGACTCGCCCACCTGGAAGTCTGGAACGCTCTGGTCGTCCTCCTTCCGTGCAACAACAGGCAGCACCCGGGTGTAGCCATCGAAGCGCAATATCCGGCCGCGTACGCGAAGCTCGAAATCACCGGCCTGCGCCAGCACAACAGTTGATGTGTACTCCGCCCGCGGCATCTGGCAAGCGACGAACTGTCGCCAGATCAGGTCATAGAGTCGTACCGCATCGCCATCGACGCCGGTCAGGCTGGCGGTCGCAACACTCACATCGGACGGTCGAATCGCTTCGTGCGCGTGCTGAGCATCCGCCTTGCTGGTGTAGATCGCCGGTTTCTCCGGCAGGTACTCGGCACCGAACTCCTCGCCGATGAATCCTCGACAGGCTTCGACCGCATCGGCCGAGAGATTGGTCGAATCGGTGCGCATGTAGGTAATGTAGCCGGCCTCATAGAGCCGCTGGGCCATGGTCATGGTCTTCTTGACGCTGAAGCTCAAGCGCGTGCTCGCAGCCTGCTGCAGGGTCGATGTAATGAACGGCGCGTTCGGTTTGGTTGAGGTCGGTTTATCTTCGCGACTGGCGATCGACACCGCCTGGTCACGCAGCCGCGACATGGCGTCGTCGGAGTCGGCCTGACTGTTCGGTCGGTAATGCTCGCCCCGGTCCTTGACCACCTGAAAGCGGTGCACGTCGGTCTCATCGGCACGTGTCAGGTCAGCAAACGCTTCCCAGTACTCCTCCGGAACGAATGCGCGAATTTCGCGCTCCCGCTCCACGATCAGCCGCACGGCAACCGACTGCACCCGCCCGGCACTCAGCCCGCGCGCCACCTTCGACCACAGCAACGGCGACAGCTCGAAACCTACGACCCGATCCAGGAACCGGCGAGCCTGCTGGGCGTTGACCTGATCGGTATCAATGGAGGTCGGGTTCGCGAACGCCTCCTGAATCGCCCGCCGGGTAATCTCGTTGAACACTACGCGGCGGTAGCGTGCCGGATCGCCACCGATGGTTTCCTTCAGGTGCCAGGCAATGGCTTCACCTTCGCGGTCCAGGTCCGTCGCGAGATAGATCTCGTCGGCCCGCTCGGCGAGTTTCTTGAGCTCGTCGACAACCTTTTCCTTACCCGGCAATACTTCATAACTGGCCGCCCATGCGTTGTCGGGATCGATGCCCATACGCCGCACCAACTGCGCGCGGGCACGCTTTTTCTTGTACGCCTCCTTGGCTTTCGGGGCGAGCTTGCGCGTTTTTGCCGCCTCGCGGGCGCGCGCCTTCGGGTCGCTCCCTTTACCGCTAACGGGCAGATCGCGGATGTGCCCCACGCTCGACTTAACGATGTAATCGTTGCCGAGATAACGGTTGATCGTCCGGGCTTTAGCCGGCGATTCGACGATGACCAGCGCGCGGGCCATGTGCCTCCTTGTACTGCGATTTCCTGCGATGTTGCCGCGTCACGGCCTCCCGAGGCAGGCCGCGAACGGCGCCATGTATACGCGCTGTGTTTCGGCGCTGTCAACAAATACAGCAGATTCCTGCCAAATCCACTCGGCCGCTGACCGGCGGCCGTCCGGGTGCAATCAATCAGTTTCGCGAGGTGTCCCGGAAAGCCGGGCAAGCGCCTCCTGCTCGACCTCCCATTGCCAATCGGCGAGTCCCTGCAGCGCTTCAGCCAGGCTGTCGAGCATCGAATCGATCTGCTCAATATTGACCCGTTCCCGCCAGAACACACCCACCTGGTTTCGGTCCGCTTCGACGCCAATTGCCACCTCGGGCAACCGGCTGAGCCGTTTGGCGCACGCTTGCCAATACCGGTCATCACCCGCGGCCGGTCCATCGAACACCCAGCCGGGCACAGGCCCATCGTCAGCCGGTCTTCGACGAGCGATTTCAGGCGTAACTGCCGGGGCAAGCGCGAGCAATCGCCAGCGCGGCGCATGATTCACGGCACGCGGCAGCGGCTGGCGATAGGCCGTGCAGGAGAGCATCGCAGCTCTCGGCTTGCCGCCGGCGGAGACTCTCGCTTCAGGCGGCGCTGCGAGGTCAGGTAACCGGGACAGCTCGACCAGCAGGCCGCGACGGCGCGCCTCGCTGCGCAACTTTGCGAGCAATCGATCACGTCGCGAGGGGAGAATCCACAACACCGGGCCAAAGGCGGCAACGAGCAACAACAGAATCAACCACCAGGACATTCCAGAACCTCCTATTCACCCCGGTTGATGGCAGCGCGTGTTTGTGTGTATGGTCGCGCGAAAAGCAGATGGGGAACAACATGGGTGCATACCAACGTATCATGTTGGCAGTCGATCTAACCGAAGAAACGAATCGAGTCGCCGAACGCGCGGTGGCGTTGGCGAAAGCCTTCGAAACCGATCTGCACGTCATCCACGTGATCGAGCCACTCAGTCTCGCTTACGGCGGCGACATTCCAATGGACCTCTCTTCGGTTCAGGAACAGATCCACGAGCAAGCCAAATCGCATCTCGCCGAGTTCGCCGCTGCGCTGCGAATTCCGGAAGATCACCAACACCTCATCTTCGGCCGACCCGAGGCCGAGATTCATCGGGTGGCAGAGGAGCTGGAAGCCGACCTGATCGTGGTCGGGTCGCACGGCCGCCACGGCTTGGCGTTGCTGCTCGGCTCCACCGCAAACGGGGTGTTGCATGGGGCCAGGACCGACGTTCTTGCGGTGCGCGTTGGGTCAGACGTAGCCACGCCGGATTGAATCCGACTCCTCTGATCCAGACGACGCCTACGACACGGACCAGCCGTGCCCACGCGAAGCGCGGACACTACAAGTTATTGATCATCTCACTGGTCAGCGCTATCGCCACCAGCGCCATTGCACAGTCCAGCGACCAGTCAGCCCGACAGGCCTATCGTGACGCCAAAGCCCATCTGGCCAATGACCGACCGAACCGTTATCGCCAAGCCAAAATCGACCTGGCCGACTACCCGCTCATTCAGTACCTGGATTACTACCAGCTTCGTCGCAACATTCGCCGCATTTCGCAAAGCGATGTCACGGCGTTTCAGCAGAGCTACTCCGAAACCCATCTGACCGACCGACTGCTGCAGTCCTGGCTTCTGGAGTTAGCACGGCGCAACGCCTGGCAGGAACTCGTCGATCAGTACCAACCGTCCTACCATACCGAGCTGCGCTGCTACTACCTGAACGCGCTGTACCGTACCGGCCAACACGAACGGGCACTGCAGGCAGTGCCGGATCTGTGGCTGGCAACCACTTCGCAGCCGAAGGCGTGCGATCCGATATTCAAGGTCTGGATCGATGCCGATCGCCTGACCGAGCGCATCGCCTGGGAGCGCATGCGCGGCGCGTTGGCAGCCAACGAAACCGCGCTGGCGCGCTATCTGCAGCGCTTCCTGAACGGTAGTGTGGCACGTTGGAGCAGCACTTTTTATCAGGTTCACCGCAACCCGAAACTAATCAGAAACTATGATCGATTCAGCATCGACAACGAGTACATTCGCGACATCATTGCCGATGCCCTGCCCCGCCTGGTTCGCACAGACCCGAACGACGCCCAGGCGGGTTGGGCGCACTATCAGGCCAGCCACGCGTTTGCGCCCGAGCAAGCGCGGCGCGTCGAGCTGGATCTTACGCTTGCCCTGGCACGCCGTGGTGCAGAGATCACTGTCGCCGACCTGTCGGCCGCGCCTGACGGACGCCATGTGCTACTGGCCGATGTCCTGCTGCAAAATGCACTAGCGCGTCGGGACTGGATCGCGGTGCTGCGCTGGTACGACGCCTGCCCGAGCAACAGCAAGCGAACCAAATGGCGCTACTGGCAAAGCCGGGCGCTGGCGGCTCCCGACCACCGCAGAGCGACCCGGTCACGGCCGGGCGCAATTCGCAGAACTCGCCGCGCTGCGCCACTACTACGGGTTCCTGGCGGCCGATCAGCTGGGCGCGCGACCGAAACTCAATGACCGCCCGTCGAGCATCGATCCCACGGCCCTCGCCACGCTCCGCAACCGGGCAGGCCTCCTCCGAATTGCAGAATTACTGGCCGTCGACGATCAGACCAACGCGCGCCGCGAGTGGCGCTATCTACAGCCCCGACTGAGCCCCACTGAGCTTGCCACGGCGGTATACCTGGCGGCTGAACTCGGCTGGACGCAGCAGAGCATCATGGTGGCGAATGCCGCCGACCTGCACGATGACCTCACAATACGCTTTCCCACACCGCATCTCGACCTGTTCGCCGCCGAGAGTCGAGCCGCGGCAGTCCCGATCAGTTTTCTCTACGGAATCGCCCGCCAGGAAAGCGCGTTTGCCGCGGATGCCGAATCGACCGCCGGCGCGCTCGGCATGATGCAATTGATGCCATCTACTGCTGCGCTCACCGCGCGACGAATGGGCGTGGCCATTCCGGCGCGGCGAGCGTTGAAGCAGGCGGACCTGAACGTGAAGCTTGGCAGCCGCTACCTGGCCACCTTGTTGGATCGCTACGACGGCAATCGCGCACTCACCGCAGCGGCTTACAACGCCGGGCCAGGCCGGGTTGACCGCTGGCTCGGCGAGGTGCCCCCTGCGCCAGTCGACATCTGGATCGAATCAGTGCCGTTTCGCGAGACCCGCAGCTACGTTAAGAGCGTGCTCGCGTTCAGCTACATCTACTCCGAAAAACTCGGCAAACCTACCCGGTTCCTCGACGCACACGAAGGCTGACGCCGAGATGATCGACATCGGCGCCAATCTGACCAACCAGGTGTTTCGGTCCGACCTCGCAGCGCGTGCTCCAACGCGCCACCGACGCTGGACTCCGCCACATCATGGTGACAGGAACCGACCTCGCGTCCAGTGACGCTGCCGCGCGGCTCGCCGCCCGACATCCCGACTCCCTGGCAGCAACGGCCGGAGTCCATCCTCACGATGCCAAGGACGTCGAGCCCGGGTGGCTCGAAGCCCTCGAGGCGTTGCTTGCGCAGCCGCAAGTCAAGGCCGTTGGTGAGGCGGGTCTCGACTTCAACCGAAATTACTCGCCCAGAGAGGCTCAGCTGGCAGTGTTCGACGCCCAGATCGAGCTAGCCGTCAGGCTGGCACGGCCTTTGTTCGTCCACGACCGCGACTCCGGTGGCGCTGTTCTGGAACGCCTGCTGGCTCATGGAACCGACCCCCGCCGGGTAGTCATTCACTGCTTCACCGGTTCGGCCACTGAGCTGGAGGCGTATCTCAGCGCCGGTTTCATGATCGGCATCACCGGTTGGATCTGCGATGAACGTCGCGGGCTCGAACTGCGCGAATTGGTTCGCCAGATCCCGGAGCAACGGCTGATGATTGAAACGGACGCACCTTTTCTGCTGCCGCGCACCATCGAACCCAAACCAGCCACGCGCCGCAACGAACCCGCCAACCTGATCTGGGTGGCACGCTGCGTCGCCGAGGCACGGGGCACGAGCGTGACCGAGTTGATCACGTCGACCAGCGACAACGCGCATCGCTTTTTTGACCTCTAGCTCGATCCGGCTCCAGCCGACGGGGCATCGGCAGCGGATCTTTGGCACCGGATCATGGACCCAGAGTGGCCAACACCTCATCCGCGTTGAAAGGCCATGCGATTTCGCCCTGGGGTCCCCGCAACACCGGGATCTGGCGCTCGTAACGGCTAAGCAGTTCGTCGTCCAACGCAATGTCGACCACGTCGAGTTCGACGTGACCGAGTTCTGGCATACTACCAAGCAACTCCAGCGCACGGTCACACAGCTGGCAAGCTTGGGTTGAGTAGAGTGTCAGCGTCATTGGCATGATAGCGGTAGCACGTCCTTCCGACGCTATGAGATCGAACCCGGCATTGCAAACCATGCGATTCGCCTCCAGCGACATTGCGCAGCGATACCCGCTGCCAATCGACGGTCAGCTAAGCTGGCAGCGTACCAAACGCAGCGCCGACAACCTGCACCGGGTCGAGCTGCCGATACCCCAACTACCCAAGGGCTACATCCTGGTGCCGAGCTTCAGCATGATCGGCGCCTCCGACTACGGGTTTCAGTTCACGCTGGCGAGCGCGAAGCGTTCCTGGGCGCTCGCGCCAATTGGCCCGAACGGTCCCAATGGCCCCAACGCCCTGTCCGGATCCGATGCACCGCGTGCCGGGAATCCGGGCAAAGCACTGGCAACACACATCGACTATTTCCAGGCAAGTCGCACGGTCAGCGACATGCGTTTGACGCTGGAAGTGCTCAGTGAGCGCCCCCCGGAACGCTACCTGCTCACCGTCGCGGCGCGGCCCGCGGAGATCTCTCCCGAACCGGGCCAACGAACCAGCCGCCGCCTCACGGTATCCCCGTTGAGCCAGATGACGGCACCGAGAAACATCCGCAACCACATCTGCTCGCCTACCTGCGTGACGATGGTGTTGCGCCACCACGGCGTGACGACGCACCTCAACGAAGTAACCCGGCTGTGTTACCACGCCCAGAGCCGAATGTTCGGCGTGTGGCCGGCGGCGCTGCACGCAGCGAGTCGGTTCGGCGCCATTGGCGCGGTTGAAACATTCAGCAGCACCGATGTCGCCGCCGAAATCGCCGAGCAGAACATTCCGCTGATCGCTAGCATTCGTCATGCGGCCGGCGAGCTGGCCGGTGCCTGCACGGAACGCACCGGCGGGCATCTGGTGGTTTGCACGGGTTGGACCGATGATCAGGCACACGTCAACGACTCCCGCGCGCGTGATCCGCGGGATGTGTGTACTTCCTATGACCGGACTGAATTCGCTCGCGCCTGGCTGCGCCACCGTGGCGCCAGCTACGTCTTGTTAGCGCCGCAATGATCCAACACCTGCTGCGCTACCTGCTGCTCGCTGCGGCGTTCGCGCTGACCACCTATGGATTGATCGCCTGGCATGAGGCCGACTACGGGTTCAGCAACGTCTGGCCATTTGCCGGACCCCTGGCTCTCCATCCGGTACACCTGCTCGCCCTCGGCGTAGCGATGATTCCAGCGTCACTGTGGGAGATCTTTGCCATCGATCACCAGGGCAGAAAAGGTGCCTGATTCGGAGGTTTTCCTTCGGCGTGTAGAGAAACGTGACCGGGCAGAGTTCCTGGAATTGATGCGGGCCAGCGAGGAGCTTCATCACCCCTGGATCTCGCCACCACTGACCGAACGCGCCTTCGCTCGCTACCACGCCCGCACTCGCCGCGATGACCACGAGGGGCTGCTGGTCTGCAAGCGCGACGACGAGCGCATCGCCGGCGTCATCAACATCAACAACGTCGTGCGCGGGTCGTTCCTGAGCGCATCGCTAGGTTACTACGTTGGGGCAACGTATCTGGGCCAGGGATTCATGCGCTCGGGGCTTGGGCTGGTCGTCGATTACGCGTTCACCGGTCTCGGCTTGCACCGTCTAGAAGCAAACATTCAACCCGCCAACCTTCGTTCGTTGAAGCTGGTAGCACAATGCGGTTTCACCCGCGAAGGCAGCTCTATGGAATTTCTGTTCATCGAGGGGCGCTGGCGCGATCACGAGCGATGGGCAATCACCGACACCCGGGATACACTGCTGAAGCCCCAATAGCCCTGAACCTGATGACCACGAGCGCACCCTTCGGTAACTGGCGATCGCCGATCTCGGCCCAGTTGATCAGCGCAGGCGCCACCGGGCTCGGCGGTCTTGCGTCAAACCAGCACGACCTGTTCTGGCTGGAGACGCGCCCGCTCGAGGGCGGTCGTAGCGTTCTGCTACGCCATCGGGACGGCGAACCCGAGGAGCTGACGCCACCGCCGTACAACGTACGCAGCCGTGTTCACGAATACGGCGGCGGTGCGTTCCTGGTAACCGCGAGCAGTGCTTTCTTCGTCAACTTCCCGGATCAGAACGTGTATCGGGTCGACCTGGGCACCGGGACCATCGAGCAGATCACCGACACGCCCACCTCGGAGCGCTACGCGGATTTCGCGGCCACACCGGGCGATCGTTCGCTGATCGCCGTCGCAGAACGACACGGTCTACCTGGCAGGTCCGAAGCGGAAAACTGCCTGGTCAGTATCGACGTCGCTTCCGGGGCGCTCACCACCCTGTGCAGCGGCCACGATTTCTACGCCAGCCCCCGCCTGTCGCCCGATGCGGATCAGCTTTGCTACCTGTGTTGGGACCACCCGAACATGCCTTGGGATGGAACCCAGCTGCACCTCGCCGATTTCGATGAGAGCCAGCTCGGACCCGCCACCGTCGTCGCCGGCGGCGCGGACGAATCGATCCTGCAACCCACCTGGATCGCGCCGGGGCACCTGCTGTTCGCCTCGGACCGCTCCGGGTGGTGGAACCTGTACAGCTACGACGCGAGCGGCGAGTACTGCATCCACCCCGACTCTGCCGAGTACGGAGCACCCCCCTGGGGTTTCAACATGCGCAGCTTTGCCGTACTTGATGCCCGGCACATCGCCTGTCAGCGAATCGAAGACGGTCGCGCCCAGCTGGTGATCCTGAGCATCGACAATGGCATATTGTCGCCGCTGGACTCGCAATGGAGCCTGTTCGACGCGCTCACCGTTCACGACGGCGAGCTGTTCTTTATTGGCGGGCGACCGGATCAACTGAGTGCCATCGTCGGCCACCGCCTGGGTAGCGCCGAACGCGTTCTTGCCCGGGCGGGTACGCTGAGCATCGAACCCGACTGGTTCTCGACACCCGAAGCGATCGAATTTACAACTCGGGATGGTGGCCATTCACACGGCTACTTCTATCCGCCGCACAACCCGGAATTCGACGCCGACGATGACACCGCTCCGCCGGTGATCGTGGTGACACATGGTGGCCCGACCGGTATGACCAGCGTCGCCCTGAACCGGCGCGCGCAGTACTACACCAGCCGGGGTTGGGCGGTGTTCGACGTCAACTACGGCGGATCCAGCGGCTTCGGGCGCGCCTACCGGCAACGCCTCGACGCGCAATGGGGCATCGTCGACGTACACGATTGTGAAGACGGCGTTGCCGAACTCGCCGCTAACGGCCGAATCGATCCCCGCCGAGCCGCCATTCGAGGCGGCAGCGCGGGCGGCTACACCACGCTGGCGGCACTGACCTTCGGTGATCGATTCGCCGCCGGCGCCAGCCACTATGGAATAGGCGATCTCGAAGCGCTGGCGCGCGACACCCACAAGTTCGAATCGAGGTATCTCGATCGGCTGATTGGCCCTTACCCGGAGGAAGCGCAGCGATATCAGGACCGCTCACCCATTCACCATGCCGAGCAACTCGATTGTCCGGTGGTGTTCTTTCAAGGGCTGGAGGATGCCGTGGTCCCGCCAAACCAGGCGGAGGCAATGGTCGAGGTGTTGCGAAGCAAAGGTATCCCAGTGGCCTATGTACCCTTCGAAGGCGAGCAGCACGGATTTCGTCGCGCAGAGAACATTGTCCGTGCAATAGAGGCGGAGTATCTGTTCTTCGCGAAGGTATTCGGTATCGAACCCGCCGATTCCATCCCGCCGTTGGAGATCGAAAACCTGTGAAGGTCGCAATACTGGCCGGCGGGTCCTCCCGCGAGGCCGAAGTGTCTCGCTCCTCCGCCGCCGAAGTGGCCAAGGCACTGGATGCCCGACACGAGATTCTGCTGATCGAGCTCGACGCAGACGTCACCGCCTCGCTCGGCACGTTCGCACCCGATGTGGTTTTCCCGGTGTTGCACGGCCCACCTGGCGAAGACGGAACGGTGCAGGGTTACCTTGAAATGCTGAGCTTGCCCTATGTCGGCTCCGGCGTTCACGCCAGCGCGGTCGGCATGGACAAAGGCGTGGCCAAGGATCTGTTCAGGCGTGTCGAATTGCCGGTCTGCGCGGAGTTGGTGATCGACGCCGATTCGGCGCCCGAGGCCGCGGTGCAACGCATCCTCGCGCTACTGGGCGACCAGGTCGTGATCAAACCGACCGGCCAGGGCTCGGCAATCGGCGTCACCCTCCTCGCCAATGGCGGCGATCTAAGCGCACCGCTCGAAGCGGCCCTGAGCCTTGGTGGCGAAGTGCTGGTGGAACCCTACATCCTGGGTAGCGAAGTGACCGTCGGAGTACTTCACCCGGAGGGCTCAGAGGCGATATCGTTTCCGCCCATCGAAGTGCGCACCCCCAATGGCGCCTGGTATGACTACCAGCATCGCTACACACCGGGGCACAGCGAACACCTGATTCCAGCGCCACTGGACGAGGCGACGTTGGCCGAACTGCGGCGCATAGCCATCGAAGCGCATCACGTGTTGGGTTGCGTGGATTTGTCGCGGGCAGACTTCATCGTCACCGACAACGACGAGATTTTTCTGCTCGAAGTCAATACGTTGCCGGGCATGACGCCCACCAGCCTCTACCCGGAAGGCGCCGCCGGAATCGGTATGCCGTTCGACGAGTTGGTGGACGCGCTGGTCCGCAGCGCCATGCGCCGCGGACCGCGCTGAACGGAAGACGGCCCTCGACTAGAGGTCGTAGCCACGTTCGTTATGCAGCACCAGGTCGAGTCCTTCGGTCTCGTCGTCTTCGGATACCCGCAGCGGCGTGATGAAACTAGTGACCTTGAGCAACACGAAGGTCGCAACCAACGTGTAGCCAGCACGCTGAAGGCGCCGATGGCTTGTATACCCAACTGATCCAGCACCACCAGGTCGTGTTGGCCGCTGAACACGCCCAGCGCGCTGCTGGCGAATAGAGCCGTAAGCAACGTCCCGAGCACGCCACCCACCCCGTGCACGGGGAACACGTCCAGGGAATCGTCGACATGCAGCACCCGTTTCATGAAGTTGGTCGCGCCGAAGCACAATATCCCCGCCGCGATCCCGATCAGCAAGGCGCCCGCCGGCCCGACGAATCCGGACGCCGCTGTGATGGTCCCAAGGCCTGCCACCATACCGGTGACCGCGCCCAGCGCAGTTGGTTTGCCGTAGCGAACCCATTCCGCCACCATCCAGGTGAATGCCCCGGCTGATGCGGAAATGTGGGTTACCAGCATGGCCATCGCTGCATCACCGTTGGCTGCAAGCGCGCTGCCGCCGTTGAAACCGAACCAACCCACCCAGAGCATGCCCGCCCCTGCCACGGTGAGGGTCATGTTGTGCGGCGGCATCGCCTGCGTGGGAAATCCTTTGCGCTTGCCAAGCACCAGCGCCGCCGTCACCGCGCCTACCCCAGCGGTGATGTGCACCACCGTTCCGCCGGCAAAGTCCATCAGGCCCAGTTCACCCAGCCAACCGCCGCCCCACACCCAATGACAAACCGGCGCGTACACACCCAGGAACCACAGCCCACTGAACACAAGCACCGCGCTGAAGCGCATTCGCTCGGCAAATCCGCCGACAACCAGCGCCACCGTGATGATCGCGAAGGTCAACTGAAACAGTGCGAAGGCTGTTTCCGGAATGCTGCCCGACATGGAATCTTCGCCAACTCCAGCGAAGAAAGCCTTGGACAGTCCGCCAACGAAACCGTTGCCCTCGGAAAATGCCATGCTATAGCCCACGACCAGCCAAAGAATCGAAATCAGGCAGGTGATTGCAAAGCACTGGACCAGCACGCTGAGCACGTTTCTGCTTCTAACCAGGCCACCGTAAAACAACGACAAGCCGGGAATGGTCATTAACAGAACCAACGCGGTCGAGGTAAGAATCCACGCCGTATCGCCCTCGTTCAAACCGTCGGCACCCTGGGCGGACGCGGCCAATCCCAGCAGCCCTAAAAACGAAAGTCCGATCCGTACCAGTTTCATTGACGTGTGTCCTCCTCAGTCAGACGCCTCGTAAGGCGAATACGCCACCGGTGTCAGTGGCTTGGCAAATTCGTGCATATATTCCAGCGATCGGCGAGATCCGCCGAACGTCCCCTCATGCCGGATGCTACTGCGTTGCATCACAATCCGCTAGCTCAGCGCTAGGGATCCAGAGCCAAGGCGATTTCCCGGATCAGCTCCGGACCACGGTAGATGAAACCCGTATACAGCTGTACCAGCGAGGCACCGGCGTCGATCAGCCGCGATGCGCTGGCAACATCGTCGATGCCACCCACACCAATGATGGGCAGCCGTCCGGCCAGTCGGCGCTGCAGGTGTTCGATGCAACGCGCCGACAGGGCGTTCAGCGGGCAGCCGCTCAAGCCTCCCTGCTCGGCCGCGTAACGCGACGGCACGCTGAGCGGTCGGCTGGTGGTAGTGTTGCTGGTGATAACCCCGTCGACGCCGGCGTCGAGGAGTACATCGGCAATCTCATGGAGTTCACCGGGCTCGAGATCCGGCGCGAGTTTGGTCAATATCGGCAGCACGCGCGACGAGCCATGCAGCAGCGAATCGCGCTCGGCCACCACAGCACTCAGCAACGTCGCCAGTTCCCGCGCGCCTTGAAGCGCCCGTAAGCCCGGCGTGTTCGGCGAAGAAACGTTCACGGTAATGTAGTCGGCAACGTCATGAACGCCACGCAGCGCTTCGGTGTAATCATCGCCTGCGCGCTGCAGGTCCGTGTCCTTGTTCTTGCCGATATTCACGCCAACAACGCAACCGGGACCGAGCGGCTGTTCACGCAATTTGACCAGCCGGGCGCGCAGCGCCGCGGCGCCCGCATTGTTGAAGCCCATCCGGTTGATCAGTGCGCCATCCCCGGGCAACCGGAACAGCCGTGGCTTGGGATTACCGGGCTGAGGGCGCGGGGTAACGGTGCCCACCTCCACAAAGCCAAAGCCCAGCGCGAACAACCCACGGACCGCCACGCCGTCTTTGTCCAAACCGGCTGCAAGGCCGACTCGATTGCGAAACTTCAGGCCCAGCAGCTCGACGGGTTTGTAGATCGGATGAACGACGCGTTGCGTGTAGCCAAAGCGCTGGGCGAGTTCCACGCCACGCAGCGACAGGCGGTGCGCCAGTTCGGGTGGCAACCGCAACAGCAGGCGTCGCGCAAGTTCAAACATTTACGGCCCGGATGCATCAACAAACCGGCCCGAAGTGTACCCGGCCCAGTCTGGATTATCCATGGCTTCGTGCGCCAAGGCCGTGGATCCAACCCTCCGGCCGCAGTCAGGATGCCATCGTCATCGGCTGGACGCGCGCCGAGCCGTGACTACAATGGCCGCCTCTTGTCCGGAAATGCAGCATCAAGACCCCGTGGAAGCCATCAATCACCAATCCCAGGACAAAGTACGAGCCGTAATCGACTGGCTTGAAGGCCGCATCATTGGCCAGCCAAAGCTGATCGAGCGTCTGGTCATGACGCTGATCTGCGGCGGCCACCTGCTGGTTGAAGGCGCCCCGGGGCTAGCCAAAACCCGAGCAATCAAGGAGTTGGCAAGCGCCGTCGAAGGTGACTTCCACCGCATCCAGTTCACGCCGGATCTGCTGCCGAGCGACGTGACAGGCACCGAAATATTTCGCCCGGAGGACGGCTCGTTCAAATTCCAACGCGGTCCGATCTTCCACAACCTGCTGCTGGCGGACGAAATCAACCGGTCGCCGGCCAAGGTCCAGTCGGCGCTACTGGAAGCCATGGCAGAGCGTCAGGTCAGCGTGGGTCGCGAAACCTATCGGTTGCCGGAACTATTCCTGGTGATGGCAACCCAGAACCCGATCGAACAGGAAGGTACCTACCCGCTCCCCGAGGCACAGCTCGACCGCTTTCTCATGCACACCAACGTCGGCTATCCGGACGCCGCTGCGGAACACCGGATTCTGGAACTGGTCAGAGGTGAGGTGGCGCGGGGACCGAACGCGGATACCAGTTCGCCCCCCCCGACGCGACTCGGGGAACGCGACGTCTTCGATGCGCGCCGCGCGGTGTTAAGCGTGTACATGTCACCCAGCATTGAGGAGTACATCGTCCAGTTGATCCTCGCAACCCGATCGCCGGAACTCTACGATGCAGACTTGGCCGGCTACCTGGAGTACGGCGCCAGCCCGCGTGGCACGATCGCGCTGGATATCTGCAGCCGGGCGTCGGCCTGGCTCGACGGCCGGGACTATGTCGCACCCGAAGACGTTCACTCCGTCTGCCATGACACGCTGCGCCACCGCATAATCACCAGCTTCGAGGCGGAAGCCCAGTCGATCAGCGCGGACGATGTGATCGACCGATTGGTGGCCCGCGTCCCGGTACCGTGAGCGCGATTGCCGCCCACCCGCTGGAGCTTGCCGGCCCTTACGTAACACTCGATGCGTTGCTGGCACTTCGTCACGTACCGTTGACCAGCCTGCGCCGCAACGTCCTTGCCCACAGTACCCGCGGCGGCTCGCGCGAGTCGCGCCATCGGGGCCGCGGGGTCGACTTCGCCGAGGTACGGCTCTACCAGCCAGGCGACGATGTCCGCAGCATCGACTGGCGCGTCACCGCACGGCGCGCACGGCCTCACACCAAGGTGTTCCGCGAAGAACGGGAGCGGCCGACGCTGATCATCGTCGATCAGTCGCAAAGCATGTTCTTCGGCAGCGTAAAACGCCTGAAGTCGGTGCTGGCCGCGGAAGCGGGCGCCCTGCTCGCCTGGCACGCGCTGGAAATCGGCGAACGGGTCGGCGGTATCGTCGTGGCCAATCGGCAGGAGCACATCTTCAAACCACATCGCAGTACCCGGGCAGTGGTGCGCCTGCTCGGCTGCGTCGCGCGTTGCAATGCAGCGCTCGATCGCGACAGCGATGCCGAGCCAGGCCAACTGCTGGCTGCCTTGCGCCATGCCACCCAGGTAGCGCGGCGCGGTTTTCGGCTGTTTCTGATCAGCGATATCGCTGAATTCGATGAAGCGCATCGCAAGCTGCTGGTCAGGCTCGCAAGGTTCAATGAACTGACCATCGTGCTGACCATCGATCCTCTGGAGCGCGAGTTACCACTCGCCAATCGCTACGCGATCACCGATGGACACGAACGCGCCGTGCTGTTCAGCGGCGACCAAGGCTTGCGCCGCCGGTATCAGGCTCGCCACGAGGATCACCTGCAGCAGATCCAGGATTGCGCGCATCAGACCAGCAGTCGTCTGCTGATTCTGGAGACGGACGATCATGTAGCGCAACGGATCGCCGAGCACGCAGGGATCTGAAACGAACCGTGGACGCCCTTCAACAACTGCGCGATCTGCACCTTCCGGCGACACCCATCTGGTGGCCGCCGGCACCCGGATGGTGGTTGCTGGGTTGCCTCGCGTTGGCCACGACAACCTGGCTGATCTGGCACTACCACGACCGCCACAAGCGGCGTCGCCCCTTTCGCCACGCACGCGTAGAGCTCACCAATATCGCCGAGGAATGTCGCGCCGGCACGCTCGATTCGGCTGGCTTCACCGACGCCTCCAACGCGCTGCTCAAGCGCCTGTTCATTCATGCGCTGAACCGCCCCGATCTGGCCGCACTTGGCGGCGCGCTCTGGCTGGCAACCGTCGAAGCGCACGTGAGCGATGAGCATTCGCGTGAAGTCCTGCGCCGCGGCCTGGGCGTGGCGCGATACCAACTCGAATTCAGTACTGAAGTAGACGCATTGGAACCGGTCGTACGATCAGTGATCGCGCATCTGGAGCGGGCCGCGTGATCGAGTTTCTCTGGCCTTGGATCTTCGTACTGTTGCCGTTGCCCTATCTGCTGCAGCGCTGGCTGCCAGCCGCCGAGCACAATCAAGCCGCGCTGCGCGTTCCCACCCTTGAGCCGTTCGTTACCGAGTCCGCCGCGGGAGGCCAATCGCCGCGGCTCAGCATCGCGATGGTGGCGCTGTGGCTCGCCTGGCTGATGTTGCTGGGCGCGGTCGCGCGCCCACAGATCACCGGGCAACCAGTCAACCTTCCGACCAGTGGCCGCGACCTGATGCTGGCGGTGGACATTTCCGGCAGCATGAATACCGAGGACATGGAACTCGACGGCCAGCGGCTGAATCGGCTGGCAGTCGTAAAGGACGTGGTCAGTGATTTCATCCAACGTCGCCAGGGCGATCGAGTGGGTCTCATTCTGTTTGGCAGCAACGCCTATCTGCAGGTACCGCTGACCTTCGACCTGGCTACCATCGAACGTTTGCTGCGCGAGGCTCCGGTCGGAATCGCGGGCGGGAAAACCGCGATTGGCGACGCCATCGGCCTGGCCGTCAAGCGTCTGCGTGAACGCCCGGACGAATCCCGCGTGTTGATCCTGTTGACCGATGGCGCCAACAACATCGGCGAGGTCGAGCCGTTGAAAGCCGCCGAGCTCGCCGCGGACAACGACATCCGGATTCACGCGATCGGTGTGGGTTCAGAGTCGCTGCGCGTGCCGGGTTTGCTCGGTATCCTTACAAACCGCACCGTCAATCCTTCGGCGGATCTCGATGAAGCAACCTTGCAGCAGATTGCGTCCGCCACAAATGGCCGCTACTTCAGGGCCCGGGACACCACCGAACTGAACGAGATTTACCAGCTGCTGGACCGCCTCGAACCGGTCGCGCAGGAAGCTGCAACCTATCGCCCGGTCCGTTCTCTGTTCCACGTGCCGCTGGCCGCCAGCTGGTTGTTGTTCATGGTGTGCATCGGTTGGCCTGTTGGCGCGACTCGCGGCGCCACTTCGGGTGCAAGGCCGGAACCAACTCCCCATCGAACTCCGGAACGAACTCCGGGACGAAAGGGAAGCGTAACGTGATCGAGTTCGATCCGGCTGCGTTCCACTTCATCCGACCCTGGTGGCTGCTGGGCATCGTGCCCGGTGTGTGGCTTGCCCTGCTTTATCTGCGCCGTCTCGGTACGGCCGGTGGCTGGAGCGACCGCATTGAGCCCGCGCTGCTCAATGTCCTGCTCGAACGCGACGCGCAGCGCAGCAACCGCTACATCGCTGCGCTGGTCGCTACTGCCCTGGTTGTCGCCAGTATCGGTATGGCCGGGCCGACCTTCGCCAGATTGCCGCAACCGGTTGAACAGCGAACCGAGGCACTGGTGGTGGTACTCGACCTGTCACTGTCGATGCTGGTCGATGACACGCCACCGTCCCGAATCGTTCGCGCACGGCACAAGATCACCGACCTCTTGAACCTGCAGACCGAAGGTTTTGTCGGCCTCGTGGCGTATGCCGGTGACGCCCATACCGTGGCACCGCTCACCGACGACCGGCGCACGGTGATCAATCTGTTGAACGCCCTGTCACCTGAGATGATGCCCGTACTGGGTAGTCGTCCCGGGGATGCCATCGTCCAGGCCCACACCCTGCTGGAGAACGCCGGGCTACGCCAGGGCCGCATACTGATGGTCACCGACGGTATCGAGCGCATCAGCGACGTGACCCGCCACGCCAGCCGCGACGTCCCCATTTCGATTCTCGGGGTCGGCACGGCAACCGGCGCGCCGATTCCGCTCGATTTCGCGAATCAGGCGGGCCAGGTGTTGCGCGACGATCAAGGCCGGCCGGTGATTGCCCGCCTGGACATCGAGCGCCTGCAGACCGTCGCCGAGCTCTGTCACGGGCGCTACGCAGGCCTCGACATTACCGATGCGGACATCCGCTACCTTGCCGAGACGCCTCTGCCCGGTCCGACGGAAACCGTTGAGATTGAGCGTCAGTTCGACACCTGGGCGGACATGGGTTACTGGTTCGCGCTGGCGCTGCTGCCGTTCGCCCTGTTCGCCTTTCGACGCGGCGTGTTGGTTTGTCTGGTGCTGGCCGCCGGTACTGCCGGTTCCGTCAGACCCGCAGAAGCGAGCTGGTGGGACGATCTCTGGGAACGAGCCGATCAACAGGCGTTCCACGCCCTTCAGCAAGGTGAGCCGGAGCGTGCAGCCAGCTTGTTCCGCGATCCTCAATGGCGTGGTGTCGCCGACTATCGCAGTGACCAGTTCGAAAGTGCAGAGCGGGCTTTCAGCGCCGATTCCAGCGCAACGGGCCACTACAACCGTGGCAACGCGTTGGCCCGACAAGGCAAGATCGACCAGGCGATCGAGGCCTACGATGCAACGCTGGCGTTGCTTCCCGAGCACGAGGATGCGGCGTTCAACAAAGCGCTGCTGGAACGTCAACAGCAACAGCGGCAGCAGCAGTCCGGCGGCGACTCCCAAGACGACGCACAGCAAGGCGAGCGTCAACCGGGCGAGCAGCAGGATGGCTCGAGCGATGGGTCGCCAGGTGGCGATGAGTCGGTCGCGAGCGAACCTCAGCCCGAGGGCCAGGACGGCGAACGCCAACAATCAGATGCAGCAGGCGAGGCTGATCAACAACTCGCCGAACAGGACGCGCAAGCCTCCGACGAACGTGACGAGCTCGATGACGCCATGGAGCAATGGTTGCGTCGGGTACCCGACGACCCCGGCGGTCTGCTGCGGCGCAAATTCCAGCACGAAACCAATCAGCGACGGCGTCGCGGTGAGTCCCAATCACGCCAGGGAGAGAGAATCTGGTGACAACACCCGCCTGTAAAACGATGCTGGTGCTCGGCCTGCTGCTGATGGCTTGCGGCGCGCAGGCCCAGATCAGTGTCCAAATCGATGCGCAATCGATCCATGAGACCGACAGCATTGAGATTCAGGTGACCGCGACCGGCGTGAATCGCGACGCGCCGGACTTCGGCCCGATCGAGCGGGACTTCGAAATACTGAGCAGCCGTTCAAACAGCCAGTACCGAAGCGTAAACGGCCGCGTCGACGCCTGGACCCGTTGGACGCTCAACGCCAAACCGAAGCGTTCCGGCCGGTTGACGATCCCCGCCTTGGAACTCGACGGTCATCGCTCACGACCCCTCACCATCGAGGTCAAACCACTGAATGCCGAAGTGCGGGCGGCCATTGACGCCCTGGTGTTCTTCGAACTCGAGGTCACACCAGAGCCGGTCTACGTGCAAGCCCAACTGTTGCTGGTGCGCCGACTGTTCTACGCCGATGGGGTGCAACTCTACGGTGACATGCCGGCAGCCCCCGAGATTTCCGACGCGATCGTTGAGAGCCTCGGCCAGGCCAGCTCAACTACCGCAACCCGCAACGGCCAACGCTACGGCGTCATCGAGCAGCACTACGCGCTGTTTCCGGAGCGCAGCGGCACACTCACCATTCCAGCCGCATCGGTATCCGGCAGTGTCCGCCTGCCCATCGAATTCGCTATGCGGCGCCGCACCGGCGTGCGTGTGCAGTCCGAGGTTCGCAAGGTTACGGTGCTGCCCGTCCCGCCAGATTATCCGGCCACGGCACCCTGGCTGCCTGCGAGCCGGGTGGAACTGGTCGAAGCATGGGACGCTGGCCCGGAGGTTGTGCTGGGCACACCGGTTGAGCGCACGCTGATTGTCCGTGCGGAAGGCACTGTCGCATCGATCATTCCACCGCTGGAGGTTGTCCTGCCCGACGCGATCCGCGGTTATCCGGACCCACCGGACCTGCGCGACAGCTTCATCACCAGTGGCGAGCAAGGCGCGGCGGGGCTGGTTGGTACCCGCACCGAATCGATGAGTCTGGTCCCCGGTAGTCCCGGGCCGCAACGGCTGCCGCCCGTGACGTTGACCTGGTTCGATACGGCCCGCGAGGTCGTTCGCGAAGCACGCATCGACGCCCGCTCGCTGCAAGTCAGCGGCCAGGTAATCGTCCACGATGCGCCAGCGCCGGTTGAGTCCACGAATCAACCCGAGTCGCCATTGGATCCGAGCATCACCTCGCGCATTCAGCGCTCGCCACGCTCGGACCGCGCCTGGCGCGCCAACGATGTACTGATAATACTGCTGGGGTTGGCAACGATCGGCTGGCTCTACACCGGCTGGAGGCTTCGCCAATCCCGGCGGCCGTCGGTCGTCAACACCGTGCCAGAGCATAAGGATCCGACCGAGCGCGCCGCATTTCGGACCCTGGAATCTGCGGGCAAGCACACAGCCAACGTTCCGACGGTAGATGCCCGCAAGATCAAGGACGCGCTGGCCCTCTGGGCAAGCGCCTACTATGGCAGTCCGCCAGATCGGGCGCTGGCAAAGCTGAAGGCCGCGGATCCCGAGTCCGGGTCGATCATCGACGGGTTGAATGCCAGTCTGTATGCGGCGGATCCGCAGGCAACCACCGAAGCAGCCAACCTCGCCTCATTGGCCGCGGCGGCCGTTGCGCTGGCTACCCGCGTACGAAGCTCGAACTCAACCATCGCCGTCAAACCGCTCGGCCCGCTCTATCCGTCGCCGTCCTGAGCAGCAAGGCTAGCCGCAAGGCTTTTGGTCACCAGTTCGTATACATCCGGCGACAGCCCTTCTCGAGATGCCATGCCCTCCAGCGCCTGGCGGATGAGCGCCCGCCGCTTCACGTCCAAGCGCCCGCCGCGTGTCAGCGGCGTCAACAAGCGCGCCGCCAGCTGCGGGTTGTTGGCGTCCAGGTCAAGCACGCGTTCGGCCAGGAACGCATAGCCGCCGCCATCAAGGGCGTGAAAGTTCACGGGGTTCTGCCCGCAGAACGCACCGTACAGCGCGCGGACCCGATTGGGATTCGAGCCGTCGAACGCCGGATGTTGTTCCAGTTCCAGCACCCGCGCGAGCGCGCCAGGGGCAGAACGTGCGCTCTGAACCGAGAACCACTGGTCCACCACCAGCTTCTCATCCTTCCAGGCGTCGTAGAACAAGTCGATCACTCTGCGCCGACGTGCCTCGCTCAGCTCACGCAGCTCGA
>PVMK01166288.1_pt1 | contig 21431 bp, 22 predicted proteins | sample 1853481 | NCBI WGS metagenome assembly PVMK01 (sample SAMN08533507, study PRJNA380276) | Marine sediment metagenome, whole genome shotgun sequencing project.
CCCTTGCATTAGCTCTTGCCAAAACGCTTTTGCAATTTTGCCAGAGCGGTAATGAGTTTTTCGCCTGGCGGCGTGTGCCTCCCCAGTAATCGGTACTCGACCATCTCAAGATAGATGCCGAGTGTTTCACGCGTGTCGATATAGCGGACGCAAGTGGTATAGAGCCCAGAGACGCCTATATGACCAGATCCGGCGGTGGCATAACCGGCGTCGTTCAGGCGGCGCTCAAGCTCGACAACATTTTCCTGAAAGACACAGACATGATGCAGGGCAATGCTACCGTCGGCGGGAATTTTCTCTTTATAGATATCAAGGTTTTTCCCTTCCCCCAACAGTTCAATCTGCTGACCATTGGAATAACCCAGTGACATTTCCGCGTACGCCTCTTTCGGCTGCCCATACTCTTTCCAGTTGGGCATTTTCATGGTCGCGTGCACAAATGGACCCGCTCCCAGCGTTTCAAGGTTGGCAATCTGCTCCGTCACATTTTGGCAGACCATGCCGTACTGCTCTGGGGCCACTAGACCAAACTCGTGCAGAAATGCGGGGTCTACCAGTTCGTTTAAATCATCACAGCCGAGTTGCTGCATCACCTGTTCGTGGTTGTTCATCGCGAGTTATCTCCACCATTGAACGGATAACTGTTGTAGGCCGTCATCCGATGCCATCTATTTGCGTTAGTCCACCAGTTGTTTGAGTACCAACTTGTCGAGCAGTTTCGCCGGGAGCTTGCCAATAATTTTCAATTTCAGGCTGTGGTTCATACCGTACATCGTCTTGCGCTTGGGGTCTGTCGCCGCATGGTATACCAACGCAGCGACGTCTGCCGGCTTGGACTTTCTCTTCGGTGATGCTTCGGCGACACCCGCCGCGAAACGATCAAATACCGCTTTATAGCGACTATTTTCGATAGGATTTTTAATATTGTCGTGACCGGCAATAAACGGCGTTTCTATAGCGCCGGGCCGAATGATGGCAACATGCGCACCGAACACGATCAGTTCGCGACGCATAACATCCGATATCCCCTCTAAGGCCAGTTTCGATGACTGATAGAATTGGAAGGGTGTGCGCAGCGGTGCTGACTCACTGGAGATATTTACGACGGTCCCCTTGCTGGCTATCAGCAGGTCCAGACAGGCCTGGGTAGTAATTAGCGCGGCGAAAGTGTTAATCATAAAGCCGTTGATCGTTTCTCCGGCTGCGCTTCTGTGATAGGGCAGAAGACGTCAACGCCCGCGTTATTCACAATGACGTCGAGACGTCCCAACTCGTTCGTCACCATTTGCGCAACGTCCCGGGCATCCTCTACTTTGGTGACATCCAGTTTGGCGATTGTATAACCTTCCTTGCCTTCCAGACCTGACAATAAGGAAGGATCATAGTCAGTAGCAACAACGTGATAGCCCTTAGCGTGAAAAGTATCAGCAATCGCTGCTCCCAAGCCCCCTCCGGCGCCGGTTACCAGTACTGCTGGTTTATCGATAGCCATTGTTATCTCCTGTTGTGATAATGCTGGAGTTAGATGCCCAGCGTGTATCCGCCGTCCAGAGTCAGGGTCTGGCCGGTGATAAAACTCGCTTGCTCACTGCATAGAAAAAGTACCGCGCCAGCCATATCCTGGGGGCTGCCCCAGCGCTTTAATGGCGTACGGTCAATGATCGGATCATTGAATTCAGGTATATCTTTCATAAAGCCGGTCATGCGGGTGTCGGTCATTCCGGCGGCAATATTATTCGCTCGAATACCGTGCTGTGCCCAGGTCAGGCCCAGTGATTTAGCCATTTGAACCAGGCCGGCCTTGGCCGCACCATAACCGGGTACCAATTCATTCGCGAAAAACGAGGTTAGGGAGGCGATGCCGATAATATTGGCGCCCCCACTCATTTCGCTGGCTTTAAGCAGTTCGAAGCAGGCCTGGGACATATGAAAGGCCGGTAACAGGTTGACCCTGATAGATTCCTCAAAGCCCTCATGGGTCCACTCATCGCCGCCGGGCATACTGGCGCCGGCGTTGTTAACAAGGATGTCCAGGCCATCGAGTTCGGCCGCCAGCGCCTTGATCGCCGCGGTATCCTGTACTTTTAGCGTTTTGTAGGTAAAAGCCGACAGTTCAACATCATCGTAATCGGCTGGACTGGCACGCGTACCAGTTACGGTTACCTGAGCACCCGCGCTGGTAAAGGCCGTGGCGATGCCGTATCCGATACCGCTGGTGCCGCCGGTAACCAATACTTTGGCGCCGCTGTAGTCGTAATTCGTAGAATTATTCATTGTTTCTCCACTATTAATTTGCCTCTCATCCTGCACTACAAAACGTGTGCCTAGCTCTGGCAATCCACCAACACTTTTATTGCCTGACCCTGATCCTGTGCGGTCGCCAGCCTCAATCACGGTACCGGATAGCTCATGCCCGATACGCATGGGCACGCCGGGCCCAAGCAAACCGCCCATGGCGATATAACCCGGGTCGGAACCGCATATACCGCACTGCTCAACTTTAATAATCACATCATCGGGGCCAGCCTGTGGGGCGGCTACCTGATCTAGCGCGATTTCGTTCTCACCCTGAATCACCACCTGTGGAATATTCGTCATAATACCTTCCTTTATTTGGCTCCAGCTTTTACCGCAACAGTTCAACACATAATTGAAACGCTTGCGCTCAGCCCTTGGCCCGCTTCACCGGGAAGGCGTCGTAATAAAAATTAAACCGCTCGCGCAGCGCGCCCGGATCGGCGCCAAACTGCCCCTTGAGATCATAGATAACCTTGCCATAGTCATCTTTATGCTCATCGACAAATTGGCTCAATTCGGTCCTGGCCTGGTCGGTCATAGGCAGGCCGGCTTTTTCATAAATCTTTTCAACCATGCCGACATCATCCTTAATCAGCACATGGAAAGGCACATCGATGCTCTGGTCCTCAGGCAGTGTAGGCCGATCATTAGCGCAGGCTTGCAACAGGTGCTGAATGCGATCAGTCCAGTAATCGAGAAGCTTGTCAGTGGTGAGCTTGCTGCGGTTCATGCGCTGGCCATAGCCCAACATGGTAATCGATGACTGAATAACCGAGACAGGATCGCGGTGGGTAATGGCAATCGTCGCGTCCGGAAAAACTTTGTGCAGTACCGGGAGTTGTTCCAGATGCTGCGGACACTTGAGCACCCAGCGGGTGGGCCTGTCGGTATCGCGTTGTTGCCAGGTCAGCAGTTTGAGGACATCACGCATGTATTCATACTGGTAAGTCTGGTCTTCAGCATAGTAATGGTCCCGCCAGCGCGGCGAATGGCTGAGCCACTCGTAATTATAAGAGCCAAAATTGGGACCCATCAGTTCCAACTCTTCATGGATATGATCCGGGTTCATCCGGTGCATGGCAGCCAGGTAGGGCGCCATCAGCTGCATCATTTCCCAGGAGTCCGCACAGCGCTGGTAGCGAGGATCGGTGCCGTCTTCCAACAGACTCTCACCGGGCATCGGCACCGGCTCGTAAGACTCCCACAGTGGCAGCGCTCGCAGGCGCGAATCTGAGGCCATCAGATTGAGCAGATGGGTGGTGCCGGAGCGTGGCAGGCCGGCAACGATAATTGGTTTTTCGATCTGGATATCGTGGATTTCCGGATGTTGATTGAACTGCTGCTGGATTAACAGGCGACTAGTCGCGTGCTGCAAGAGTTTATTTCTCAGGCCCAGGCGACCAAGACCGTTAAGCCCCTCATCGCTATTCCACTCATCACACAGCAGGTCGAGGCGCTGCAGAAAATCATCGGGCCCCCAGTCACTCAAGCCGGTGTTCTGTTCGGCTTCAGCTAAAATAGACTCCCGGGCTAGTTCGACCGTCAGTGTATCGCCGTATTCCAATGCCCCACGCTGCATTTCGGTAAGTACCGGCTCAGCCAGATCATCGATAAAAATTTCGTCAGCCATTACTGTATTCTCGTCAGTTTGTGCTTCTGGAGCGACACTCAGTCGAAAGACAAGGCGGCAGTACTGCCACCTTTCAAGAGTTTGATCTGGTTTTCCAGCCAGCCGGTCAGCCAGAAATTATCCGCTTCACTCAATAATTTTTCATGGATGGAAATCGCCAGCGTTACGGCCGCCTCACAAGCGGCTTGCTCGGTGAAAACAATATCCAGTAGATGCAGGGCTCCTTCCGATTTTCCGGCATCAAATTTTTGCCCGGCTCGCTCAACCAGCGCATCAACGCCAATAAGTTCAATCAGGTCGGCGTGCACAGCGCTTTGGGGAACGCTATAGAGTTCGGTGGTGGACTTGTGATGAAACCAACCGGCGTAATTTTCCCAGATGGCCCTGATACTCCAGGACACCTTGCCGTAGCCCTGGCCCACTTCACATTCTGCGGGTACCTGAATTTCCTGCATAAGGGTATGAAGGTCTTTGCCCTCGTTCATGCCTTTAACGGTTTCGTCGTGGACGTAGAGGATCGCGTCCCTGATGGCAGTAATTTCGGTTTTAATAAGTTCCTTGCCTACGACCGGTGCATGATGGCCGTAAAGAATCAGGTCGGCGTTTAAGTCCAACACCGTTTGGGCTGCTGCGGCGCAGGTTAGCGCATCCCGATAACGGTCTCCCCGGATAGTAACCAGGTTGGGAAAATGCCCAAAGGGACAGCCAAACAGATTGCCGGTCAGGCAGATACCGTGTTGAGGCAACCACACTACCAGGGAATCATTGGTTTCCGCCCCTTCAACGGCAATCAAAACCACCGCGAGCCCGCCGAGCGTGAACTCATATCGGTCTTCGAAGGTCAGGTCAGCACTCGGACGATCCTGGGCATTGATGTCGGTATAACCCTGTTCAGCGTAATAGCCAAAATCTTCGGAAAACGCGTCGAGAAAACGAAAGGCCGAACGGCTGGCGCGGAAAATACGGAGCCGCTCATCGTAGGTCTGATGCGCTTCATTAGCCGCCTGTGCGATGTACTGTAGCCCGGGATTTTTATCACGGAAGAACTGTACCCCGCCAACATGATCAACATGGCCCTGGGTGGTGATGACATAGCGAATATTGTCGCTGAAGGAAGACAGATCCTGGTAGTTCCCAAAATGAACCGGTGCCTCATACCCCATGCCAGCATTCACTAAAATACTGCCCTCCGGGGTTTCTATCAGGTAACTATTAGAGCAACCCTCTGACATCACTATAAAATCATTGATTCTTTCACCACCAAAGCGGGCGGAAAAGGGCGCGTAGGGCCGTGATTTATACAGTGGAGTTCTCATGGTGTCCTCACTGGGTTGTGTTTGTCGATAACCTGGCGCTTTTGTAGTTAAAAACAAGTATTAACTATACCGATGCGGGGCCTGGATGACAAGTATTTAATATTGGGTATTAACTAAATCACCGCGCTTGTGTATGCTATCCCCGTTAATGAACATGGGTGAGTAATGTGAAGCCAGCACGCAAAGATGGTCTGGAAACAAAGCGGCAACTGGTAGACACCGCTGAGCGCCTGTTTGCGCAGGAGGGCGTGGAACAGGTTACCCTGGTCGATGTCAGTCGTGAGGCCGGTCAGAAAAACCGCAATGCCGCGCAGTACCATTTTGGTGACCGGGTGGGCCTGATCAATGCCGTGCTGGACAAGCATAGCGCGGTGATTGCCGAACAGCGCCGGGTCATGCTGGACCAACTTGAACAGCAAGAAAAGATCACTGTCCGAGAACTGGTTGAGGCCCAGGTCTTGCCCATTGCAAACCACGTGCAGCGCCATCCCAATGGGCTGACCTATCTGATGCTTAACCGGCAACTTATCAGCTCCAGCGAGCACGCCGCGTTGAGCATGCGGCGAGTTGACGATATGCCCGACGTAATTCGCATGCAGCGATTAATCGGCGCAGCTATGCCGCCACAGCCAGCACACGCCATTCAGGCAAAGATGATTCTGATTCGATGCATGCTTTTTAACGGTCTTGCTAATTTTTACGACCTTGAGCCCCACGGTGATGTAGGGCACTTTGTAGATACCCTGTGCGCCAGCATTGTGGCCGTGATACTTGCCGATCCATGCTGAGCCTGACTCTATGTGAACCTCCCGAACAAATTTCCACTTCGTAGTAATCGCTCAATGCTTCCAGCGCTGGTAAACTGAAACAATGAAACAGTTATCCGGCCTGGACGCCGCATTTATTCACCAGGAAAGCCCCCGGACTCCCATGCACGTGAGCCCGGTGTTGATCTATGAGCCGGGCATTGAGTCACCATCCGGGCTGGATATTGCCACCGTGAGGCAGGCCTTTGCTGACAGCCTGCCAAAATCACCAATTCTGACTCAAAAACTGTTGAGCCTTCCCATGAGAATGGATGAGCCCTACTGGGTAGCCGACAAAAAATTTGATCTCGATAAGCATGTCAGTGAACACAAGCTGCCAGAGCCCGGCGACTGGCAACAACTAATGGCCCTGTTGGCGCGCCTGCATGGCAGTGGCCTGGACTTGAAAAAACCACTTTGGCATGCCTTTCTTATCACTGGCCTGGACGATATCGAGGGGCTCCCGGCGGGCAGCTCTGCTCTTATGCTGAAGATTCATCATGCGGCTATAGATGGCGTCTCCCTGGCGCGCCTGATAACGACCCTGCACGAAACACCAGAGGATGACCTGGAACTGCCGGCTGTGTCTGAGCATCAAGACCCGGATCAGGTTGAAATGTGGGGTCGAGCCAACATAAAACATTGGACGCGCTCCCTGAAAATGATGAATACCGTTTCCAGGCTGATCCCCGCGGTGTCGAAACTGAGAGAGCTGGAGACACCCGCCAACTTCTCCAGCAAGACGGCAAACAAACGAACCCGCTTCAATACTGGGGTTACACGGGGGAGAGTTATCGGCAGCCTGGAAATCCCGATGCAGGATTTAAAAGCAATCAAGCGAGGCGTCAGGCGAGTAACCCTGAATGATATCGCCGTTAGCATTGTCGGTGGCGCGCTGCGGGAGTATCTACAATTCCATAATGAACTACCCAAAGCCTCACTGGTATGTGGTGCGCCGGTGAATATTCGCAGCCGGGGCGACAGCTCCGTGGGCAATAAAATAGCGACCATGCAAATCGGACTCGCCACGGATATTGCAGACCCGGTTGAGCGGATACGTGCCGTGCATCAATACGCGCTTATGGGCAAGGCCAAAATTAATGCCCTGGGTACCGGCACGGTCATGGATATCAGTGACAGCGTGACCCCGGGGATGCTCGCCGAGGGAATGAGGGCCTTGTCGTTCGCGTCCACCCGGGTTTCAGAAATGCCGGTGCCATTCCATGTCATGGTCTCCAATGTACCCGGGCCGCTGGAACCCATTGCCCTGCACGGGGCACCCCTACACTCCCTGATAGGCCTTGGACCTATCCGGCATTCCATGGGCTTGTTTCATGTGGTGAGCAACAGCGCAGAGTTTTACACAATCAGCTTCACATCCTGCCACTCCATCATGCCTGATGCGGAGTTTTACGAGCAGTGTCTGCAAGAGAGTTTTTGGGAGCTGCTGGCCGCCAGCGGCCAAATTTAAGCGCTGGGAAGAACCGGGGTCTAGTCAGATCTTAATATCGACAGAACACGATTATGCACTATTTTCAAGCAATACACCGGGATGGTGCGAGTAGCTTTTTCGCAAATCCCTCTTAATAATGCCTATACTTAGTGCGGTGGGTTCAGTGGTGGCTGGGGAGGTCGCCTCTTCACACCCGCTGGCGAGAAACAGGGCCGCCCTGGTTGCCGGCTTGTGTTCTATCACTGGGGAAGGCCTTCGTAGCGGACAATGCCCCAGATAGTGGTATGCATGATCCGCCCCTCCTGATCCATGATCACTCCGGAAAACTGGGTGTTGTAGCGGACCGAGTCGGTCACATAGTGGAAAGCGGACTCACCGGTGCTCCAGTCCAGGGCTTCCAGCGTCCACTTGCCGCCCCTGGCGCCGACCGTATAGACCATGTTGGAGCCGTTGGACACGAGCGGTACCGAGTTGACAGAGGAAACCTCGCTGTTGACCCAGGCTTCTCTCAGTGCCTGCGCCTCGGGATCCCATTCGAACTTCTGTACGCCGTGGGGTGTGAAGTCGGGATGGTGGCCGGCCATGCCAATGTAGGCACCATCGGGGGCCTTTTCAAGTGGCTTGCTGGCGGGAGCATTGTTGACCACAAAGGCACCGTAGCCGCCCACGACGACAGACTGCTCCGTCTGTACTGCCTCTTTATCATCCTGGCCGATATCCGCTCGCAGCATACCTGCGATGCGGCGGCTGGGAGCATTGGGCAGTTGTTTCCAGTTCTCGGGAATCTCGTTGCGCCAGAACAGTACCATGTTCATCACCTCGTCGCCGTCGGTGATCACAACGAACTGATCCTCGTCATCGAAGCCCATCAGGCTGGCGGTGGCACCGGAGCCTACGTTGACATTCTCAAAGGTGAAAGGCTTACCGGTGGTCGGGTCGGTAATATTATCGAAAGTGACGTTGATATCGCCCTGATTGCTGTAGGGCTCAATCCAGGCCCCATCAGCCGGGTCCTGTGACAGTTTTTCCCCGTCCCAGACGATCTTGTGCATGTGCTGCAGAGAGGGAACGAATATGTTGCCGTCCTTGTCGATGGCGGGGCGTTGCGCACCCAGGTGGCTGCGCCCTGGCTGCGCCTGCGTCCAGCATACGCTGGTTCCAGGCGGCGGCCACTTCTGCGCCGGTCAGCTGCAGTGTGTGGTACTGTGTCAAGTCACGGTTTATCAGCACCACCCAGCCGTCGTCACTGGTAGAGATCAGCCTGCCGTCGTAGGTCATGTTCATGGAGTTGAATCCGCCGGCGATTTCCGCGGGTTTCTGCCATTCTTTCTTGAGTACGATCTTGGATTTCTGGTCAGTGGGGTCGGCGTCAGCATAGGCGAGGATGGAGTTCTTGCCACCGACGTAGAGTACGTTGTCAGCACTCAACAGGTAGTAGACCCCCGCGAGGCCACCTCCGTAGTATTTCTTCGCCAGGGGCACGGTGGCCAGCATCGTGACCAGACCGGAATGGCGGAACTTGGGCAGGAAGTCCAGCATGCCAATTTTGCTATCAGCTTCTTCGGCGGTGACGGGGCCTTCATTGGCTATGTAGACCGGTGAGTTCTCCAGGAAGAGTTCGTCGATGACTTCCAGGGTGTCGTAATCGAGCTTGGAAATCCGGTCCGCTCCGTTGCTCCAGATTACCCGCTTGCCATTCGGGTAGCGAAATGGCGTACCCGAAATGTCCCGGCCCCAGGTGGGTGTAGGTCAGTCCTCCGTTTTCCTGTGACAGTTCTTCGCTCGGCCCGGAGGGACCTGCAATATCCACGCCGGTCGACTGTGCGGAGTTAATGTGGCCGACGGGCACTACCGAGTCCGCCATGTAGGGGTTGGGTGGCGCGTAGTTCGGCCGGGGACCGCTCGCGGCGGCAGTGCGGGCCGGAGATGGCGCGGCGGCGGTGCTGCGGGTTGCAGGCTCGTCTGAACCACAGCCGGCGAGGATGGCCAGGCTGATTACGGGCGCCAGCAAGGTTGCCCGAAGTTCGTTACGCATAATTGTCTCTCCGCTTATTATCGTCGACATAAGAAGACCGCACATTGTGCGGAAAATTGGCGTAGCATGCCAGCGAGCCGCGCGTCCTTTGGCGCGGGTCAGTTGCGGGTCTGGCTGTTCTCCTGTTGAGCCCCGGTCATTCAACCCGGGCTCTTATCTAGCGGTTTGAGCCTTCGTACTTGTAGTACTCCAGGCCCGAGTCTTCGCCCAGGTTACACCAGCTGGTTGTACCCAGGTAGAGCTCACCATTCACTTTGGCATAGTTGCGCACACCGTTGTTGCAGGGGTTGCCGAATCCGTCTTTGAATTTAACCGCTGGTGACTCGGTATCTTCAAAGACCATCAGCCAACCTTTTTTCGCCTCCTCCAGCGTGTAACCATTGGTGGCGGCATCGTCGATGATGCTCTGGTACAGGAAGTAAGCCGGATTGTTTTCCTTCACAGTTGTCTGACCGAAGGGGCTTAATGGAATTGGCAGGCCGAACAGGTACAGCGCCCTGTGGTTCCAGAAGGCATAGTCGGTGTGGTCGAACATATCAAACAGGCCCGCCGTTGAGTTCCAAGAACCCAGGAACAGCTTGCCGTCATGTTCTACAAACGTAAATGTGTAAACCATCCCCTGGTGCCCAAAGCCTTCATCGCCGAACAATGGCTTTTGGCCAAGTTTGTTTGGCTCCATGACAAACTCGTAACCGTCATAGGCATTACTGCCGTTTGATTTGGTTGGCTTGAAGACCCAGTCGCTGTCTTTTCCGTAGAGCAGTTCGATTTTGTCTTTGGCTGGCGTGTCGGTAGCCAACAAATCTTCGGTCTTGATGCGGAAGACGGCGGCTGCACGCCATGTTTTCATCATAAACTCACGGTGGGCTTCTATGTCGTCCTCGTCATAGTCGGCCAGTTTACACAGGCTCTCGATTTGCTCTTCATCGCAGTACTTATGCATGATTTTATCGTAAGCACCGGAGGTGCCCTGGTGATATGAACCGAAGTACAGGTAGTCTTTATAGAAGGCGTTGGCCGCCATTTTTGAACCGTGGCCGCCTACCTGATCTGGATCATAGTCGGTGTACTGCATTACCGTCTGGTATACCACCGGCTCTTCAGTAGAGTAGCCGTTTTCTGGCATGGCATTACTGACCAGCATTGAGGAGGGCTCGCCATAGGGGTTGTACCAGGAGCTGCTGACAAAGTGCTTGTCGCTATTTACGGTAAATTCGCGGAAGTCGCCGACAACACCGTATTTTTCAAAGCGCTGGTCAGAAACAATATCAAAGCCGTTATTCAGCATACCGCCGGATAAGGGGTTTTCTTGTGTGCCAACCCAGCGCAGCATGGTATTTAAACTCTTGCCGAGCTGGCCGCCCGACTGATCAGGGCCGCCGAACCAGTAGATGCCCCTGGTGCCATCGGGGTGGGTAACCGTTTGAAAGCGGCGAACCGTATCAAAGAAGAACTCGGCAAAGCCAAGGTATTCTTTTTTAACGTTATCGAACACAAAAATACGGTTGTAGCCAATCAGGCCGTCCTGGTCAAAGTCGAAATTTGCAGGGAATTTTTTCAGTTCCACGGCTCGTTGTTCCGGGGACAGTTTGTCCAGCCATTGGGCTTTAATATCTTTTACCTGGTATTGGTTGGAGCCGGCAAAAAAAGTCAGGTTGTCGATGCTGCCCGCACCCCGGTAGGTATAGCCCGGCATGGACAGCATGGCGTCTATGAATGACAGCTCTATGAGGCTGTTGTTAGAGTCTTCCCAAAACTGCTGGCCATTAGTAATCGTATCGGGGCCGACGTGGGTGGTTACGTTAGTTACAACATTGTGAAAATAAATCTGGCCGGTGGGTCTCTGGCCTGATGGAGGTGTCATCTGGCAACCGTGATTGGGTGTCTCGTAATTCATCAGGGTCACCGGCATCTTCATAGACACATAAGGCCAGTAACACCACACGGACGCGGCTGATCCATACCAGATTTCGTCACCCGAGGTGGCCGAACTCAAGGCATACTGTGCCGATTTGAAAATGGCTTGCTCAGGTTTCTCTGTGGCGTACTTAATCGGGTCCAGGACATTATCCCCGGAAAACAGACCATCCCAGGAACCGTCGGCGGGAGCTCCAAATGCACGACTGAATTCAACTTTCAGGGGTTCTGTGGTCTTGTCGGAGTCCTGCGCATCCATCGCCAGGCTACTACTGGCAATAGATGCGACTAACGTTACGTAAAGTAAGAATTTCAGGGGCGACATTGTCATACCTCGGATTATATTTGTTCTCAAACGTTGGCCGTAAATCATCAGACCACATATTCCTCAACGGTTTCGTCTTCGTGGGTGGCTTCCTCGCTGGTGACCTCATCCACCGATTCAACTTTCACCGGTACGCCATTGACGATGGCGTTATTGGTAAGTGCATCAAAGCCGGTCACATCCGTAAGGTCATTCATACTCACCCCGGGGTTGGCATTGGCAACCCGCTGACGGGTGCCGGGGCGGTTGTGACCCCACAGGTGCGGCATGCAGACCACGCCGGGCATCATCTCATCAGTTATAATTACCGGCATTTGAATCTGGCCTGTACGCGAGGTCACGCTAACCAGGCTGCCTGCTGTAATGCCGCGGGCCTCGGCATCAGTCGGGTTGATCATCAGCTCACAAGGATTTTTACCCTTTATGAGCCGATAGCTGTGATGCATCCAGCCCAGGGTGCGGTTGGTCAGGCGGCTGATGATCCTGAGATCAAACTCGGATTCAGCGGCTTCTTTTTCCATGCCGCCGTCAACAAAATACGCTTTCAGGCGCGGCAGGTCGTTGACGAAGGCGAAGGGAGTCAGTTGAATCTTCTTGTCCACAGTGCGCAGGCCTTCGGGGAAGGTGTATTGGAGGTCACCCAGGAATATACCGTGGGGATTTTCCTTGAGCTTTGCCAGTGTCAGGCCATCTTTCTTGAGGGGATTCAGCCCCTTGCCATAAGGTCCGAAGCGCAGCCCGATACCGATGATGGTTTCCGGTTTGATGAACTTGCGCGCCAACTTGTGGGCGCAGCTGATAAAGAATTTCCTGACCGGATTCTGGGCACGCTTGTAAGCGAAGCGGCCCATCAAGTCGGTGAAAATCTCGAAGTCAGTCCACTTGGAGTGTTCTGTGACAAATAGCGGCGGCGAGTACTTGGTCCAGTTGATGGTATCGTACAGATGATAGAACATGTCGTAGTGACCTTTCTCCAGCGGGCCACAGGGCGGAATGATCACGTCGGCAAAGCGGGTGGTTTCATTGAGGTAGGGGTCAACCGCGACATAGAACTCGAGGGCCTGCAGCGCCTCTTCCGACTTGTGGCCATCAGCCATGGACAGCACCATGTTGCCGCACGTCCCGACCAGTCCGCGCAGTTGCCCCTCTCCCGGTGTCAGGATTTCTTCCGCCAGGATGGCCAGTGGAAATTCGCCGGAAAACTCGGGGCGGCCACTGACACGGGAGTGGTAGGTGCCCCAGCTGGAGTTGGTCAGGTCCAGGGAATCGAGGGCGGGTTTGGGGAACATCATGCCGCCGATCTCGTCCATATTGCCGGTGATGATATTGACTGCGTACATCAACCACTGGGTCAGGCCGGCGAACTGCACCATTGAAACCCCGGTACGTCCGTAACAGACGGCGCTCTTGGCGGTGGCGAATTCTTCCGCAATGCGTTCAATATCTGCCCGGGCGATGCCCGTGACCTCCGCGATGCGATCCAGATCAAACTCATTGGCCACAGATTCCATTTTCTGCCAGCCGTTGATGTGACCGGCCATCCGGCCCGGTTTGGCCAGGCCCTTGGCGAATATGACCTGGATGATACCGAGCAGAAACATGGCATCGGCGTGGGGACGGATAAAGTGATGCTCATCCATGTACTTGACCGATTCGGTGCGGCGCGGATCGATCAGCACGCACTTGCCGCCACGCTCGCGGATGGCATTGAGTTTCTTGTAGGTATTGGCGCCGGTGGACATCTGGGCGCCGTTGGAAACCTTGGGGTTGGTGCCCAGCATCAGATAATAGTCGGTGCGGTTGATATCCGGGACGGTGCACAGGAACTGGTGCCCCAGTATATGGTGCCAGGCAAAGTTGTGAGGCATCTGGTCCACGGTAGAGCCCGTGTAGATATTGCGGGATGCCATGATCTTCTGCACAGGAAAAACCGAGAGCGTTGCGCCGACATTGTGTGCTGTGCTGCGCCCCCAGTACGATCCGATGCTGTCCATGCCGTGCTGATTCTGAATCCGGGCCAGTTCTCCCGCTGCATATTCGATCGCTTCATCCCATTCGATTTCCACCCATTCGTCGTCGTGGCTTTTTTCGGCAGGATTCTTACGAACCCGCTTCAGGGGTTTGCGCAGGCGATCCGGACAGGTGTGTATGTCCTGGATGCCGGTGGCCTTGGGGCAGATATTTCCCTGGCTGAGAACATCGTTCTTGTCGCCGCGTATAGCGAGGACTTGCTCACCGTCGTGTTCTATCTCGATGCCGCACATGGTTTCACACAGGTGGCAGGTGCGGTAATGAAGCTGGCTCATATTGGCTCTCCAGGGGCGTATTTAGAATAATATTTCTGCCCGAGACGTACTGCGAAAAGCAGGGCAGGCCGCAAGACCATAGTATTTAAACAAAAAAACACTACTTAATCAATAAGTATTAAGTTAAATTTTGAAAGAATTTGGCGACTATTGGTTGTTTTGGGTTTACCCCAGTTCGAGTGGGTAGATTACTGGGGATCGGGTGGAATTCATTCGGCCAACGGCCCTAGGAGCCTGCCCGAGAATAGGAGCCGTAGCGAGGGAAAGCCATTTTGAGTCAGATTTACCGATCATTTGAGGCGAATAGCCGGCTCTATTTAACGAGAATGATCGGAAAATCTGGCCAAAATGGCTTTTCCGCAGTAGGTTCCTATTCTCGGACAGGCTCCTAGAGAGCCGGATTCGGGGGTTGTTGCATCAGGTCGACCATGCCTTGAATCAGCGTGTGCAGAAACGCAGACCGGGCGATGTGGTCAGTTTGTACCAGGTAGGCACCAAGCCCGTGTATGAGCAGGCAACCGGTGAGTACAAAGCGAGCGTTGATACTGTCCATATCCTCCGTGTTCATAAAGGGGGCAGTCAGGGCCAGAAATCGCCGGGTGTCGACATTGTCCTGATCCCTGCGCTCGCGCAATTCGCTATAGATCTCAGTGGTCATCAGCTGGCTGTGAATCTTGAGAAAAGCACGACCCCCATCCTTATTGTCGAGCTGTGAAGCCATCGGTAACACCAGAGCTTCGATCAACTCATAAAGGGTATAGTCGCCGCGCTGTTCCAGCTCATCGAGCATAAGGACCCGCGCATCCGAAATGTTCTGAGCGTGTTTATCCAGCACGGCATCCAGCAGCCCCTCCTTGTTGGTGAAGTGGTACTGCAGGGCGCTGCGGTTTTTCTGCCCCGAGGCCTTGGCGATCTCAAGCAGGCTGGTGCTCTCGACCCGCGTTCGGCGAACAGGCGTTCCGCTGTGTCGATGATGCGTTTGCGGGTGGCGAGGGTGTCTTTGCGCACGAATGGCCTGAACGTAATGGTTGGATCTTGTCCGGCCATTATTCCACAGGATGCCCACAGACAAAAGCCGGCTTAATCAGAGGTTCCCTAGGAGCCTGTCCGAGAATAGGCTCCTAGAAAACACGGTAGCGCTTCTGCACATGTCGCTGACGAACTCCAATCTGCGCACGCCGCTCATCAGGCGTTACCACTGCGGTGTCCTCGGGAAGGTGATGGCGAATTTTGCCGAATGATACCTTCTTCGCTGAGACCCCGGGCCAGTCTTCAGCGGCCGGGGTTTCGCTATAGGCCCAGCGAGTTGTCATAAATCCCTCCCGGTGCCCGCTGGTGTCGACCCAGTTAGGTATGCCTGGATCCCTGTGGGCCAATACGATACGGATGATACCGTCTGAATCTACCGCCATCTGGTGCCCGTTGAGGCTGCCAATGCGGCCTGTGGCCGCGGGAGCCTCCCCCTTCCAGTGCCTTGCGTCACCGACTGTTCCACGTATCAAATAGTTTTCCCGCCCATCTATTGGCGCATAAAAGTAGATCGCATCGGCATTGTCTATGGTGCTGCGAGTGATGATAGATAGCGCATTGCGAAAGTGGGGTCGATCGGGGTCTTCATGAAACGCGCGCTCCACTGCACTGTGCACAAAGCCCATCAGGTAACGGTAGCCCTCTGCCAGGTTGCGATCATTCGATGGAGCCGGCATCAGCGCCGGCTGGTCGATAGCGTCGCGCGCCTCCTGCAGGGACTCAATCATATCGTCCCAGGCTGCGCGCAGGTCCTGCTTTGCATGGCTCGTTTTTGGCGGCATTGTCGTCTCTCCCTTTACAAATTATGTTGAGTTGGTCGAATGAATTCAGCCCTACAGTATTTTTGCCACTCGATCAGGGGGAATTCCAGGGCGTTTAATTACGCAGTGCTGCCATGAGTTCCCTCCGGTCGTGGCCAGTTATATTTATCGTAAAAGACGGTTAGTTCCCTTTCAATGCGTTCCAATGAAACTTCAAAGTCGTCAATGCTATATTTGAATTTCGTCTTGTGGCTTCTTTCTTTATCTTCCTGTGCCCTCAAAAACCGGTCAAATTCCGCAGACAGGGGAATGTTGAGCACACCGTAGACATTGGTTATTGTTTCCCAGGGCTCACGGGTCAGTGCCCTGTAGTCGATAACCACCTGTGGCGTCGTGGCATTATTCGACAGGGCCTGTAGCGGATTATGAAAGCTCTCAAAAGAGATATCGGTCAATATTTCCAGGGAGCGGCCGTAATCCTTGCGAGTCCAACCCTTGCCTTTCCAGGTAAGTTCGACCAGCTTGAGTACACTGGGAATACACTGGCCGGGATCGCGCATCATGACCGCGATACGGGCATCCGGAAAGGTTTCAATAATAGCTTGCACCCAGCCGCTCATGACCGGATTCTTACTCAGGTGAATTTTATTACCGCCGTTCAATAACAGCTGACGCTTCACGCACTCCCTGTAGTGATGCATCCAGCGGCGTCGCTTCCTGGTGGGCATCTGATCCACATGAAATATATCAATGACATCCATCATCGGCACATCCAGCGACCACTGCTGGGTGACAAAAGCGGCGCGCATGACGAACTGGTCTTCCTCGGAGTTCCACAGGCTCATATTGTGCATATAGCGGTAGGGGCCGAACGTCTTGTCGTCCCAGGCGTGCAGTCGTTTGTTAAAAAAAAGGCCAAGCCAGTTTTCATCGATCCAGCCCAGGGCGCGAATAATCTTTTTCTGTAACAGGGAGGGGAAGAACATCTCCCAGTACAGGAAATAACTGAAGGTATCTCCATCCGCCGCCAGCAACCGGTGTGCCAGAGTGGTGCCGCTGCGGGCATGGCCTACGATGAAAACCGGTCGCTCAACTTTCTGTCGCCATAAGCGGGGGAAAAAGACATAGTCCAACAGGAAAAAACTGGCGTGGAAAACATACTCCAGCGGCACCAGCACGAGTAGCTTGAACAGCATTCGTGATCGGCCGGGCCAGCTTTTGAGCGCCCGGACATGACGCAGTACCCGCCAGTAATATTCCACATCAAAATACATAGTGTTTTAAACTGGTAAATTATTGACCCAATCCAGCGTTTCCCGCCATAAGCGGCCGGCAGCCTTTTCGTCCTGTGTGTCTGCTGTAGTCTCCCTGATCTGGCAATTCTGGTAGTAATGGCCGCCCTGTGCATCGATTGATGTCGCACAGTAGATTTGTGTTTGAATACCCTCTTCCACCGTGGACATAAATAATCTTTCTATGGGGGCGCCAAGCTTACGCAGAAAAGCAATAATGGGACTGCCATCGAAACCTTTATTCGCCACGTTGGTGTAAGTGCCACTGGCGCTACCCGGGTGCAGGCAGTAACTTTTTAGATTGTCATTTTTGGAAAAACGTCTATTCAATTCATAGGTAAAGTGAATCAGGGCGAGCTTGGATAAACCGTAGAACTTCCAGGAGTTATAAGAGGTATTGGGGTCAAACAAGGCGATATTATTACCCCGGCTGTATAACTGCGACACCACATTAACAATACGTGCCTCACCGTAGTTATTACCGGTTTTTTGCAGTAATGGCAGAAGATTGTGGGTCAACTGAGCGCTGCCCAGATAGTTGGTTCGCCATTGCATTTCATAACCATCGCTGGTCAGCTTTGGCTCTTTCCATTTCGACATCAAGTCCAGATGAATGCCCGCATTATTGATGAGTATGTCCAGTCGCTGACCGTAGTGCTGCTGGTACCATTGGATGAAACGGCTCACCGATCCGGCATCCGATAAATCCAGCTCATGGCCATCGACTTGGGCACTGATATTTTCTTGCGCCAGTTCATCCCTCAAGGCTTGCGCGATAGCCGCGGTGTTGCTGCGCGTCGTGACAATAACGACCGCGCCCCAGCGGGCAAGTGTCCTTGCGGTTTCAAAACCCAGTGAGCCGAGGCCACAGCCTGTGACGATAACATGCTTTGCCGTCAGATCAGTGGCCTGTGCATAGTGTGTTGTTACAAAGGGTTTACGAATGAGTTGTCGAAAGTTCATGTCCGTCGTCCTGATGCCCGGCCAGGTTAGATTCAGTTGGCAGGTTTTGCCAGGGGTTTAACCGCGAGTTTAGTCATCAACCCGGGAAATAACTGATATAAGCGCACTATAATTTTATTGCTCCGCGGGAAAATAATAGATCGATCATTAGCGCTGACACCTTGCAAAATGGCCTCGGCGGCAACATAGGGCGAGATAGGTTTCAGCCCTGTGCTCTCCATATTTTTTTTCAGGTTATAGTCCTTGATATTAACCGCGTTATCCCACAGATCGGATTGAACCAGGCCAGGGCAACACGGCGCTCACTTTCACACCATGCAGCGCAGCCTCTTCACGCAGTGAATGACTGAGACCTATAACCGCATGTTTGATTGCGCTATACATGCTCTGGTTGGGCACGGGCATCATCCCCTGCGGATGAAGAGATATTTACAATATGACCGTAGCCCTGTTTTAGCATCTGCGCATAGGCGAGCCTGGTGCCATGGATAACGCTCCAGAGGTTGATATTGATAATTCTCTCCATCGCATCTTCCGGCATATCCTTGAATGCGCCGGCCACGGCGATGCCCGCATTATTAAACAGAATATCAAGACGTCCGTGATCGGCCAGTACTTTATCGATAGCGTATTGAAAATCTTGCGCCTGGCTCACATCGAGTTTGACTGGGATAATACCTGCTGATGCGCTATCGACTAACTTTTGTAAACCTTCCTCGTTGATGTCCGCCGCATAGACAATCGCCCCCTGCTTCGCCAAAACCTCACACAGGCCCCGACCAATGCCAGCTGCGCCGCCGGTGACCAGTACCGTTTTGTTTTTATATTCAGGAAATGCTTTCATACGATGAAACTCCTCAATCAGCCGCCACAACGGGCACACCCGCTGCTTTCCATATCACGAACCCTGGGGCAGTGTTTGGCAATGCCCGATGAGTCGGATGAAGGAGGGTATGTGAGGCCCCAGGATAGGTTTACCCGTATTCAGGAGTGAGACGGCGATATCCCGCTCCGGGATCTGCCCAACAAATTATGTTGGCCAGGCCAAGGTGCCCATAGGCGAAGTGGCTATTGGAGCCGTACATGCCAATCGGGTTGCCACCCAGCATGAAGCCGGGGCTATAGCGCATTGGCAGCTTCAGTGAACCGTCCAACCGGGCCTTGCCCGCTTCCTGCACCGCACGGTACGCCGTCAGGGGGGCCATGATTTGTTTGTCTTTATAGCGCCCATTGTCCAACAACATCTGAAAGAAGCGAGTGCTCTCTTCCGCGGTGCAATACAGATTGGCCGAAGGGCAACACGGCCCGGCCAAAATCGGCGGAATTACAAAGGTCCACTATTTTCTCATATTCGAGACCAAGCACATTACTGATTGCGTTCCCGAATTTGCCTGTGACGGGTAGGCCGGTAGAGCGGTGCACAGCGGCTTTCTTCAAGTCCCGGGCGTTCAACCCATAGCGAAAATATTGCATACCCATGGGCTTGCGGATATAACGATCCAGGTATTGCTGTATGGTGAGTCCGGTTGTTACCCGAATCAATTCTTCAATAATGTAACCACCGGTTATGGCGTGGTAGGCCGGGTTGCGACCCAGCTTATCGGTGGTCTCGGGCCGCGCAGATTCTTGCGAGGGCTTCCTCCCGGTCATACAGCAATTGGGGATCGACATTCTCGCCCAGGCCGGGCACCCCGGCCCGGTGAGCCAGTAGTTGGTATATGGTGATGTTCGCTTTCCCCCCGACAGCGAAAGCGGGAATATAGTGGCACACCGGGTCCAGCAAATGGATCTTGTTCTGCTGGGCCAGCAAGTGCAAAAGCACCGCGCTAATGGCTTTGGAGGCCGAGAACAGGCATACGGGCGTATTGAAATCTGCGACTATCGCGTCCGGAGAGTCGAAGTCGCCGGAATGGTAGCCAATACTTCGGTTAAACACGATTTTGCCACTGCGCCGCAGGCAGATGCTGACTAATGGGTGCATGCCGGCTTGATAGAAACCTTGTACGCCGCCCCATATCGCGTCTGCCGCCTCCTCGCTAAGGCCGGCTTCATCTGCGGTAACTTCATTCTCATAATCGATGGACGTTATCGAATCGAGATCCGAGGGTATCGCTACCGGGCGACACTTTCGTTTGACTATCGCTTTGCCAACTCTTCCAAACATTCAATCTTCTCCGTACAAATTATCGCGCTGTGGCGCATAAGGGGTTGTGACGGCGCTATGCGCTCTAGCTGGCCCTTGTCATCATCATAATAATTTTGTCTGCCAAATCCCGGGGCAGCATCGCCGAAACCTTCGAGCTCAAGCTATTTTTCAGTTCATATAGCGTCTTTTTCTTCGGGTCGATAGCCACCTTATAAATTTCGCCAGCTGCATAATCCACTGTCATCCTTCGGGTCGGTGCATTCTTTGCTACCATTTTCGCGAACTTATCAAAGTGCTTCTGGTAACGACTGTTTTCTATTCCGTTGACTATAGTGTCAAGCTCATCTGTCATCTCTGTTTCAATCGCTCCCGGGCGAACGATTGCAACATGCACACCAAACAGTTGCAGTTCCCGGCGCATGGTATCGCTCAATGCCTCCAGTGATGCTTTGCTGGCTTGATAGAATTGAAATGGAACCCGAAATGGGGCCGACTCGCTGCTGATATTGATCACCCGGCCCTTGCTGGCAATCAGTAAGTCCAGGCAGGCCTGGCTCACGATCAAGGCCCCAAAGGTATTAATCATAAATGCATTAATGGTTTTTTCCGGCGGTGCCTCGGTGAGAGGATAAAAGGCATTCACTCCGGCGTTATTCACAATGACGTCCAGGCGGCCTACTTTTTCAGTGATCAGCGCTGCCACCGCGGCCGCATGCTTGGTATTAGTTACATCCTGTGTCGCGATGATATAGCCGGGCTTGTCTTTCAGGTCAGCCAGCAGTTTCTTGTCGTAGTCTGTTACCACAACAATATAACCCTGCTGATGAAACTTATCGGCGATGGCCCGCCCGAAACCACGGCCGGCTCCAGTGACTAAAACTGACGGTTGAACAGTACTCATGGATTGACTCCCAAAGAGAATAGATTAATGGTTGGCAGGACTATGCGGCAGCTTTGTTCCAGCCATCGACCAGTTTTTGATGTTCACCCTTCGCTGTCCTGCGGATCAGCAGCCCCATGGGCAGCCACTTCATCTTGTGCTGCACTACATTGCGCCAGGTTTTGGTCAAGCGGGTGCCACCGTCTCTGGCTTCGATTTCCCAGTCTTCCACCATGGTCATAAACGGATTGGCTTTAATGGCTTCAGCGGTATA
>PVMK01123683.1_pt1 | contig 21429 bp, 27 predicted proteins | sample 1853481 | NCBI WGS metagenome assembly PVMK01 (sample SAMN08533507, study PRJNA380276) | Marine sediment metagenome, whole genome shotgun sequencing project.
TGCCGTCGCGCTCGCCGACGCTGGACGGCATCCTGAGTCTGTGACACGCCAGATCGAAGCGCTGGAGACGCGGCGGTCCGAGATCGAATCGTTCTTCATCAAGAAGGGCTACTCGGAGCGGAGCACGACGAAGAAGATCCAGGACCCTGGGGCATACAGCCACAACATCAACGCGCTGCTACGGACCGAGTATGCCTCGGAGCTCAGAACCATCGAGAACCAACTCGAACGCCTCAGGAACATAGACCTGTCGGACAAACCTCGTTCGGGCGATCAATGACGCGTCGCCGCCCAACTTGCGCGCGATAGTCTATCGCCAACCTATGCTTCGGTGAATGCATGTTCTCGTCGCAACCGCAGGCGCCCTGAGCCCCGAACCCGTCGTTGAGTTCGCAAGGCACCTCATAGGCGGCACGGGCTCCGTAACCATCACCACGGTTGTGGAGGTACCCCGTTCCTTCCTTGAAGGGATCAAGGCCGATGACTGGCATCCGCTGCGCGATCTGGACCAGCACACGACAGACGACAGCGTCGTGACGCAGTACCTGGAAGAGAGGGCACATCGGCTCACCGAACCGATACGGCTCGCCCTCGAACAGGCCAGGATCCCCGTCAACATCCTGGTGCTCGAGGGTGCGGACGCTGCAGCTGCGATCAGTAAGGCCGCCTCTGAGTTGCACGCCGATGTCGTGATCGTCGGAGCCACCAAGCAGATCTTCGAGCGCGGCGCTTGGGAGAGCGTGTCGAGTCGCATCATGCTCGAATCGGGGAAGGCTGTTCTCGTCGTTCCCGAGGTTCGCAAGGACGCCGACGACTCAGAGACCGTTGAGGAATTCGTACAGGTTCCAGAGACGCTCAACGGCAGGTAGGAACGTCGTCGGTCAGCTACCGACCGGGTCGCGAACACACTTGAGGTCCGCTCCCCTTCCTCCGTCTCGTATCGCAGATTCAAGCGATTCGCACGCGGCGGTCCACGCCGCTTGTCCATCTGCGAAGCCTGACCCCACGAGCGAGGAAAGCACCTGCTCGAATGTCGTCGTTTCTGCAAGTGCATCCCGTGACGCAGGGAGCGTTGACCTGACAGATTCGACGATCTCGAGATAGGCGTCATGCCGTTCGGCCAGCTGATCGGGCGGCACCATCTCGGCCATGTCCGCGTGATATCTGCCCATGGCATCGTCAAGAAGAGCCAGGAAGTTGGCGGTCTCGGATCGCACGATGGTCATGGCGCCCTCAAGATCCGCTTTCGCACCGGAGGACAGGAGCTCCTCGACTTGGGCCTCAACCGCTCGCCGATAGCTGAGCGAGATCTGCTGCGACTCGAGCACATACGCTTCCATCACCTCGTTCATGGACTCGGCGTATGCGTCGAGCGACATCGGCTCGGGCTGTGAACAGGCTGCCGCGATCAGCGCTCCTACGAGCAGAACGGCCACCGAGCGGCTCGTCAACGCGACTCGACCTCTGCGTCACGGAACTGCGTCTGGAACAACTGGGTGTAGACACCGTCAGCGGCAAGGAGTTCCGCGTGGGTGCCTGACTCGACCATCCGCCCTCCTTCGATCACGAGGATCTTGTCTGCAGCTACGACCGTCGAAAGCCTGTGGGCGATCACCAGCGACGTCCTCAGCTTCATGATCCCTTCAAGTGCTTCTTGGACGAGTGCTTCTGAGACCGCATCGAGGTGGGACGTCGCTTCATCGAGGATCAACACGGACGGATTCTTCAGAATGACTCGTGCGATTGCGACCCGTTGTTTCTCACCACCCGACAGCCGATAACCACGCTCGCCAACCCGGGTGGCAAGTCCGTCGGACAGCGAGTCGATGAACTCCAAGATGTTCGCTGCCTCCGCAGCATCACGGAGTTCCTGGATCGTGGCGTCCGGCTTTGCGTACCTGAGATTCGCCTCGATCGTGTCGTGGAACAGATACGTCTCCTGCGTAACCACGCCCACACTGTGTGCGATGGTGTCCAGCGAGAGATCGCGGACATCCACGCCGTCGATGCTGACCGTGCCCTTCGAAACGTCGTACAGACGCGGAACGAGGTACGTCAATGTCGTCTTGCCTGCGCCCGACGGACCAACCAGCGCAACGGTCTCACCCGGTTCGACCTCAAGCGAGATTCCCTCGAGCGCCCAACCCGTTGACGCACGACGCTGGACCTCATCGAGCTGCCCTGCATCCCTCCAACTGAACCGTCGCACAGACTCCAGCCCTGCATGGTTGCTGTCGTCGTAGGTGAACCAGACGTCGTCGAAACGGACTCGACCCTCCACCGAATCGATCACGACAGGGTCGTCGCGTTCAGCGATGTCGATCGGCATGTCGAGCACCTCGAACACTCTCTCGAACGAGACAAGCGAGGTCGTGATCTCCACCCGCGCGTTCGACAGCGCCGAGAGCGGGCCGTAGAGCAGGCCGAGATATGCGGTCAACGCCACGATCGTCCCGATGGTCAACGATCCGTCGATGACGAGGACAGCGCCAAGCCAGAAGGTCACCGCTGTACCGAGTGCTGAAACGAGGCCGAGCGCCATGAAGAACCAACGGCCAATGGTCGCTTGGCGAACACCAAGATCCCGTACATCGGCAGCGTGCGTCCCGAATCGATCTCCCTCCTCGCGGCTCGGCCGAACAGTTTCACGAGCAGAGCACCGGACACGGAAAGGGTCTCCTGCATGACAGAGTTCATCTGGGCGTTGGCATCCATCTGTTGTCTCCGCACCACGCGCAGCCGTGCGCCAACCTTGCGCGACGCATAGAGGAACAGCGGAAGAATCGAGATCGCAAGGAGAGTCAGACGCCACTCGAGCCGCACCATGATGAACACGGTGGCAACGACCGTGAATGTGTTCGCCGCAAGAGTGACGAACGTGCTCGTCACAGCTTGCTGTGCGCCAACGACGTCGGAATTCAGTCTCGACATCAGCTCACCCGTCTTGGTGTTCGTGAAGAAGCCGAGGGACATGCCCTGGAGATGTGCGAACAACTCCCGCCGCAGGTCGTAGATGATGCCTTCACCCATCGATGCACTCGCCCGGCGCTGCGCAACACCAACGACGCCGTTGATGAGCGGCACAGCGATCATCGCAAGACCGAGCCACGTGACAAGGGTCAAGTCGCCCGAGGGGATCGCATCATCGATCAATCGCCTCATGAGAAGCGGCGGCACCAGCGTGAGCAGCGAGATAACGACGATCGTCGCGAGCACGATCACAAGTTGAAGACGATACGAGCGTGCGTATGAGAGGACACGTTTGATCAGCGCCCGATCGATCTCGGGTGGGGCCTGATCCTCATCGTGGCGGAGGTACGCCCCCCAACTGCTTCCGTGCATCATGGGAACAAAGATAGAGCGCTGCAACGACACGTTGAGCACCCGGACAGGTTTCGAGACTGCATCAGCCCGTCGGGAGTAGATCGGACATCAACATCACCGAAGTCGCGACATCCGTGCAGAGTTGTTCCGAGATCTCAGATCGACAGAAGAGTTCATACTGCATCGACGACTCGGTCCAGCCAAGGCTGATGCCGTCGGGGACGACCACGAGATCGATCTTGCTCCTTCGGTCGAGCGTGTCGAACGCTGCGCCTCCGACGCGGAGGACACCGATACGACCTGTATCTGACTGGTACGGATCAGATGTCCAGAGACCGAACGCTGCAGATGTGTCGGGATCCAGAAGGCCCGTGGATTCTCGGTAGACGAGTTGACTGGTGATCCAGCGGACCTGCTCGGGCACGAATTCCGGAAAGCGGAGGGAGGGCAGCGCCGCAGCCAACTCAGCACGAGAGGACTGGACGAAACGGCTGTTGCCCACCCTGTCGTCCCACACCGCACTGATGACCTCGTCTGGATCACCGAAGTGCTGCGGATCCTTCGCATCGTTGTACCAGACGACGTCGAGTGTGCCGACAAGCGCTTCGTTCCCGGTGCCGGCAGCGACCGTTGGGATCGAAACGGTGGTTGTCGTCTCCCCCTCCACAAAGCTGCGTGTCCGATCGCCGACTCCATCGAGAGGACCCGCTTCTCCGCAGCCGACGGCAACGAGTGCGAGCAGAACGATGGCTGGTAGATAACGTCTCACAAGGCGAAGGATGCCATGGAATCCAAGCAACTGAGATCATTGTCAGACAACAGACGACAGACACCAGACACCAGACACCAGAACAGCATGATGCGGCGGGCTCCTAGCCTCCGGCCATGACGTCGAACACCCTCTCAGTGATCACTCAAGGCCTCACTCACGACGGACCGTTGGACACGGCGACATCGCGGTGTCTTCTTGACGCAGTCAGCCGCGGCGACATGGGAGAGACGCTGGAGTTGGGAACGCCACACCGTGTCTTGGCCTTCGGTAAGCACGACACGACCTCACCAGGATTTGCGGCCGCCGTGAGGTCGGCACAGGAACGTGGATTCGAGCCCACGATCAGGATCGCGGGCGGCCGTGCTGCTGTCTTCCACGAGCAGACCGTCCGGTTCGGATGGACGATGCCTGTCGCTGACCCGGCAGCCACCATGCACGAACGGTTCGCCATCTTGGCGAACGCTGTGGTCGAGACGCTCGCAGAGTTCGGGATCGCTGGAACCATCGGCGAAGTGCCAGGCGAATACTGTCCGGGCAGATACAGCGTGCACGTGTCAGGGAGGAAGGTCATGGGCGTCGGACAACGGCTGACCAAGGCCGCTGCGTACGTGGGCGGTGTCCTGGTTCTCGACGGTGCCGATGCCATCAACGATGTGCTCGGTCCGGTCTACAGCCACCTCGACATCCCGTTCGATCCTTGTGCCACGGGCGCCTTGTCAGACGTGACGAGCGTTGCTGCCGACGAATTCTCCCGTGCGCTCGCGATCATGATCGCGGATGGCAAGGAGATCGAGACAGCGACCATATCGCATGCGATCCGCACCGCCGCGTTGAGCCAGCGTCCGGATCACGATCCCTCGTTACTTGCGTGATCCACTTGAACCATCAAGACTCCCCCTCATGAAATTACTCGTCATCAATGGGCCGAACCTCAACCTGCTCGGAACCAGGGAACCGGAGATCTACGGGTCCCTCACCCTCGCCGACATCGAATCGCAATGGGAGGCACGAGCGCTGACATTGGGCATCGAACTCGACACCTTCCAGTCGAATCACGAGGGGGCGATCATCGATGCGCTCCACGCAGCACGCGCTACAACCGACGGTGTCGTTCTCAACGCCGGTGCGCTGACGCACTACAGCTATGCGCTGCATGACGCGATCGTCGCGTGCGACATTCCGACCGTCGAGGTTCACATCTCCAACATCCATGAACGGGAGGAGTGGCGGCACACATCCGTCATCTCCCCGGCTGCCCAGACGGTGATCGTCGGCCGAGGCACGAACGGCTATCTCAACGCCATCGACCATCTGCACGCACTGCTTTCGCACCCGCCATCGACACACCGGTACGGACCTGATGCGGACAATGTTCTCGACTTGAGAACTCCGGACGGAAGCGGACCCTTCAGGATCGCGGTCATCGTCCATGGGGGGTTCTGGCGGTCGATCTACGGAAGAGACGTGATGGATCCGGCAGCCATCGACCTCGTAGACCGAGGTTGGGCGACCGTGAACGTTGAGTATCGAAGAGGTCCCGGCTCCTACCCATCGGCATGCGAAGATCTCGACCGTGCACTCGACTGGGTCAAAGCCAACGCCTCCCAGCATCGACTCGATCCAGACGCCATCGTGGCGATCGGTCATTCGGCCGGCGGCTACCTCGTCGTGAACGCCGCACATCACCGCGACGATCTGGCTGGCGTCGTGGCTCTTGGCGCTGTAACGGACATCGTTGCATCGAGTGAGGCAAGACCACAGGATGATCCCGTCGCCGCGTTCATCGGTGGTCCTCGTGCGACACACGGAGCCCTCTGGTCCGAGGCAGAGATCACGGGCAAGCCTGCGTCAGCCGTTTCGCTCGTTCACGGCGCCCTCGATATCGACGTCGACCCCTCCCAATCAGAGGCATACGTGCAGCTTCGCGGAGGCCACACCCCGCTGACGATGCTCGGAGATACGGGACACATGGAACTGATCGACCCGTCTCACGACGCCTGGAAATCCGTCATCAGGTCGCTCGACGCTATCAGTTCGTAGCGCTCAGCCTCCTGAGACAAGCGACTGGATGCGCTCCAGACCCTCAACAAGGTCATCGTCCGCCAATGCGAACGAGAAGCGAGCGTATCCGGGCGCACCGAACGCTTCCCCGGGAACCATCGCTACGTTCGCTTCGTCGAGGAACAGCGATGCGAGATCGAGCGTCGACTCGACGGTTCTTCCACCGATCGAACGACCGAGCACCGCCTCGAAATTCGGGAACGCGTAGAAGGCCCCACCCGGCTCCAGACAGGTCACGCCGTCGATCGCCCTGAGCATCTCGACCATCTTGAGCCGTCTACGATCGAAAGCGGTGCGCATGGTCTCGACCGCATCCAGGGACCCCGAGACAGCAGCCAATGCAGCGGCCTGGGCGACGTTGTTGACGTTCGACGAAAGATGCGACTGGATACGGGTTGCACCCTTCGCGACAGCCTCGGGAGCGATCATCCAACCCACCCTCCAGCCCGTCATCGCATAGGTCTTTGCGACACCGTTCACGACCACGCACCTGTCGGCCATCTCGGGCACCAACGTCGGCATAGAGCAGAATTCGTTCTCGCCATAGACGAGGTGCTCGTAGATCTCATCGGTCATCACCCATATGCCACGATCAGCCGCCCACTCTCCGACGGCCCGGACCTGAGCCTCGGTGTACACGGACCCCGTCGGATTCGAAGGACTCACGAAGATGAGCATCTTCGTCCTGTCGGTGACGGCAGCCTCCAGTTGCTCGACCGTCACGGGTGAAGTTCGTCGTTTCGTCGGTTGGGATCGTCACCGTTCTGCCTCCGGCGAGGGCGACCGCTTCTGGGTAGCTGACCCAGTACGGGGACGGAAGGAGCACCTCGTCGCCTGGATCGATCAGCACCTGACACGTCTGATACACAGCATGCTTCCCGCCGTTCGTCACGACAACCTGCGAACTCTCAACGGCGAAACCTGAATCACGGAGCGTCTTGGCTGCGATCGCCTCCCTCAAGGCAGGCTGGCCGGCGGCTGGCGTGTACTTATGCGACTTCGGATCGCTCGCGGCTCTCACGGCTGCATCCACGATCGCGGGCGGCGTCGGAAAGTCGGGCTCCCCGGCACCGAAACCGATCACAGGGAGGCCCTGTGCGCGAAGCTCTTTCGCACGCGTTGTGATCGCGAGCGTCGCTGACGGCTGTACCGCCGCCGCTCGTTTTGAGATGGACCCACGATCTGTCATTCGGGCTAGCCTCCTGCTTCATCGAGCTTTCGACCGGAACGATAGACATGACCAAGCATCCGCAGATCGCGATTCCTCCGCATCTGCTGCCCACCGATGGCCGCTTCGGATCTGGCCCGAGCCGAATACCGACAGCTTCGGTCGATGAACTCGCATCCACAGGTGCGGACCTCCTTGGCACAAGTCACCGCCGGCCAGCCGTCAAGAACGTCGTAGCGAGCGTCAAGGAGTCACTCGCCGACCTGCACTCCCTCCCCGACGGGTACAACGTCGTTCTGGGAGTCGGAGGGGCGACCGCCTTCTGGGACGCCGCTGTATTCGGACTGATCGAGTCGAGGTCTGCTCACTTCACGTGTGGCGAGTTCTCGTCGAAGTTCGCCACCGTCGTCGCTGGAGCGCCGCATCTTGACGACCCTGTGGTCGTCGCTGTCGATTACGGCGAGGCCCCGGTACCAGTACCGGTCGACGGCATCGATGCTGCAGCGTTCATCCATAACGAGACGAGCACCGGCGTGATCGCCCCGTTCGAGCGATTCGGCGACGAATTGGTTCTTGTGGACGGGACATCGGCAGCGGGCGCCATCGCCTTCGATCCGCTCTCGGTTGACGCGTACTACTTCTCTCCGCAGAAAGCCCTCGCCTCTGAGGGTGGGCTGTGGGTGACGTTCATGTCACCGAACGCGATCGACCGCGTCCACAGAATCGCATCATCTGGCCGGTGGATCCCGTCCTTCCTCTCCCTTGAGATCGCCGTCACCAACAGCGCCAAGGACCAGACGTACAACACACCATCGATCGGGACCCTGTATCTGATGTCGCTCCAGGTCCGCTCGGTACTCGACGAGGGCGGGCTTTCGGTAGCAGCAGCGCGGTCGGCCATGTCCTCGACGCACCTGTACGACTGGGCGGAGGCGAGCGAGTATGCGGCACCCTTCGTCAACAGGCACGAACTTCGATCACCAACGGTCGTCACCATCGACTTCATCGATGCGGTCGACGCCGATGCGGTCGCAGCGACACTCAGAGCCAACGGCATCGTCGACACAGAGCCGTACCGGAAACTCGGCAGGAACCAGTTGCGCATAGCAACGTTCCCAAGCACTCCAACGTCGGACTTTGAAGCGTTGACCGCGTGCATCGATTACGTCGTCAGCGAGATGGCCGCTGGATAGCGACACGAGCCCTACGGATGAACACAGCCTCGTGCGCAATCGGCTCCGTGTAGCCTCGGAGCATGTTGCATCTGATGCTGATGCGCCACGGCAAGTCCGACTGGCATGCCGGAGCGCTGGACGACCACAGCCGCCCTCTGTCGAACCGCGGTGTGCGGGCCGCCGAACGGATGGGCCAGGTGCTCCGTGATCTCCAACTCGTCCCTGACATCGTCGTCAGCTCGACCGCGACGAGAGCGCGCTCTACAGCCGAGATAGCACGGATCTCCGGTGGATGGAATTCCAGGCTCATCCTCGCTGACGAGCTGTACGGCGCAAGCGTTGAGATGACGCTCCAGTGCGCCGAGCGTCATGCCGGCAACGCCACACGGGTGATGCTCGTCGGTCACCAGCCAACATGGTCGATGACCGTGCAGCAGCTGACCGGCGGGACTGCAGACATTCGCACGGCGACCATCGCCGACATCGAGATCCATGCCACGAGCTGGGATGGGCTCCCGGCGGCCAGAGGTACCCTCAGCTCGTTGTTGCAGCCACGTTCGTTCATGGCGGACGACTGAAGACCGCCACGTTCTGCTGGAATCACCCTATGAGCAACAACTGGAGTTCCAATGATCGATCTGCGTAGCGACACAATCACGAAACCGAGCGACGCCATGCGTTCAGCCATCGCAAATGCTCCCGTCGGTGATGACGTCTATCACGGTGACCCGACCGTCAACGCACTCGAGGAGCGAACCGCAGAGATCCTCGGCAAGGAGGAGGCGGTGTATGTGCCCTCCGGCACCATGGGAAACCAGATAGCAGTTCGCCTCCACACCCAGCCCGGCGATTCAGTGGTTCTTGAGACCGACGCTCACATCGGTACACACGAGATCGGTGGCGCAGCGCTTCACTCTGGTGTCACGCTCCAACGCATCGACGGCAGCCTGGGAACGTTCACGGCGGAGCAACTCGAAGCGAAGCTTCCGATCGATCATCCGGCACTCCCTTCGCACCTGCTTGATCCGTACACACTCGTGTGTCTCGAGAACACCCACAACGCAGCAGGAGGCACGATCTGGTCACTCGAACAGATGAGATCGGTGACGGACCGCGCTTCGACCCTTGGCCTTGCGACACATCTCGACGGAGCTCGACTCTGGAACGCATCAGCAGCAACGGGCACGGACATGGCTGACTACGCCGCGGGCGTGGACACGGTCAGCGTGTGCTTCTCCAAAGGGCTCGGTGCACCCGTCGGTTCGGCTCTGGCTGGCTCTTCTGAACTCATGTTCGAAGCTCGCCGCCTCAAGCACATGTTCGGCGGTGGCATGCGCCAGGCGGGGATGATCGCTGCCGGCGCCATGTACGCACTTGAGCACAACCGTGAACGCATCGTAGAGGACCACGCCAACGCTCTGGCGTTCGCCCATGGCGTTGCTGACGTCGATGGTGTGACGGTTGCTGTAGACACGGTGCACACCAACATCGTGTACTTCGATGTCGCTGATCCGGGTGCCGTGGTCGATGCGGCGTACGATGCCGGTGCGGCGATGCTCGCTACAGGTGCGACGCAGATTCGTGCCGTGTTCAGCCTTGAAGTGGACGCCACGGACACCGCAAAGGCCATAGATGTTGTCGCATCCGCCGTTTCATCCGCCTCATCATTGCCGAAGTCTTAAGACGACTCGGGCCCGTCTCACCTCACCTGATATCGGGATACAGTTGTGCCATGGACAAGACCTATACAGAAGAAGATCTACGGAATCGACTGACGCCTCTCCAGTACAGGGTGACCCAGGAAGAAGGCACCGAACGCCCGTTCACCGGCGAGTACGTCAACGAGAAGCGCACGGGCATGTACAAGTGTGTTGTGTGCGGTTTCGAATTGTTCGAGTCGGATACCAAGTACGACTCGCGGTCGGGCTGGCCAAGTTTCACCGCTCCCGCCTCAGACGAGGCCGTGACGGAAGATGTCGACAAGACGTTCGGGATGGCCCGTACGGAGTCGAACTGTGCGAACTGCGGTGCACACCTCGGCCATGTCTTCCCTGATGGACCAGGCCCTGAAGGACTCAGGTACTGCATCAATTCTGCGTCGCTTGAGTTCGATCCGGGCGAGGACTCCTAGAAGCTCCTCGTCAGCACCATGAGCGCAACGATCAGGACCGCTGACACGGCGACGATTATCGTGACAACGGTGCGACCGAACACCTCGTTGCCCTTTGCGACCGATATCAGCGGCATGATCTTCTCTTGTTTCGCCTTCTGATTCGACTGGCCACCCTGCGCAGCGATCCGCGCTGCGAGCGGTGTTGCCGTGACGACGTCCTCGTCCGACTCGACAGACAGGGCCGCAGCGAACTGGCTGGGAGTTTCAGGCGTGAACAGGACCATCTCGCCCGCAAGAACGACCTTGAACGATCCTTGTCCGACGGACGTGACAGTGCACTCACCCTGACTCCATGACCCGAGCTGCTCGGTTCCGGCCGTCAACGTGATCTCGTCTTCTATGGTTTCGAGGACAGCGTCGAGCCCGGGCCCATCTTCGCCCGGGAGCAACAGTGTTCCTGCAAACGCGCTACTCATGCGCCCTCCTGTCCTACCTGGAGAGATTCTCGGACGAAATCTGCCACATATGTAGCCATTTAAGGTGGATTTGGGTCAAGAGGCCCACGTATCAGTGGGGTAACAGCTGAGTATCAGCGGAAATCTCTTGAGGCGACCACCGGTGCAGGCCACTGCTCCAGACGCTGAGCTACCAGATTCGTCACCCCATCCCTGTATTCGAGAACCCCGGTGATCACGATGCCAACGGCCTTCCGTGCTATCTCATAATTGGCTTCCCACACAGGGGGCATGAGCACAACGTTCATGATCCCTGTCTCGTCCTCAACGTTGAAGAACCGAACGCCATGCGCTGTCTCCGGGCGCTGACGATGCGTGACGATCCCAGCAACCTTGACCCTGGAGTTGTGCTTCTTGAGCCGAAGGGCATCCGCTGTCCGAAGAACACCCATCTCGTCAAGGTTCCCCCGTATGAGTGACACCGGGTGGGTGAGCGATATCCCGGTTGACCACAGGTCGGCTTCGATCGTCTTCGCATCGTCCATGACCGGAAGATCCGGGCTGGGCGCACCGCTACTGAGGGCAAGACGATCAGGGCCAAGTTCAGACAGCGCCCCTGCTCGCCACATGCCGTCTCTCTTCCCAAGCCCGAATGAACCGAAGGCACCCGATGCGGACAGCCCTTCGTGGGCTGCAACGGAGAGGCCAGTGCGCTGGGCGAAATCCTCCGGCGACGCGAACGTACCCCCCGTGAACCGCGCCGCCTCGATCCGTGTGATCTCCGTCTCACCAAGGTTCCGCACGTACCTGAGGCCCAGACGGAGGGAGACCGGCCTGCGGACGGGGTCGTCCACTGCGCCCATCCCCCGCCTCCACGCCATCCCGAGGTACTCGGCGATGTCCTCCCTGTCGGCCTCGGCGTCTTCGATCGTGCAGTCGTGGATCGAATGGTTGACGTCGGGCGGAAGGACGATGACCCCATGGTGGATCGCATCCGCAACAAGCGAATTCGGTGAGTAGAACCCCATCGGCTGTGCATTGAGCAGCCCGGCGAAGAACTCTGCTGGCCAGTGGTATTTCAACCACGCCGTCGCATAGACGATGTACGCAAAGGAGACGGAGTGGGACTCGGGGAACCCGAACGATGCGAAGCCCTGGAGCTTGTCCCACAGTTCGTCGGCGGCCTCATCCGTGACCCCCTTCTCTGCCATCCCCGTATACACCTCGTCCTTGAGCTTCGCCATCTCGTCGTCTGACCGCTTATGGGTCATTGCCTGGCGGAGCCTGTCCGACTGTCCGGGCGTAGAAGCCTGCACATACCCGGGACGAGCTCCATCAGTTGCTCCTGGAAGATGGGCACACCAAGCGTCTTCGACAGGATCGGTTCCGCTGCGGGATGCATGTAGCGAACGGGCTCTTCACCGTTCCTGCGGCTGAGATACGGGTGCACGGACTGCCCCTGGATCGGGCCGGGCCTGATCAACGCCACTTCGATGGCGAGGTCGTAGAAGGTACGAGGCTTCATGCGTGGCAGTGTGGCCATCTGCGCCCGTGACTCGACCTGGAACACCCCAACCGTGTCTGCACGGGTGAGCATCTCGTACACCACCGGCTCCTGCGGAATGAAGGCCAAGTCGATATCGATCCCATGTGCCTCGGCGATCGCATCAACGGAGAGATGCATCGCATTGAGTGCTCCAAGGGCAAGAAGATCGAATTTGACGAGACCCATCGCTGCCGTGTCGTTCTTGTCCCACTGGAGCACAGATCGATCAGCCATCCTGCCCCACTCCACAGGGGTCGTCTCCCACAGGGGTCGCTTCGAGATGACCATCCCCCCGGAGTGAATGCCGAGATGTCTCGGGAAACCGTCAAGGCGGTGGCACACGTCGTAGATGTGGTCGGCAGTGAGACCCTCAGGAAGTTCGACAGCCTCCTTGAGCACCTTCGGATTCCGTGTATCGAGGTACTTGGTGAGCCCGTTTACCTGTGCCTGGGTGAGCCCGAAGGCTTTCCCGACGTCCTGGAGCACGGACTTTGCCCGGTAGGTGATCACATTGGCCACCATGGCTGCACGCTCCCTGCCATACCGCCGGTAGCAGTACTGGATGACCTCTTCACGCCGCTCGGCCTCGAAGTCGATATCGATATCGGGCGGCCGGCCACGCTCGTGGGACAAGAATCGCTCGAACGGAAGGCCGAGCCGTATGGGGTCGACCCTGGTGAGGCCGATAACCCTACAGACAGCGGAGTCTGCGCCCGAGCCACGGATCTGGCAGTAGATATCACGACCGCGGGCGAACGCAACGATGTCCCATGCGACGAGGAAATACCCGGCGAAGCCAAGGTCTGCGATCACCCCCAGTTCGTGCTCAAGCCTTCTCCTGGCCATGGGGTCGATCCCGTTCTCAGAACCGGGGTACACCTCTCTCGCACCTTCGTAGGCGAGCGATGCGAGATACTCATCCTCAGTGGTGAAGGAACCGGGCAGAGCAAAATCAGGGAGTTCAGGAGCGAGGAGGTCAAGGTCGAATGCGAGATACACACCAAGCTCGGCGGCTGTGTCCACCGCCCCTGGATACCGTGAGAACTTCGCTGCCATCTCATCAGGTGTTCGAAGATGTCTGAGATCTGTCGCCGGACGGAACGCATCCGCTGCATCGAGCGACCTCCGTCCACCGATGGCAGCAAGCACCTCTGATAGATCGGCGTCGTGGCGATGGGCGTAATGAACGTTGTTCGTGGCGACCGTTGGGAGCCTGAGCCGCATCGCCACATCGGCAAGCACATCGTTTCGCAGATCATCGACCGGCAGGCCGTGGTGGGTCAGTTCGATGTAGACGCGGTCAGGGAAGAGCTGCTTGAGCTTCTCTGCCTCGGCAACTGCGTCCGAAAGGTCACCACGCGCAGCAGCCCGCGGTACCGCTCCCTGCCAGCACCCGGACAAGGCGACCAGCGACCCATCCCGCGATGCCTCCTCAAGATCTCGATATGAGTATCTCGGAGCGTCCTTGCGGCCGCGGAACTGCCCCCTCGTCACCATCCTGCTGATGGCGGCGTATCCGGTGGGATCTGGGGCCAAAAGCACTACATGGTCCGTAACCGCAGCCTCCGTCGGCTTCGTGCCATGCATTCTCCTGACGCGCCCTCGTCGGGTCAGATCATCCTCACCCGTGAGTGGGACAGGCGTATCGAGCGGAACGATCAGATCGCCAACGGAGGCCTCGGAGCGGAGGGATGGCTCCTGGGGCATGCCGATCTCTGTCCCATAGACCACAGGAAGACCGATCGCCGAGGCATGCGCATGGACCTGGACCGCTCCCCGGAACCCGTCGTGATCGGTGATCGCCAGAGCCTCGTAGTCGAGGTTCGCAGCCTGTTCGACCAGTTCACCTGCCCACGATGCACCATCAAGGAAGGAGTAATTCGTGTGACAGTGCAGCTCGGCGTATCGACCCATCAGTTCACAGTAATCGAACATATGTTCGGTTGTCTATTTCCAAATCCACCAAGGTTAGAAATCCGTGTCTAGCTTGCCTGGCGGAAGGGATACATGTGACAGCTAACTGGGCGCCGTTCTACGGCACTGACACGCACAACACCTATGAGGTCTACGTCGATCTACGACGTGCGGAGCGCGATGTACGCACCCCGCTCGGACCGTATGTTCCGCCGGAGACGATCTTGGAGTTCGCAAGCGCCACCGTCGACATGCCGGCGATGCCGGATCGACCACAGCGCCTGCTCGAGGCACTCGAGAGCAGAGGCGTACGACACACACGCCTCGCCAGCAGGCCACTGCCGGGTCGCGGTCATCATCCTGATCGGCTGCGCCCGAAGCGCGGTCCACTCGCAAAGCTCGTACAGCTCACTCGCTAGTCACAGCTCGTCGGGTTATCGCGCTCTCGCCTTCATCGGCTCACGGCATGTTCTGATGTCGTAATGTGGGCTCATGACCGAGTTCTCGATTCAGCTCACCAACCGCCCCGGTCAGCTCGCGACACTCACCAGGATCCTGGGTGACGCCGGAATCGGTATCGAGGCATTCGCAACCATCGCCGACGGCAAGAGTTCACACGTTCGGTTCATCCCCGACAACGATGCCCGCGTGCGAAGAGCACTCAAAGCTGCCGGCCTCGACTGGCGTGAGACTGACGTGCTCGACACGTTCATCCCCCGTGGGACATCGGGTCTCGCCGCCATGGCAGAAGGACTTGCCGAAGCTGGCGTGAACATCGACTCGCTCTACCTTCTCCACACGAACGCCGAGGGTTTCCACCTTGCCGTAACGGTCAGCGACCCCGACACTGCCCGAGCGGCGCTCGCGGGGTAACAGCGATGTCACTGGGCTTTGGGCTTCTCTCCGGTCAGCGTGTCGCCGACGACCCCCGTTCCTGGGAGGACGTCTACGGCGAACTCATTGCGCTCACGGCCCACCTCGAACGTCGGGGCTACTCGTCCGTGTGGACCACGGAGCACCACTTCGTCGACGATGGGTACATGCCATCGCTGCTCGTCACTTCGGCAGCAATGGCAGCAGTGACAACCACGATCACGATCGGTACAGGCGTTGTACTCGCGCCGCTTCACCACCCGATCAGCCTTGCCGAGGACGCTGCGACCGTGCAAGCCATCAGTAGCGGCAGGTTTATCCTTGGCCTGGGCCTTGGCTGGTCGCCGACTGAGTACACGGCCTTCGGTGCGGACCTCACGAAGCGTGGCAAGGCGATGGGTGAGATCCTCCAGTTCCTCCCGAAGGCATGGAGCGGCGAACCGTTCACATGGGAAGGCGACGTGTACTCCTATCCCGAACTGGCGGTGCGCCCAGCGCCGAGCGAGAAGATCCCGGTCGTGGTGGGCGGGAGCGTTGATGCCGCGGTGCGGAGAGCGGCACGGTACGCCGACGGGTTCTTCTCCAATGCCACCCCCACCGCGTTCGCAGCACAAGTCGCCGTCGCAACAGAGGAGATGGAGCGGATCGGACGTGATCCCGAGACCTTCCGCTGGGTCTACTACGCATCGATGTACCCCGGCCCAAAGGAAGAGATCGTCGACCAACTGTGGCACCAGGTGTGGAAGTACTCGGACATGGAGGCCTCGGCCAGCCGGCCCGGAGTCATCGCTTCAACGCCACCGTTGACCAACGAGTGGCGCGAGCGCATGCTCGAACGGATCATCGGCGGTTCCGCCCAGCAGATCATCGACACGATCAGAGATCTGCGTGAACAGGTCGGCGTGCCCGTCGAATGGATCGCCCGCAGCCACTTCGCAGACCTCAACTACGAGCGGCAAACAGAGATCGTGGATGCCCTAGCCGAAGAGGTCATGCCCCACGTCTGACTCCCCGTTCTGGCGTCCGTGAGGCCGGTATACCGGTCTGTGGGACGCCAGAACGGGGGGATTAGGTCGCGTCGACGGCGCTGAGTACCCAGGCGATACCGTCCACGGGGTCTTCCACGCCGATGTGGAGATTCCATCCGCCGACCCTGTCCCCCGGATCCCACAGGACCCAACGCATCTCCGCTGCTTCCTCACCGATCGGCGAAAGATCCTCGGGTTGTTCGTCGTACCCGAGCGCTTCGAGTAGGACCCACCAGGCCCCCGCACGACCCGTGGGTGTGCCTCGCCTTCGCCCGTGGCTGCCACCACTTGCACCAGCCCACACCATCGCCTCAAGCGCAGTCGCTGCGTCCACTTCGGTGAGTCGCACCCGCCGGGGGCCGAGTGAACGAATCGCTTCTTCGATCGTTCCATCGACGGTGACCGCTTCTGCCTTGCCGAGCGAGTCCTCCCACCAGGGCTTCACGAGGTCAAGCATCGCATGGCAGATGCCGTCGTCGTCCTGCTGTTCGGCGGCATCTGGCAGGTCGACCCATGCCATCTCGAGATCGAAGATGTCGTCGGGGAATACCGCTCGATCGGACTTGTACTCGGCGAACGGGTACGTGGGCTCCCAGGTCTGGACTCCCAGCGGAACCAGCAAGACGTGTTCGTCGATCAGCTCAGGATCGATCGCATCCCCCCTGATCGACCGCTCATGGGCGATCATCGCCCGCATCGTCGGGGACAGCACCAGCGGCTCGAAGTCCGACCATGGGTGGGTGGACGCAGCGACCTCCCACAGCGGTCCGAGTGCGAAACGTCCCTTGCCGTCACCGAACACACCTGCTCCTGCGGCGAGGGCCGCTGGGGCCTCGAGTGCGAGTCGATATTCAGCGAACTGGGAGATTCCCCACAGTTGTTTGCCGCGGTCGACCGCCTCGTCGCAGCGGTCCCTGAGCTCGACGAGTTCGTCCCATGCACGGCGCTCACACACACCGTCGATGTAGCGCGACAGACCGGCAAGATCCGATCCCTCGATGAGTGCTTCAAGCTGTTCGTTCACACCGCCACCCTAGGGACTGCGGCGATAGCGATGTCAAGATGGCTCAGCCCCGCCGCGGCTCCGCACAGCTCTGCACCGTGACGTCGACGGCCGATACTCCCAGGTTCAGCAAAGTGGTCGGTCGGTACACATCCGAAACGGTGACGCACAACCGTGCGCCTGAAATCGAAGTGGTCGCGTCGCCGGTCGACAGGGCTGCTACCACCCTCATCGCCTCGGACTCTGCTGCAGCCGTGTCAAGAACGAGCTCGGAGGCGTAGGCATCGGTCACCGACAACATCGACGCTCCCGACTCGGCCGCAGCGTCAGCGGCTCCCGCTACGACTCGGTAGGTGGCCGACAGCAGGGCCAGTTCCACGACCAGAGCGATCATCACGAACGATGTCAGAGCCAGCCCCGCGAACATGGGCAGTATCGAGCCCCTTTCCTCCTTCATCGATCGCTCCGATACGGACTGATCGGCATCGCAAAGCGGGATGTGACGGTCGTTCCCAGGTCGGCACCGCCTATCGAGACGAGTTCGACGTCGATAGAAGCCGACACATGGACAACGCCATCAATCACGTCAATGGTGATGTCCGCTCGATGCTCCTGATCTGGAGGTGCTCCGTGTCGCGCCACCCACGTGGCAACGCCGCGCGCTTCCTGGAGAGCGACGGATGACGCCTCGCTCATCCGAGCCGTCATCAGGACTGTTGGCAGGACGATCGACAGGATCGCGAATCCAAGGACCACCATCTCGATGAGAGAGGTCCCACGGTCATCCGTCATGGCGGGACCACGATCGGAGCTCGGCGCTCCACAGATATCGTGACCGGGAGCAGATCGGGGCCGGGTGGCTGCCAGTCGAACGAGAGCGACCCGTGCAACATCGCTCCGTCGGCCTCAAGCAGGACTTGGAGGTCAGCAGTTCCGGGAATGGTCGCCAGGACGTCCCTGGCAAGGCGGGTGCGCTCCTCAGCAAGAGTGTCCGGTGCGATGGCAGCGCGGCGCACCGACGCGTCGACAGCCGTCGCAGCTGCGTTCCTCGCGATCACGAGGAACGCAATCTGCACGACCAGCATCAACAGGATGAAGAACACGACCATCGAGGCCAGGCCCTCTAGCGTCACCGACCCTCGCTCTAGCCGAAGAATCCGCCGAACTCGTTTGCGATGTTTCCCCAGATGTTGTCTGCGGTGCCGCTCACTTGTGGCAGTAGCAGAGCGATGACAAGGATCGCGATCGTCGCCAGTCCGAGCCACTCCACTGTGGTGGCACCTCTCTGATTTCTTAGCATTTCCTTCCTTCCTTTCGTTGGTCATTGCGTACCCGACAGCGCTCGGAGACCGAGCAGTGTCGGGTACAACAGGAACAGCAGGGCAGTGGGAACCATGAGCGCGAGGATGGGGCCGTACGTGGCGATCGCCCTCTTACCGCCCTCGGCGGTGAGATCCCTCTCGATACCCGCTCGCAGATCGACGGAGAGCTCGGCAAGCATCAGGGCGAGGCGACCGCCAGATTCGTGGGCGTGGCCGAGAAGGTCGTACAGCCGGCGCCCATCCTGATGGACGGTGGCCGCCCCGGCCTCACGCAGACTCTCAGTCAAGCCAGAGCCCTCGTCCTGTCGTGTGAGTACCGATGTGAGCTCGTCAACCGCAACACCGGTCATGTCCTGTGTGACGGATCGAATCGATTGGTGGACAGAATCTCCGGCCACAACGTGGAGCGCTATGGCGTCAGCGACGATCGGTAGCTCGAAGCGAAGGTTGCGTGCTTTGCGAGCCTGCGCGTTCGTGCGACGCGAGGACCAGACGAAGTACCCACCTGCCGCACCGAGCAGCGAGAGAATCGGTGCTGACCGCCCTGTGCCAGAGATGAAGAGGTCGCCCTGGGATGCGAGTACGCCCACCAATCCGCCAACGAGGACGGACACCATCCACGGAGCGCTGCGGATGGTTCGCTCGAGCGCGACGTCTTCTTCTTCCGCCGGCAGCAGGTACCGGCCGAGAGATTCGGCGAGAGACGTCCTGACGCCACCGGTGACGATGAGGAACACAGAGACAGCAGCTACGAGGGCCACCACGAGGGTCATTTGAACATCCTTGGGGTGTCCGACAGCGAAGCGATTCGGACGGACAGGATCCAACCCGTGACTGTGAGAACAAGACCGATACCGATCACGACAGCCCCCTCGGCGGTCGAGAACGCCAGTGCGGCCTGAGGATTGGTTGCGATCGACAGCGCGAGGATCACCCACGGTGCCGCAAGTGCGACGCCCGCAGTGACTCGCTGCTCGGTCATCGCTGCCTCATGCGCCTGCCTGAGGCGGGACTCGCCAGCGACAGACGCGCTGAGTGCGGCAAGGACCTCCCCCACCCGGTGTCCACCGGATTCATTGGCGACGATGAGCGTCATCGTTACGCGGTCTGCCGTCGGATCCGAAGCCCGCGACCTCACGTGACGCATCGCGGCGGCGAAGCCATCTCCGTAGGTGATCTGACGTCGAACCTCAGGGAGCGTGTCCTCGAAGATCCCACCCACCCGGGACGCAGCGTTCAGATACGAGTCAGGCAGCGTCATACCTCCCGATACGGACGAACGGATGTGGGCCAGAACGTCTGGCCATGCATGCGCCGTCATGGCGGTGTGCTTCCGAATCCTGGATGCCCTGACGTGGATGGGAATCGTTCCTCCAAGCACGCCGAGTGCTGCCGCCGGAACGGGTGTTGCAAGCAGGCCGAACGACAGGAGGAACACGCCGACTCCAGCGAGCAGCGAGAGCCCGGCCGCGACCCAATCGATCGTCGGCAGTCGCAAGAATCGATCCGGTACGCGGTTTCCGGACAACGCCCACACCGAGCCAACGGCGCACAGAACCGCAACACCTCTCATACGAGGCCACCAACCTGTCGTCGGCGTTGATAGAGGGTTTCGACCGTGAACACGTCAGTGTCGAGTTGGTCCGGAACAGCGAGGATCTCGTCGACGTACCGGGAGTCCACGTCGCGCCGAAGGAACACCACGTAGTCGATCACCGATGCGATCGTGCGTCTGAGGAACGGAATGGAGATGTTGTCGCCAGCGAGCACACCGTACGACACGAGCTTCTCGAGAGCCTCGCGTCCGGAGTTCGCGTGGATCGTCGCCATCCCTGAACAGCCTGCGTTGAGCGCCATCATCATATCGAGCGCCTCAGCTCCTCTGTTCGAAGTTCACCTGGTCTGACCTCAGGATTCCGTTCCCCATATCAGTGGAGGTGCAAACGAGATAGACCAACCGGACCGAGTCGGGGCGCAAGGGTCCCGACCGTGACACCAAGCAGCACAACCCGCATCAACCAAAGGAGAATCCGCCATGGCAACCATCGAAATAGAAGACCTGTACAACGAACCACTAGTAACCGAGGTAGGCGTAGCAGTCGGGACGTTGTCGTTCGGCCTACACATCGCCATGGAAGTAGCGGACGGTGGCCATGTCGACCTGATCCTCGACGACGCCGAGACCGCTCGCCTCGCCAGCTTCGCAGCCAAGGCAACTGAGCACGCCCTGACCGACACACCGTCAGAAGACGACTCTGTGTGGATTGCTGAGGACCTGCGCCCGACCAGCAAGTAGCACCCAACGGACCGTAGACGGTTCAAGGGCTTCGCACTCCCCGTCGACCCCTGCCGTGTCGAGGCAGATCGGCCTGTCATCGACAGCCCTTGGTGCCGCTCAGTTTCCGGCGATAGCGTAGACATACCAACGCCTCTGCCGAAACGCCCAACCTCTGTCAACACCCGTGAGAATGACCTAACGCAGACCTGGTGCAGACCAGATGCAGACCAGATCTCTTCCACGCCCGATCTTCGTCGCCGTCACGCGGTGGATAGAGCACCGGTTTCCTATTTCGACAGCGACAATCGCAATCCACTGGACGTGCGAACCTGTGATACCGCTGTTCCCCACCGTCGTCATAGGTCGTCATTTCGTGGACGTCGAAGGCGCATAACCA
>PVMK01121610.1_pt1 | contig 21427 bp, 18 predicted proteins | sample 1853481 | NCBI WGS metagenome assembly PVMK01 (sample SAMN08533507, study PRJNA380276) | Marine sediment metagenome, whole genome shotgun sequencing project.
GACCGGCCAACCTAAGACCGCATTGCCCGGCCTCCGGATTTGACACACGTTCAACAATAGGGAAAAATTGGATGAACTTAACTCCTTCGGCTTTTAGAAAATGATAGACCTCAAGCGGCTTATAAGCAGTTTCTCTGGCAACACAGGCCATGACGTTGTATTCAACACCATGTTTCTGTAAAAGTCTCAGCCCACGCAAAACCTTATGAAATGTTGGTCCTGCGCTGCGGTCCAGACGATAGCGGTTGTGAATATCTTCAGGACCATCAATACTGATCCCCACTGTGAAATTGTGTTCCTTTAAAAACAAGCACCATTCATCGGTAAGGGTGGTGCCATTTGTCTGTAAAGAGTTCTTTATCTTTTTATGACCTGCAAATTTTTCTTGAAGTCCAACAACTCTCTTAAAGAAATCAATACCTGAAAGAGTCGGCTCTCCGCCCTGCCATACAAATGGTATTTCCGGGGCGGTGATGTTCAAAGCAATATATTTTTGAATGTAGGCTTCGAGGATATCGTCTGACATTCGATAGTTCTCCCCTTTTGGAAACAGGGCCTCTTTTTCAGTATAGAAACAATATTCACAGCTCAAATTACAAAGCGGTCCATTGGGCTTTGCCATGATGTGAATACCTTGAGGCTTTATATTCTGTTGATGTGTTAAATCACTCATTGCTATCTCCTGACAATCATTTATACATTTGGTTAGAAAAACCACCGGAACCCAACCTCAAAGGTAGACTCGCGGTCTGTAAGTTCTGAATTATCAATACCCCAGCCGGGCTTGATATAAGCGATTTTTCCCGGGGCCAGCATCTTGCCGAATTCAACACCAACCCATGAGGAAAAATCCTCTGTTTCGAAATCATAGATCGGCTGAAATTCAGGTAATAAAAATAAACCTCCCCACCAGGGGCCAGGTCTCGTCAGGGGTTGCATGTAAAACCATTTTCCAACGTACCGCGACGTTTTCGGGGCGGAGTCCTCCTTATAAACATCAAAGAAGTAGAGGTTCAACGCTGCGACAAATCCATGAAGAGGCATGTCGAACACAAAAGCCACTATCGGTGCGAACAATAAGGCATCGCCGGCTAATGCATCATCGGTTGCCGTGGGAAGAACGAAATCCGTACCGAGCAGCACCGAAGAACTCATTTTTCCTTCTTTACCATAGCTGAACTCCAAGGATTTCGGTCTCCATAAAAACTTGAGATCTATATCTCCCATGCCAATGGCATCGGTGCCTTGAGGAACTCCTGGAATATCGCTGAAGTCACGATACTGGGCAAGCGGCACTTCATAGAACATACCGACTCGAGGGCTGAAGCCCAAAGAGCCGAACGCCGTCAGATCCTTCTGTATCAATCCATTTTCCAACTCCGTATGGCGATAATAGGGCATCCACTTATTATTAAATACGCGCGGGTCGGTTCCGGTCGCATCTTCCTTAACAGCCTCTTCTACTTTCTGCTTTTTAGCCTCCTTTTTTATTTCTTTGTATTTTTCTATCTCTACTTTAGATACTTCCTCTTCTCCGGCGGCCATCACAGGAGCAATACCAATACAAATTACCAGCAGGGCAATAAAAAATATCCTTATGACAATTTCCAATCTTTGTATAGCAAATACCCTTTCTAATTCATTTTGAAATGTTTCTTTCATTTTTCTTCTCCTTCTTCTTCTTTCTTATCCGAACCATGACTATCTTCTCTTGCCTTTTTTACAGCCTCCATCCCTGCTGTGTACGAAACCGCCTTAATATTTATCTTCGCAGGATCGACGAGAAGGCTTTTTATACCGATTAAAGCGCCGAACATATCAGACTTCATATGACTGTCCAGTTCTTCCTGGGTCTTCCACTCTTCAATAACGCTGAAAATATTTTCGTTCTCAACGTCCTGGTAAAATTCACAGTTCATGCATCCTTTTTCCTTTCGAATTTCCTCAGTCATTGAACGAAGAGTCTGCAACAGCTCTGCACGCTTTTCCGGAATCACCTTCATTTTTATTGTGGCCTCAATCAATGTCTATCTTTCTTTTATATGTAAAAAGGCACTGTCATTTATTACTTTTTTGCCAACAACATGACTGTTTCTGTTTTGCGTTTTCAAAATAAAATATATTCTTCATATATCAATCTTCGTGCCAAAGAAATTTTTTTAATCAGATTGAAGATAACTTTTGAATTTTAAAAGATTAGAGGAAGGTCTGATGCTGCTGGAAGGAAGAATGAACTCACACTTTACCCGTGGTATAAAACGGCTTCTGTGGGATACAGAGGATTATTGAAATGGATACCGGAATCTCAAAAAGCGGGAGTCTCCTGCACCTGGCAGGACAGTCCTCATTTGCCCCATCAATCCTCCGGGCTCGCAAGATTCTGTGGCATTGATTCCTCCTGGTTGCGAATCCAGAGCTTAGCCATGATGTACAGGGCGACATACATGGCGAAGAGCGACGTGGAGTAGGCAACTGCGGCACCTGTTGCGCCAAAGCGTCCTCCAAAAATCATAAGCAGACCCATGTTGAGAAAGCCGGCGACAGTGATGACCCCGAGTACCCAACTCGCCTTTCCTGCGAATTGCAGGCCGTGGGGTGCCATTGCAAATATGACAGCGACTGCAACTCCAGCGGCCAGGATACAAAGGGCTGGATAACCATGTTCAAACCCGGGTCCGTAGAGGCCCAGAATTCTTTTGCCAAACAGCAGGATTGTTACTAGGTAGGCCATGACCGCGGGAATCACCCAGGCGTGGCGCTGTCTCTTCAACCTCTTGAGACCATTCCAGTCCCGGCGGTCAAGGTATATTGAGATTCTGGGCGCATAGAGCCGACCGGTGGAGGTCGCCATAAGTACGGCCAGACTCGCCACCTGTATGCTGGCGGCATAGAGACCGACCTCGAAGTCATCGGGATGGAGAAGCTTGAGTGCGATGATCCCCAGGTTTGCAAATTGGGTCATCATGAAACTCTGCAGAAAAAACGGCAGGGCCCTTCGCAGCCAATGCCTGGGCATATACTTGTCCCCTGCCTTCCATATCACATCGGGGATGCTTCGCCGCACCAGTCGAATGATTACCAGAAAACTCAACACCCAGGCCGCCCCATAACAGATCACCGCATTTCGAGTCGTCAGCCCCCCGGCTAAATAGTAGGTCGCCCCGACAAAGCCAATCAGGCCCAACGGCAGGAGCAGACGATACACGAGGGTGGCTGGGATTGCGCTTCCATTGGCGCTCAGCAATTCGACCAGAAACAGAACCATCGACATGCTGGGGATGAATACCACGAGGAGCGCAACCACCATCCACGGGTTCGGTCGGAGGGCAATAGTGGCCCACCAGTTTGCCATCACGTAAACGATAGCAATGGCGACACTGACCACGAGGATGGTGCGCACCGAAAACCGGGCGAAGCCACGGGCATAACTCCAGTTCTTTTGTGAGATATAGCTGGAAAAGGCGCGCAGCGAGAACTTCTCCAGCCCCAGTGTTGCAACAGATGAAAGCAAGGTGAAGGTTGCCACGACGGCATTATATTGTCCGAAGCCCTTGATGCCCAGAGTGCGGGCCAGGAAGACACCCAACCCATAGAACAGAAGGTAGTTCACTGCGGCTAACAGGCAGAGTTGGAAAGCCGCGCGGTTGTCTGCGCTATTACTCATCAGTCCCCTTCGCCTACTCTGTCAGCTGCTGCTGTAACAATCTTGTTCTTGCGAAACAGCTGCACTGCCACGGCGATCCATCGACCATATTCGTAGCAAATCATAACCCTTTACTATTCAATCTTCGTGCCAAAATAGATTTTTTAATCGGATTGAAGATAACTTTTTGGATTTTATAGGTTTAGAGGAAGAAGTGATCTGCTTGAAGGAAGGATGAACGTATACTTTACCCGTGCTTTAAAACGGGTTCCGTGGAATACCGTGGGAGAGAGGACTGAGAATTAGGAATTACGAATTATGATTAAAGCTGTAGGGGCTTATTGCAATAAGCCCCTACTTCGTAATTCGACATTCCTAGTTAGACCGGCAGGATTAATTCTCTACACCGACCTTTTAATGCCAAGCTTGCGCATTCTGGTACGGAGCGTACTGGGATTGAGATTAAGGATCTCTGCAGCTCCATTTTTACCTTCTATTTTCCATCTGGTTTGATCGAGTATCTGGAGGATATGATCACGTTCTACTTCCGAAAGATCTTTACTCTGAGATGTTCCATGATCTGCAATTTCAGACGTCTCAAGCTTGTCTGCCAGATGCAGTGTAGAATCAGGGGATATTATCATTGAGCGCTCAATGATGTTTTCCAGTTCTCTCACATTACCGGGCCATTGATAATTCTGTAATGCTTTTATGACATCATAGGGTACTCTCTCGATCTGTTTTCCTATTTTCTTTCCAAATTTCTTCAGAAAATATTTAATCATCATTGGAATATCTTCTTTACGCTCACGCAGAGGCGGTACAGTTACAGGGAAAACATTCAACCGGTAATAGAGATCCTCACGGAACTGCCCCTTTTTGACTTCATTGATCAAATCCCGATTTGTAGATGCAATGATCCGTACATCGACCTTGACGGTGTGAGGGCTGCCAAGGCGCTCGAACTCACCTGACTGTACCGCCCTGAGAAGTTTGGCCTGGAGTTCCAGGGGAAGCTCGCCCACCTCGTCAAGAAAAATGGTCCCTTTGTCTGCAAGTTCAAAACGTCCTATCTGCCGCGCCTGCGAACCGGTAAAAGCACCTTTCTCACGTCCGAACAGCTCACTCTCTATGAGATTTGCAGGAAGTGCCGCGCAATTTACTTTGACGAAGGGACGGTTCCTGCGGGAGCTTTCATTCATAATGGCTTCGGCAACCAGCTCTTTGCCGGTCCCGGTTTCTCCAAGAATAAGGACAGTGGAATCTGAAGGTGCTACCTGCTTTATTTTATAAAGGACATATTTCATGGCATCACTATTACCTATGATATCTTTATGCGTGCTCTGGACAGAGATTTGATCGCGCAGATAGATGTTTTCCACTTCAAGGCGTTCTTTTAACAGTTTTATTTCGTCATAGCTGCTGTGGAGTTTGACCTCTGCTTCCCTTCGGCGCATGGCGCTAAGTATAACCTTCCCAATGGCTTTAGATTGCTCGACAATATCCTCAGGCCATACATGTTCCGACTGAACCTTATCCATGGCAAAAACATCAACCCCCGAATCATCAACTTCCAGTGGAACTCCGACACCGGCTTTAGTTCCAAAGAATTTGAGCATCTTACTCATTTCCGGCCATTGTGGGCTATCAGCGAACTTGCTAAATACAATTGAGTCCCCTTTTGAATAATGAGCGGCAAGGTTGGGGTATTTAATTTTATAAATCTCGGCCTTTTCTTCCAGGGGAGCAAGCAGTTCATTACGCCATTGGTTCCTGATTCTCACAACATCTCCCTGCAGAGATAATCGGTAAAGCCTTACTGCATCCAAATCAAAACATCTGCCTATCTCAGCAAGAGCATCCTGAATGGACTGTTCGAATTCAGATCCGGTTAAACCGACAAATTTATTGGAGATGTTGGAAATGAGTTCTTGAAATCGCAGCCTCTCTTCGACCGCTCGCCGCAATCGCTCTTCACTCTTACGCAGGATCAAGGTTCGTTCAGCGACAAGGCCTTCCAGATTCACGCGCATCCGGTATAATTCAAGATGCGTTTGCACACGCATCAAAACCTCTTCCTCCTGGAACGGTTTGGTGATGTAGTCGACACCGCCGGCGTGAAATGCCTTCACCTTGTCAGCTGTCTCGTCCAGAGCGCTGATAAAGATGATAGGGATTTTTTTCAATTGACTGTCTGCCTTTAAGCGTTTACAGACCTCAAAACCATCCATGCCGGGCATTTTGATGTCGAGTAGGATCAGGTCAGGTTTTTTTTCCATCACAGCGTCCAGGGCCTCGGCACCATTTGATGCAGGTCGAACTTTATATCCCACCGGTGTCAGCAGATTCAGTAACAGTTTAAGATTTTCGGAAACATCATCCACTACCAGAATATCGGAAGAAAACGTACTAAGATTTTCGTCATTCACGGTTTAAAACCCTCCTGATGGTAGAAAAGTCTATTTCTTCCACACACATTTTTAACATATCTGCAAGTTTAGGTTGTATCTCAGCTATTCGTTCAAGAACCTCATACGTCTTTTCCATATCCAAGGCAATGGCAGCCTGTTCCAGCTCATTATACAACTGTTCAGGCAAGGAAGCCGCCATCTCTTTTGCTAATGCGATATCTAGCACTTTTTCAGCCGAAGAGGGCTGCTTATCTATCTCCTCTTCATATATATAGTGTACCCCTAGTTGCTCTCTAATGGTTTCAAAGATCTCATGGGCCTGGAACGGCTTGTACACCACTTCGTCGCAGCCTGCTTCCAGAATGCTATTGCGCTGCTCTTTGAAAGCGCTGGCTGTGATGGCGACGATCTTCACCGTATCGCCGCCGGGCAGGGAGCGGATCTTTGCAGTGGCCTGGTAGCCATCCATCACAGGCATGCGCATGTCCATCCAGATGAAGTGGGGCTGCCACTGATTGAACAGGGTAACAGCCTCCTCGCCGTTCTCTGCCTGCCGTGTATCAAAGCCCACCTGGAGAAGCAGGCTGTTCAGCAACAGCCGGTTCTCCGCGTTGTCCTCCACCACCAGTATGCGCCAGGCGGACTGACCCGGTTCCAGTCCTAACACTGCCGGTCCGGCCTTCTCAATGCCGCTGGCCTCCGCGGTTTCCGCCAGGGCCGCCGCCAGATCGACGCGGAACAGCGAGCCCTTGCCCTGCTTACTTTCAACGCTGATCTCTCCACCCAGCAATTTAATGAACGACTTGCAGATGGCCAGCCCCAGCCCAGTTCCCTTGGGGCCGGTTCGAACGTGCCCAGCCTGGACAAAGGGATCAAAAATAATTTTCAGGTGATCAGGATCAATGCCGATGCCTGTATCTTCAACTTCAAAGTGAAGCGTTTGGATATGCTCCGCCAAAGCGCCAGGCCGCACTCTGAGAGTCACACCTCCTGTTTCCGTATACTTCAGAGCATTGTCAAGCAGATTGGTAAGCACTTGCCGCAATTTACCTTCATCGCTTTTGATATAGCGAGGCAAGTCATCATGTTTTTCCACTGTAAAAGAGAGACCTTTCTCGATAAACCGACTGCTAAACAATTCTGAGATCTCACTGAGAAAAGCAGACAGATCAAAACTCTTTATACTTAACGTTTCCCGGCCGGTTTCAATCTTGGCGATGTCCAGTATGTTATTAATGAGACTCAAGAGGTGGTTTCCACTTAGACCTATGATGTTGATCCTTTCCTGCTGTTTCTTATCAATTGTTGAATCACGCCCCATCAGTTGTGTAAAACCCAATATGGCGTTCAGCGGGGTGCGCAGTTCGTGGCTCATATTGGAGAGAAACATGCTTTTGGCTCTATTGGCAGCTTCACTGGCTTCTTTGGCTAGTTCAAGTTCTTTGTTTGTACTTTCAAGGTCACGAGTACGTTCCGTCACCTTCTTTTCAAGATTATCTTTGCTTCCCTGAATTTGATCATATGAAGATTTCAGCTCCGAAACCATCGTGTTCAGAGCAGTTTCTATCGTTGCCCACTCATCTTTTCTGTTCAATTTAATAGTTGTGTTCAGATCTCCTTTGCTGATTGACTCTAATCCTTCTTTTATCAATGCCATTGGCTTTTTGATGTTGGACATTATAAAAAAAACTGCCATAAAAATAATAATAAGGACCAGGGCAATGGAGAATATCAGCATGAAATTTCTGTAAAGCAGGAATGCATCGGTCATTTTTCTTTTCATCCCGACACTTTCCTTTTTAAGAAGAAGATCGCTTTCCTCCAAATATTTCAGCAGATCATCCTTTTTTATATTCATTTCGATCAGACTTTTATGTAAATCCTTTGCATCCATATTGAAAACCAATATTGTCTGCTTAAAATCGTTGATTTTTTCCATAAATTGCCTGGTGGTATCCCAGTACTGAAGGTTCTGTGTCACCAATGTGATAGGTCCTCCACCATAAATCATCAGTGAGATTAAATATGGGATGATCTGTCTCAATCGTTGATGTTTTAAAATATTCAATCCCCAATACATTGAAAGTATTATCAATATCACCGACTGTCACAAGGATTCCCGGTATCATTTGTCTGAGCATTCTCAGATCGGATAGTTTTTCTCCTCTTAAAGTGCGTTTTACCATCTGGCTGTCAATAATTTGCTCAATTGAACCCGCATAGGTTTTAAATTCACCGGTCATTGATTCTATTTCAGAATGAAGGTTATTTATTGCAAAACATTTTTCAAAAACCAAATGAACTTTTCTCCTCAAATTCCTCTAGTATTTTTGTTAACTGTACATCGTGGCTTCCGGGAATTAGTGAATTTGTTCTACTGATGATGATTTTGCTCTGTCTTTTGAGTAAATCATCGTTCTTGTAGAATGAAGTGTAACATGATTGGTATCTGACAGAATATATACAAGTTCTCTTCCCAGCTTTCGCATTCTCTGTGAGGCGCGCTACATTCCGGTCCAATGCTGTGTCCCCGGTAAGCTTTTATATGATTTAAAGTAAAAAGAAAGAGACCGATAAGAAGTGCATACCCTGCAGCGATAACCACTACAATTGCCATAAGCTTGGTGGTTATACTATTTGGTAACAGCACTAGCGCCCTCCTTTTAAATAAAACGTCTCAGATTCTCTAAATAAACTTACTGGGCTACTTTGGCTGACCTACTTTGGCAGCAGCCCCTCCACCTCATCTACCATTTTCTTCAGTGCAGTATCAGGATCAACCTCCTGAGTCACTACTGACCGGATATGTTTTTCAATCACCTTTGTTATCTTGAGTGCATTTGGCTCCGGGAAGGCATACCATCTCTTTGCAAAAAGAATTTGATCGATTGCCGTCTGTTTGAGAGGATGTTCTTCATAATAACGGCCCAGTAAGGCCGGATTTTTAACTGCCAGAAAATTCGAGGGCATATACGCCGTGTGTTTTGCCTGTAAAGTCTGTCCGCGGGGGCTTGTAGCAAACCTGATAAATTTCCATGCAGCTTTTTGTTTCCGTGGATCTTTTGCAAGCATCATTGCAACATTTCCTCCCACAGGCAGTCTTCCGATTTCGGAAACAACATCGGGGTATACGGCTGTCCGAAGCTCAAACTTTTCCCCGATATTTTTTTGGACGTGGTCAATACCACCCGATGACCCAACCAATAAACCGAGCCGGCCTTTAAATAACATTTCTTGAAACCACCTGCCTTCTTTGTAAAATGACTGGATACCCGGCATTCCGCCTTCTTTCACCATTCTGTCGAGCAGCCGCATCGCCCATCTGCCACGTTCTCCTGCAAATGCCACCTTTTTCTCATCAGGGGATGTCATTTCTCCGCCTTTTGATAAAATTAAAGCCTGAAACAACCAGTTCCCGGTAATTTCGTATTCGTATATGAGTCCGTCTATATCGGGATGGAGTGCATCAATTTTTGAACCGAGTTTTAAGATTCCCTCCCAGTCGGTAGGGAAATTATCCGGATCACCCCCGGCTTTGCGCACCAGATCGGCGTTGTAGATGATGACAGGCATGGAGATTGCGAAAGGGAGGCCGTAAATCTTTTTGTCGAATTTACAAATTTTCATCATTTCCGGATTTATGCCATGCCTTTGCCATCCCTTGTCTCTGCTGATAAAATCATCTAAAGGTACTGCCAGCTTACGTGCGATAAGAATTCGCTGCCGGTTAATACCCTGAAATGAGATGTCGGGTAACTCGTTCATCCCGGCCTGTTCCAGAATTCGACTGGTCCCTTCCTCATAAGTCTTATAAGGAGGCTCAAAAGTAATCTTTATATTCGGATGCGCCGTCATAAACTCCGGAGCAATTTTATCTTCCAATGCGGTTTTAAATAAAAAATCATAGGGATATGCAATTGTGATTTCAATCTTGGTGTCATCTTTCTGATGACTTTTCTCATTATCATTTGTCAAAGCTGATAACCTGTCATGATTTCCCATACAGAGTAAGAAAAATCCTGCCAGAATAAAGATTGCATAAAATTGGTTGAATTGATATTTCTGTTCTTTATCAAAGTAGGATATACAGACCGGTAAAGAATCAAATAGATTATGCAGTTTTTCCTCGCTTTTCCTGATAGACTGATCCGTTTTTTTGTTTGAAGAATTTCTCTTTGCCATATTTATAATATGATAGAAACTGACTCAGGCGTACACGTTATAAGTCATAACCTGTTTATATAAAAGGATTATTACATAAGAGACTTACTATTGCAATAGCTTTTATCCTTGGTATAACACTGATTTCCGTGGTATACCGCGGGATATTCATCTTTAACTTATTTAAATCGTTCCAGATACTTAGAAGGAAGCCATTTGAGGAGAACCCGGTTTAATGTTCCGTCTTTCTTCCATTTATTTAGAATACTGTTTACCTTCATTAAAAGTTCCTGGTCATCCTTCCTCATCCCCCAGGCAAGACTTTCCTCGTTTAATGGTTCCCGGAGAGCTGTAAGGTCTGCCTCGTTTTCAGAAACAAGCCACATTATGGAAGGGGCATCGTGCACAAAAATGTCAATCGATCTTCTTTCAAGTTCAGTCGGTGCATAATCCGCCTTCTGTAAAGCGAGAATATTTAATGCGTTAGGAAAATTTCTCCTGACAAATACGTCACTCGTTGTGCCTGCCACTACTCCTACATTAGAAGAACCATATTTAACATTTTCAATTGAATTATATATCTGGGCATCTTCGACACGCATCATGGCCACTAGACTGCTATTCAGGTATTGATCAGAAAAATTAATACGAATTTTTCTTGCTTCCGTGATGCTCATGCCTGACATGATTATATCTGTATTTCTCGCGAGTAAAGCCGGGACCTGATTCTCCCATGATAGTTCAACAAACTGGACCTGCTTGCCAAGTTCCTTTGCAAGCAGGCGTGCCAGATCTACCTCGACCCCTGCAATATCTCCAACCTGCGTAAATATTATTGGGGGATAATTGGGAGTGACTCCAACTAGCAATGAATTCCATGGCTCCGGTTTGGTATGTTCAACTTTTGTTGTCGTACAATTGCTGAAAACAAATGTAATTAAAACAATCAGAGTAATTTTTATGTACAATTTAAACATGGGTGTTTGCCTCCTTCGATTGATTTTGTTTTGATCATGATAGTTATTATGAAAGTTGGTCTCTTTGAGAGCAGAACTTGTTTTATAAAACTTTGCAAGTGATATCTTCCAGTTAGGGTAAATGGATAAGAAACGAAGGGAAGGACAGCGTCTGCAACGTGTCCTTCCTCCATAAATTCCATTTTTCCTCCTTTTCTTTTTCCCTCTAATAATTCAGGTGTTTAACCTGACTCTTACAGTGGCCCTTCCCACCAGCCTTGATTACCCTCAAGGTCGCTAAGGTTAAGGCTTTTTTTCTTTCTCATCTATCAATTAGTTATCAAGATCCGTGCCACATGAGAGTTCATTAATCAGAGTGATGATAATTTCTTGAATTTATTGATCTTTGGAAGTGACTGCTACTCTGGAAGGAAATCTTGAATTGACAATCTGCCCATGGTTAAACACGGATTCCGTGGGATACCGTGGGATTTGTAGATATTATTCAAATAGGATAGAAGAAACGAAGATATATTACTTTCCAACTATCCTTATTTTTACCGGCCGTGGTCCTTATCTATTCTGCCTCTGAACCTTTCTGCATAAAATTTCAGGGTCTGTTCAATCTCTTCCCAGGAAGTCGTACCTTTCTTGACAGCACTAAAGCTGGATTTCTTTTTGGCGGTCTCAGACTGTATATCCATAAGGGCGCCTATCCTTTCATTGGACTGAGAGTCAAGGAGTTCCGCTTCAATTACTGCTTCCTGAAGAGACATATTATCTCCAAACGCTTTCATCCCTGTACTTACGACTAAACCAATAGGCGTATAACCAAGCAAGCCCCGTTTCTTTTTTGTAATTAATACATGTGTTATTGCAATTCGGATTCCGAGTACGTCAGGCCCCGGCTTGCTCACAACAGGGTATGTCGGCTCTAGCGCATCAATTATAGATTTACGGAAAGTATCTGCAAGTACTTTCAAATCGTCAGGTGTTATTCCCTTGTATTTTGATTTTGGTGCAATCCAGATTTCAACGGGATCTAGCATTATCTTGGTGTATTTTTTAAGGTCCACACCTGCCTTTCGATATACCATTGCACCTTTCCTTTCAGCATCCATTTCAAAGACCGGATAATCTTCCATAAACCCTGTGCGCTTCATATCGTCCTTTGCCCAAGCCACATCTGTTAACAAAATGCTGATTGATACAACTACTAAGGCAACTGTTTTAAATGTACTCATTATTCTTTCTCATATTTCAGATCAACATCCTTCACTGCCTGGTTACAGCGTTTGCTGATCCTGTCTTTGTTTTTTACCAGGAGGCATTCGGCCAAACGTCCTTCCCCTTCCCGCACAGATCCGCAGTATTTAGCAAGGTCATCTTCACACTCATTGACTACATATGTTAATGCAGCGACAAACCGTTCAAGCTGCGCCGCCGCGTCATATAACGCATACTCACACTGGCCCGATATTTTGTCGTTATGAGCGTATAGACAGGCCAGAATACGGCCTTCTCCAGGTGTGACTTTACTGCAGTATGATTTCAACTCCTTTTCACACCCTGTAGCTACGGACTCGACCAGAGATTCAATTGCTCCTGCATGGACAGTGAATATCAGCAAAAAAGAGAAGCAGATAATGCCTGATATAATACGATTCATTTATTCCCTCCTTTTGTTTGAGTAATAAGAGTTGATCTTATATGGTTGTCATATCGTGCCTGTCTGTCAGCAGACAGGCTTAATCCGGAATCCAGATTTTATTTAATAGTTCTCCGTTTTCACGGGAATGAAAGAAATAGTCAACATTTTTCCCATTTATAAAGCTAAACGAATTTAAACTATTTTGCAATAGAAGAGATTTTTTAACAATTTGTATTGTAAGTTTATTCTTTCATACTGTGTGAAGTTTATATATCATTAATAGTAGATTTGTCTGGCTGCAACTGTCGCAGAATGGTAGCACTATAGTCGTACTACAGAAAACATTTTTCTTAATAAATTAACATCGCGGTAAGTGTATTTCTCAGTCATTTTGATGCATGAATAACCAGTGATATTACTGCTCAAATATGCGAAGTGTTCACGGTATGTTTGGGGCACCTTAAGAGGTAAGTGCTTAATTAAAAGCACTTTATTTGGTGGAGGCGCCGGGAATCGAACCCGGGTCCGGAAGTACTACATTCAAGCTTCTACATGCTTATTCTGCCTTTTGGGTTCTCAGACCTGAAAGCGCCGGCAAAAAGGCTTTTTCAGGTCCCAGCCCTCTAAATCTCGTCTGAAGATCGAAGACAATCCCTTCAGACCAGTCTGCTAGTCGACGCTTGATTCCGGTTAACAGACATTGCCGGAGAAGCGCACAGCTTTATTAAGCTGCGAGTGCCAGTTCTGTGTTGGCGTTTGTGTTTTGTGCTGCCTTTTAACGTGGTGACAGCGCCACGGCATGCAACTTGAACTTCGCAACCCCCGTCGAAGCCAGTCGCCCCCTTCTTTATGTCTATCTCTACTTTCATTATAGCATTAAAAAATGTTCCAGTGTTCCATTGTTCGAGTGTTCCAATGTAGGGGCATGGCGCTGCCATGCCCTGCCTCTCTTATTCGTTAAAACCCGCTATAATAAATTAATGATCCCCTTTAAAGACGACAACCCTACCAGTACTTTCCCCTTTATTACTATTGCGTTTATTGTGCTGAATATATTTATTTTTTTTCTACAGTTAACTTCCTCTACCGATCCAAGAGACCAGGTATATTATTTTGGTGCCATTCCGCATTTTCTACTTACTTTCTCATCTACCCAGCCTATTAATCCCTTTGGTACGGTCTTTACATCAATGTTCATGCACGGAGGCCTGCTCCATCTCGGAACCAATATGCTCTTTCTATGGATATTTGGAAATAATATTGAAGACCAGCTTGGGCATTTCAAGTTCATAATTTTTTACCTCCTCTGTGGTGTGATAGCTGCATACAGCCATGCCCTGTCCGGTCCGTCCTCCATGGTCCCCATGATAGGTGCAAGTGGTGCAGTGTCAGGAGTGCTTGGAGCTTATTTGCTTTTATTCCCAAAGGCAAGGGTCCATACACTGATATTTTTAGGTTTTTATATACAAGTTCTCAGGCTGCCTGCAGTAATTGTTATTGGTTTCTGGATAGTTATACAATTTATTAACGGACTTATCAGTAAGGGATCTGCAAATCATGGAGGCGTAGCATGGTTCGCTCATATAGGCGGTTTTATTGCAGGAATGATCTTGATCAGACTTTTCATTAGCAGAAAACGTAAAATATTCTACCCTCATTAACTTATTGATTTAATTAAAGAAAACCTTTCTCCTTTTCTGTTTATATCTTTAACATTGAGTAATTCTGCGATAATCAGAGATTACAGGCCATATCTACCTGTAAATCTAGATATCTCCTCTTTTTCGACTATTCATCCCCTTGTACAAAAAAATCATTAAATAGTATTATTAGCACTCACATTATAAGAGTGCTAAGCAGTATAAGGTTGAGAGTGCTAATTATTTTGTAACAGGGAATTTCCCCAATAAAGTAAACCCACTAAATAAACATAGTTAGAAAGGAGAGGTCAAGATGAAATTCAAACCGCTAAAGGACAGAGTTCTGGTAAGTTATTCTGCTGAACCTGAAAAGAGCGCAGGAGGAATTATTATTCCTGAAACAGCAAAAGAAAAACCCCAAAAGGGGGAAGTAATAGCTGTTGGCTCCGGCAAGATCACTGATGACGGAAAAGTACAGGCCATGGAAGTAAAGGTTGGTGATGTGGTTCTTTTTGAGAAATATTCCGGTTCAAAGATCAATATGGACAACGAGGAATATCTAATCATAAGAGAAGATGACATTCTGGGAATAGAAGAGAAATAAATAAATAAATCGTTTCGATTAATAAGGAGGATAGAAAATGGCAAAGCAGTTACAATTCGGCGAAGAAGCAAGACGGTCGATCCTTTCCGGTATCACTATTCTTTGTGATGCTGTCAAGGCGACACTGGGGCCGAAAGGAAGGAACGCCCTTCTGGACAAAAAATTCGGCGCCCCTACAATTACAAAAGACGGAGTTACTGTTGCAAAGGAAATTGAGCTTCAGGACCCCTATGAAAACATGGGAGCACAGCTCTTAAGGGAAGTTGCAAGTAAAACCTCAGACACTGCAGGTGACGGAACAACAACAGCTACAGTGCTTGCATATGCTATTTACAGAGAAGGAGTGAAGCATGTAGTAGCCGGCTCTAATCCTATGGAAGTAAAAAGAGGAATCGAGAAGTCCGTTGAGGCAGTTGTAGAGAACCTCCAGAAAATGAGCAAGTCTGTTCAGGACAAGAAAGAAATCGCCCAGGTCGGTACAATCTCTGCAAACAATGACTCTAATATCGGCGAACTCATTGCAGAAGCAATGGACAAGGTTGGCAAAGACGGTGTTATTACAGTTGAAGAAGCAAAGAGCATGGAAACAACTATGGATGTTGTTGAAGGTATGCAGTTTGACAGGGGATACTCATCACCCTATTTTGTCACAGACCCGGAAAGAATGGAATGCTCCATGGAGGACGCCCTCATTCTTATTCATGAAAAGAAAATCAGTTCCATGAAAGATCTGCTTCCTATTCTTGAGCAGACAGCAAAGATGGGCAAGCCCCTCATGATCATATGTGAGGAAGTTGAAGGTGAAGCACTTGCTACACTTGTTGTAAACAAGCTCCGCGGCACTCTCCAGGTATGTGCAGTTAAAGCTCCTGGATTCGGTGACAGGAGAAAGGCAATGCTTGAAGACATTGCTATCCTTACAGGAGGCACATTAATAGCTGAAGACCTCGGTATCAAGCTTGAGAACATCACTCCTGACGATCTTGGAAGCGCTAAGAAAATCACTGTTGACAAGGAAAACACAACAATCGTTGAAGGCGCAGGCGACCACGATAAGATACAGGGCCGTGTTAAACAGATCAAGGCACAGGTCGATGAAACATCATCAGACTATGACAAGGAGAAACTCCAGGAGCGTCTCGCAAAAATAGTCGGTGGTGTAGCAGTAATCAATGTCGGCGCAGCAACAGAAATAGAGATGAAGGAAAAGAAGGCACGTGTAGAAGATGCTCTTCACGCAACAAGGGCAGCAGTTGAGGAGGGAATCGTACCTGGCGGCGGAGTTGCACTGCTCAGGACAATCACAGCTCTTGACAAATTAAAGCTCGATAACCATGACCAGCAGATCGGCATTGATATAGTCAAAAGAGCCCTTGAAGAGCCGATCAGACAGATCGTTAACAATGCAGGACTTGAGGGTTCTGTTATTGTTGAAAAAGTAAAAAACAACAGCGATGCCAATTACGGTTTTGATGCAAACTCTGAAGAATATGTAGACATGATCAAGTCCGGAATCATCGATCCAACAAAGGTAACAAGGTTTGCGCTGCAGAATGCAGCCTCTGTATCATCACTGATGCTAACAACAAGCGTCATGGTGACTGACATGCCTGAAGAAAAATCAGACATGCCCGGTATGCCTCCAGGTGGTATGGGTGGTATGGGCGGCGGCATGGGTGGAATGTACTAAAATTCCAACTATGATATTCACAAAGGGTGAGGTTTCGACCTCACCCTTTTTTTATTATTCACAATCAGTTCATCCCTCCTAACTCCCTGAATATTAAGAGTATTATAAATATACACCTGTTTCTCAATTAACAAATATTAAAGCGGTTGCAATTTTAAATTTATAGAGATAATATTAAATTGAGTAAACAATTCATCTTAGCTGGCAAAATAAAATTGATCAGTTTGAAATGATTTAAGGTTTTAATATGAAGAACATATATTTTATTGAAGCAAAGTCACCGGGCGCACATATTTTCAGCTTCACGACCTTGCCCCGACTGGGCTCGATCCTGCTCGGCACAATTTTAAAAGACAAAGGGTACAACATAAAAGTATTCATCGAAGACATTGCCACTCCTGCATTGAGCCTTCTCGACGATGCAGATATGGTATGCATATCTTCTATATCAGCAACTGCCAACCGGGCTTTTCAGATTGCGGATAAATTTAAAAAGCGCGGCATACCTGTTGTTCTCGGTGGACCGCACACTACATTTTTACCTGACGAGAGTCTGCAATACGCTGATTATGTAGTAAGGGGAGAGGGGGAAGAGACTATTGTGGAGTTGCTTGATTGTCTGAATGCAAATGATCCTCTCGATTCAATCAAGGGGCTTTCTTTCAGAAACGCTGACAATGAGATAGTACATAATCCGGACAGAGAACTCATTCAGAACCTTGATATTGCACCAATCCCGGACTTCAGCCTTGTTTACAAGTGGGAGGCAAAGACCGTACCCATTGCAACTTCACGGGGGTGCCCTTTCGGCTGTAAATTCTGCTCGGTCATTCCCATGTTTGGCAGAAAGTACCGCTTTAAATCCATTGAACGGGTTATCAAAGAAATACAGGCTTGTGCGCCCAAAAAAGGACATGTGTTCTTTATTGATGACAACTTTGCCGCAAACAAAAGCAGGACCAAGGAATTACTCAGAACTATTATTGACCGGAACATCAAATTTGAGTGGAGCGCCCAGGTGCGAACTGATGTAGCAAAAGACCCGGAGCTTATCAGACTCATGGCAAAGGCCGGATGCTTCGCAGTCTTCATAGGATTCGAATCCATCAATCCCAAAACCCTTGCTTTATACAATAAGGGCCAGGGACTTGCTGATATCGAAGAATCAATCAGAATAGTTAAGCAGCATAATATAAGAATTCATGGAATGTTTGTACTGGGTTCTGATACAGATGATATTCAAACTATAAAAAATACTGCAAAGTTTGCAAAGAAACTGAATATTGATTCAATCCAGTTTATGGTGCTCACTCCATTGCCTGGCACTCCGGTATTTAATGATTTGAAGAATTCAGGACGTCTTATTCATACAGACTGGAGCAAATACGATGCGCACCATGCAGTGTTTGAACCGTCTTTAATGACTGCATATGAACTGCATGTTGAAACCTTAAAGGCCATGGCAAAGTTTTATTCCTGGGGTGCAGTACTCCGTAATCTTGGCCGTTTTGATTTCTTCTATGCTGCAGTGGGATTATACGGAATACGATCTGTAAAACAGGCCCTTTCAGGCGCTAAGAAATATGTCGCTCAGTTACGGGACATTATTACAAGCGAGTTTGACAAAAAAACAGAACGGTTGCAACAGCTTCTTCCCCAGAAAAAGGGCGAAGTAAAAAATATCATATTAAATACAACTTCACTTGAAAATAATGAATCAAAATTCTTCTCCGAGTTTTTGAGCAACCTTGATAAAAAACTGGTAATCAGCAAGGAAAAATTCACTGTAAGCAAAAATGCCCTTTCCATCACTCCATTCGTTGACCATCTTAAAGACAGGCATGAAAAGAGCAAGCAACATCTGGCAGATTTTTATGAGAAGTATAAAGACAAACTGGACAGCTCAAATGTTATAGATATCGAAGCTATATCTCTATACAAAACCTGCTTCAATATTGGTCTACTTCTGGATGTGAATGCAAAGAAAGTCCGCAAGTCCTATGAACGGGCTTTGAAAAGCATCGGGGGCAATACATTTGAATGCCACCATCTACTGGTTATGATCGGGTAGTAATAATTGTAGGGGCACGGCATGCCGTGCCCCTACTTTGATTTTTCTATCTGCTGTTTCGCGTAGTACTCCATCTCAAGCAGTCTGACTTTATTATTTATTCCTGAAGAATACCCCCCCATAGACCCATCCGATTCAATAACCCTGTGGCATGGTATCACTATAGGGATCGGGTTTTTCGAAAGCGCCTGGCCTACAGCCCTTGATGCTCCAGGTCTACCAATTTTCTCAGCAATCCATTTATAGGACCTGGTCTCACCCAAGGGGATTTTATTCAGGGATTTCCATACATCTTTCTCAAACTCCGTACCTTCCAGAAAAACAGTCTTCTGTTTAAATCCTTTATTAGATCCTTTGAAGTATTCGGCCATTTCATTAACAAAGCTTTCAGGTGTAGATTTTTCTTTGAAGGGCACATTGTCAGGTTTGGTGAAAGAGACTCCCGACAGATATTTGCCGGTAAAAGTAAAATAAAGAGTGCCTAAGGGGCTTACATATTTATCATAGGAAACAGGTGCCTTACTCATTATAAAATTATCTGCAGTTATTAAAACCGTTATTGGTTATTAATAAAGGGTTATGATTGCCAGTTATTTACATATAACTATTAACATATAACAGTTCATGAAATTTATTATGCAGCATGGACTCTTTTTACCTCTATAACACCATTTATCTGTGAAAGCTTCTTCATGATTCCGTCAAGCTGTTTTTTATCGCTGATTTCCAGAATAAAATTAAAGAGCGCCTGTTTCTCATGAGTAGCAGAGGCATCAAGGTGGTTTATATTAACGTTGTTAGTTGATAACACTGCGCTCAGTTCAGCAAGGAGTCCTCTTTTGTCATCAGTGACTACCTGGACCTTTATTGCATAAGAGGATTCCTTATTGCCTGACCATTCGACATCTACCAAGCGATCAACATCAATTGTATGCGTGTCCAGCGTGGGACAGTTAACATTATGAATAGACACTCCCCTGCCTCGTGTAACAAAACCTGTGACCTTCTCTCCAGGTAAAGGATAGCAGCACTTGGCACGATGGAACATTATATTGTCAACACCTTTAATTGTAATTCCCTTGCTCTCCTCCTGTTTTTTTGTCTTTTTGTGATCAATGATAATGTCTTTTTCATCTTCTTCAGTTTCAGGAAGCAGCTTGTTAATTACTTTATGCACCGATACCCTGCCATAACCGATAGCAACATAGAGGTCCTCATGTGTTGTAATCCTGTAAGATTTTGCAGCCTCAAGTATCTCATCTGATTTAGCCATTGAAGGGCTGATACCATTCTTTCTCAACGCCTTTTCCAGCAGTTCTGCTCCCAGTGCAAGCCCCTTCTTTCTTTCCTCAGCCTTAAGCCATATTTTTATACTTGACTTGGCTTTCTGGGTCTTTACAAATTTCAGCCAGTCCCTGCTCGGCACATGACCATGAGAAGTTATGATTTCGACAGTATCACCATTCTGGAGCCTGTATCTTAAAGGCACTATTCTCTGATTGACCTTGGCCCCTGTGCACTGATGACCTACTTCCGAGTGGACGGCATAGGCGAAGTCAACAGGTGATGCATCCTGGGGAAGCTCTACAATATCACCTTCAGGAGTAAACACAAACACAACTCCCGGCACAATGTTACCCTTTACCGCTGCCATAAATTCTTTTGCATCAGGCGTATCTTTCTGGGCTGTCACAAACTCCCTTAGCCAGGTGAAATATTTATCATCCAGTTTGTCTCCATGTGCCTTTTCTTTGTACTTCCAGTGTGCGGCAATACCCTCTTCTGCGAGACGGTCCATCTCATCTGTCCTGATCTGGAATTCTACCCTTTCACCTTTAGGTCCTATAATTGTGGAATGAAGTGACTGGTAAAGGTTTGATTTTGGCGCTCCGATAAAATCCTTAAACCTGCCCGGGACAGGTGTCCATAAAGAATGTATAAGCCCCAGTGCAGCGTAGCAACCTGACTGAGTGTTTGTTATTATCCTTATGGCAATCACATCATATACAAGCTCAAAAGGGATCTTCTGTTCCTGCATTTTCTGATAAATGCCGTAGAGGTGTTTAACCCTGCCGAACACCTTGCCATGAATGGATGCCGCCTTTAAATGGGCTTCAACGATCTTTATTACTTCATACAAATAACCTTCCTGCTCTTCTCTTTTCTTTGCGACCTTATGAAGAAGATCTTCATAAAAATCAGGGAAAAGGAATTTAAAGCTCAGGTCCTCAAACTTGGATTTCAGCCAGCCCATACCAAGCCTGTTTGCAAGCGGTGCATAAATATCCAGGGTCTCATGGGCAATTGTTTCCCGCTTAGAGGAAGACAGGTGCTCAAGGGTACGCATATTATGGAGCCTGTCCGCAAACTTGATAAGAATAACTCGCATGTCTTCTGCCATGGCAAGAAACATGCGCCTGAAATTCTCAGCCTGCGCATCTTCAGAAGTCTTGAATTCCATCCTGTTAAGTTTTGTAAGACTCTCAACAAGAAATGCAATGTCTTCACCATACAACGCCCTGATGTCTTCAACAGTAGTTTCAGTATCCTCAACACTGTCATGCAACAGTCCTGCAGCAATGCTGTTCGTGTCCATCTTC
>PVMK01125430.1_pt1 | contig 21426 bp, 21 predicted proteins | sample 1853481 | NCBI WGS metagenome assembly PVMK01 (sample SAMN08533507, study PRJNA380276) | Marine sediment metagenome, whole genome shotgun sequencing project.
TGGGCCAATATGAACAAGAGGGCGCCTGTGAGGGCCAGCAAAAGATAAAGATAAGGAATCGACATTGAGTGCAGTTCGAGTCGGGCTACCGTCCCTCGGCGGTCAATCGAGCCGGGGGTTCGATCAGGTAGATACCATCGGAAATCGTCCCAGCCAGTAGCTCGCCTGATGCGTTAAAGCCAAGTGCGGCGATTCTGGAACTGTGGAGTCCTCGCTGGATGACTTCCCACTCATGACCTCCATTGCCCGTGTAGAAGAGATGACCCGACACCGAGTCGGTGGCGAAGATTTGGTTGCTGGCCCTGGGATTGGCTTGAATGGCGATGATGTCAATCGGATAAACACCTTCAGACCTGGACCACCGTTCCCCCCCGTCATCGCTGAAAAACAGGCCATCGCGGGTACCCGAAAAGAGACGTTGCCCACTCTTCTCTAAAACGTGAATAGGCCCATCGGGAAGCCCTTCGACCTTCCTGCTCCATGTCTGTCCACTATTCTCGGATCGATAGATCCCCTTGTCGGTAGCTGCTAAGAGCAGAGCCGTACTCGGATCATAGAAAACCGCATTCACCTTACCCTCGTGTTCCGGGATCTCAAGGTGGGTTAGATTGTTCTCTGTGAGGTCCAGATGAAAGATCCCCTCTTCGGTGGCCAGGAGAAGCCCCTTTTCACCTGTATCTGCGAAAGTGAGATCAAAAACGGCTAATTTATGGGTGGGGTCGATACCCCGCCACGGTTCACGTGAGGGCATCCCTTCAAGTATCCCCTGCTGGGTTCCAATATGGACTCGCTGGGTGAGACCAGCAGTTAAGATGGTTGTGATATCTGCCAGGAGGATGTCCTCCAGGCCCTCATTGTAAGGTTCCCAAGTAATTCCTCGGTCATGGGAGAAGAAAAATCCTCCATAAGGTCCGTCGGAGGAGACACTGGCGTAGTAGTGGTCTTGATGATGGGGAGCGGAGGTGACCGCGACCACTTGGCGATGGACAAATCCGTTATTGGCTGGATGAAAGGTTACACCTCCATCATTGCTCTTCAGAACTCCCGCATCATCCGCTCCCACCAGGATGACCTGATGGTCTTCCGGGTCTGTGGCGACGGTATTGATCACAACGTCGGAAAGCAGTTTCTTCCAGCTGCTGCCAGCGTCATGAGAGACAAAAAGCCCCACTGTGGTGCCCGCATAAATAGTGTTGGGGTTGGAAGGGGCCAGATGGAGGGTTCGGGTTCTTTTTGCTTCCTTGGGTAATCCGTTCTTGAGTTTCTTCCAGTTGAGTCCTCCATTTTCTGACTTGTAGATCCCGGTACAGGCACTGGAGAAGAGAACGTCGGGTTTTTGGGGATTGACCAGCAGGGAGAACATATCGCTGTCGGATATCATTCCGTTGTGAATGGGCGTCCATTTCTTCCCCAGATTGGTCGTTTTAAAACCTAGATGCCAGGTTCCGACGTAAAGAGTGTCGGGATCCGTGGGGTCGAAAGCCAGCGATTCCACATTGTACATGCTGCGGTAGCCTCGAGTGATTCTATTCCAGCTTTGTCCGCGGTCCAGACTGAGGAGGACACCTTCGGAAATGCCCAGAGCGATCCTCTGGGGATCGGACGGGGAGATAGCAATGGCTCGGATGGCACTGTTGAAGCGTTTCAATGAAACTTCCTGCCAGGTCTTTCCACCGTCTCGGGTTCGGAAAAGCCACCCCTTGTCACTCTTCAGCTCCCAGGTTGCCGCATAGAGGGTGTTGGGATCGAGGGGATCGAAGGCCAGGTTATCGATGACCAGGTGACGTCGGTTGAGCCCCGGAGCCAACTTAGTCCAGCTCCCTCCACCATTTTCAGAGACAAAAATCTGTCCATCGGATGTCCCCAGAAAAAAGATTTTGGGACGCTCGGGGTGGACCGCTAAAGATCGTACGTCACCACCATAGAGGCCCAGAGGAGTAACCCGTGGTTGGGACAAGCCCCAAGAACTCAAGGCTACGGTGAACAAGTAGAAGAACAAACCTGCAACTCGCATTTTATCCATTCATTGTACCGAATTATGAGACCAAATGTCGCGCTTGTCACAAACGTTACCGTATCGATGAAACGAGGCACTAAGTCGTGCCCTTCACTGCTTTCATCCTTCACGACAGCACGATACCACGACAGCACGGCACTCATCGTGCAGGATTTTCGACGGTGACGTCGGTCGAACAGGAAGACGTGCGGTTTCCGTCGTCTACTTCAGCCGTCACGGTGTACTCTCCAACCTGAAGCCCGGTGGAGTCAAAGAGGATCTGGGTGCCTTGCTGGGAGATCCTTCCGGCGCTGGCTCTCCATATAATTGAGAGTAAGCTATTATCCGAATCTACGATGACTGCCTGAATGGTGGTCGATTCTCCTTCCTCGATGATGACGCGATTGGGCTGACATCGGATGCTCGGAGCTCGATTAATTTTTCGCTGAAAGGTCAGTTGAAGAAACCAGCCCGATCGACCTGTGGAAGGGATATCGTAAATTGGGAGATCCCCATTAATGGTGTTGAGATTGAGGTTGTAGGCGGCAGAGAGGGAGATCCAGCGGGCGAGGGAGATCCGTAGACCCAGGTAGAGATCTACCGGCGATTTGGGATTCGCTCCCTGGGTTCTCTCTCCAAAGAAATGATTCCCCACCAACTCTCCAATGGCCCGGACGCTTCCGGCGCCAATCGGCATCTCAAAACCGAGGCCATAGTTCATCCGGTGTTGCAAACGGATACCCTGGGAGTCCCCAGCAAAAAGGTGACCGTAGTTTCCGGTGAGGGTTCCTCCGTGGACCACATTCTTGGAGAGGATCAAGTCATATCCGGCTTCAAGGGTGCCGTTTGTCAAACCTTGCAACAGGCGGGTTCGGCTCTGGGATAAAGGGAATTTGATGATGGGCTGAATGGCCAAGCTCAAACGGTTACCCCTTACCTCGGAAAGAAGATTGAATTTAAGCCCGCTCCGGAGTTCACCCGAGCCCTGGCCAGAGCCAACGTCCAGGAAAGGCGAGTCGTTGAAGAAGCCCACGCTACCCATGCTATTGTTCAGACGGGCGGGGACGATGGGATCTCCAGGCCCGACTTTGTTGACTAATATCGCATTCCCATTGACCCGTCGGTGAGTTTCCCAGGCAACAAAGAACTCCACGCGATCATGCAAGCCCACGGTGATTGAGACTGGAAAAAGAGTAAAGTCGAGATCTCCCGGTTCTCGATTGAAATGGGTGATGTTCAGGCCCAGACTGACTTCGCCGCGTCGCAAGGTATCGGCCAGATAGAGATTGAATAGGCCCGTGGACCCCTGGGCGCTGGGCGTCAGCTGCTTGATTTTTTCTTTGTTTTGGGCAACACCTGATGTGATTAAGGAGAGAGCTAGAGCCGATAATGTTAGAAAGCGCTTGAGCATAAATTCCTTTAGAACAAATCAGGGGCTCATTATACCCGGATTCCTCATGGGTCCTTGTTTCCTCTTTTATCATGCGTTTGTCGTAGACTGTGTGCTCCATGGAACCATTACATCCACAGCCCGCCACCGGGACAGGGGAGGACTTTATTCGTCGGTTTTGGGCGTTCTTTGAAGTCCTGTTGGTGGCCCTTGCCGGACCCGTTTTAGTTCAGATCGGCTTCATTTTCTTGAATGTCGGGAGTGCTGGGATTCTAAGTGATACTCGGACTCTGTTTCTGTTCATGGCTTCAGAGGCTTGCATCACCCTGTTTCTTATCGTCCTTCTTTTGCGATCTCGGGGAGAAAGCCTGCGCAACATCGGTTGGATTTGGAACAATCCTGGCAGGGAAATCCTGCTGGGCATCGGTTGTGTGCCCTTGCTTTTCGGGTCCACTCTTTTGGTGAACATCTTCTTTAACTTCTTTTTGCCTGATTATGTCTCCACCAGTAACCCGCTGCTGGAGTTGATCGATAGTTATGGTGCCCTGCTGCTGTTTTTGATCAGCAGCATTTATGTGGGAGGTATCAAGGAGGAGATCCAGCGGGCCTTTGTCCTGGATCGCTTTGAGCGATATTTGGGAGCACTTATTCTCATGCCTTTCTCAAAAGTTTTGGGTCGCTACCCGAGTGAACAGGACGGCCGTCGAGTTGGGATTATTGTGGGACTCACCCTATGGAGTCTCTTTTTTGCTTTGGGGCATGCTGTGCAGGGAATCGATAACGCGGTTGGAGCGGGAATTCTTGGACTATGTTTTGGGATTCTTTACATCTGGCGACGGAATTTGGTGGCCCCTATCGTTGCTCATGCCCTCTTTGATGTGGTCACCCTGCTCATATTCTGGTTTGTCATGACTAAGCCCGGCTAAGCCAGGAGATCTTCCAAGCCTTCGAGAGCCTTTTCGGCCGCTCTTTGTTGCGCTTCTTTTTTTGACTTGCCGCTGGCCGTAGCCAGAAGTTTGTCCTCAATATGAACTTCTACGACAAATTGCTTGCTGTGATCCGGGCCGAGTTCCTCCACCACTTGATAAGCTGGTTCGGTGAATCCTCGGGCGTGCAGTTGTTCCTGGAGAAGCGATTTACTGTCTTGAAAATCCAGTTGTTCCTCGGCGATTTCCTCGAGCTGGGAGCTAAACCGGGAGAACACGAAGCGACGAGTAGGCTCGAAGCCTCCATCCAGATAGATGGCGGCGATGAGGCTTTCAAAGAGATCTGCCAGAAGGGCCTTTTTGTGCCTTCCACCTGTTTTCTCCTCCCCGTGTCCCAATCTCAGAAAAGCCCCCAAGTCCAACTCCTGAGAAAGAGAGGCTAAATGGTTGGCCGAGACGAGAAAGGATCTAATTTTTGAAAGTTCTCCCTCGCTTCGGGACGGCTGGCTTAGGAACAGGTGTTCGCTGATGAGAAAACCGAGGATGGTGTCACCCAGGAACTCCATCGACTCGTAGTCCTCTGATACTTCTCCTTCTATACCCGACCTCCTCTCATAGGCAAATGAACTGTGAGTCAGTGCCCGCTCGAGCAGAATCGTGTCCTTGAACGAATAGTCGAGTCGCCTTTGCAGCTCCTGCAAATCCTTGAGTCCATCTTCACCAGGATTGCTCTTTTCCATGGGAGGAGCGTAACGCCAGTCAAGTGCTTTTGACTAGTACTGCTGTTGCTGTTGCTGAGGTTGCTGCGGTTGCTGTGGCTGTAATTGTAGGTCCAGTTGTTGCTGCAGCTTCATTCGTTCCTCCTCTTCCAGAAGCTGAATCTGCGCCTCTTTTTCGGCGGATTTCCCGTCGATGTAGGCGAGCTGCTCTTGAGTATACTGGGGGATGCCGGCGGGATCTTTTTTGAGAAAGCTATAGAGTGTTTCAAGTTGCTCGATAGCCAGCTGTGCAGCGATTCCATCGAGGGCTGCTGCTCGAGCGTAACTTTCGATGGCCTCGTCGGCATCGTTCAACCGGGTATGGGTGTAACCGAGCCGGAAGTAGGCGGCATCGAATCTGGGATCTGCTTCAATGGCCTTCTCGAGATATTCAACGGAACGGTTGAGAATCACGGTACTGTCTCCCACCGTGCCAAGTGATTTCTTCAAATACGCCAGTCCCTGGGCGTAGTAGGCGTCGGCCACTCCGCGATTCCTCAACACTATCCATCGCCGAATAGGAGTGTCGGCGGGTTTCTCGATCGTCTCCAGGATTCTGAGTGCCTCTACGGCGTAGTCAATGGCTTTATTATTTTCACCCTGCTCCGCGAAGGCCATGGCCAAGGTTGGACGTATGTCCGGATCCTCGGGGCTTAACTCGATCGTCTTCTCACCGTGGAAGACTAAATTGTCGTAGTCGTTCAGTTGCTGATAAGAAATTGCCAAACGCTTGTGAATAGAGCTGGCGAGGTCGTTTTCAGGAAACAGGTCCAGGAATTTCTTCCCCAGCTGAATGACCTCTTCAGGCTGAGTGGACTGGATGACTGCGTCATAGGCATTAAATACGGCGTCAAAAAATTTGATGCTATCGATTGATTCCAATGCCTCATCGATGTCATCTTCGGACATTCCTCTCACCCCAAAGCCAATGATCCTGCGATCGAACCTGGTAACCACCAAAGTCTGATAGATTCTGTCCCTGCGCTCGCGGCTGCGGAAGTTCAGACGGTAAAACTCGAAGTTGCCATAGAGCACTGGACGGATGTCACCTCGAACCTCGAAGTTCTGTTCTTCCACTTCTTCCTCATGGAGACCCAACCAGTCCGCTCCGGTTGCGATCACAGGGGTCGTGGCTGAGGGGGCGGGTATGTTCGCAGAAAAAGCGAACAGCGTAAGATCAGAATTTCCGGCTCTGAACACAACTGTGCTGTCGCCTAGGGTAGTGAGATCCCGATCATCCGCTTCCTGCACATTCCAGCCTGAGGGGAATAGGAACGAGAAGCCCACACGTATATTGGTGTACAGATTTCCCTCGATCTGGGATTCTTCAGTTTGTGGGACGGCAGCTGGGAGCCACAGTACCGAAGCGACGATGATCACCAGAAATACAGATAAAAGATTCCTCATCTTATCCTCCAAACTCAAGTTTTCAGAAATCGTTTGTTATTGTTCCGAAGAATTTTGCCACAAAAAAGAAGATGAGGCAACGGGCGGGGCAGAGAACCTCCTAGGGCAGCTTTTCAATCGAGTTTTGAGCTTCCTCCCTGGCTCCTCGCAGATCGCCTTTCATTCCCAGGACTCGATCAAAATAAGTGCGGGCCCCTCCAAAGTCGCCTTGGAAGGCCTGGTAATTACCGATCCGGAGCAAGGACCAGCCCTGAACCCATTCGGGCACACCCGGAGATTCGGTAGCCTGCCTATAGTACTGGACGGCTTCCTCGGGCTGCTCCTGTTGAGAAGCAATTTGGGCAAGATAGAAGTAAGCATTTCCGTTTTCAGGGTCCTCTCTCAGGAGGTTCTGGAGCTGTTCTCCTGCAGACATATACTCTCTTTTTGAAAGCAAGACCGCTGCCTGATTCAACAGGGAGTTCACCCGGTTTCGCTGATCGATTTCCTCCTGAGTTCTCTGTTGGGACTGAGCCTCTTTTTCCCGTGCGATCCTCAGATCGTTTTCGAGAGCTGCGATGACCTTCTCATCTTCCTCAATCTGCGACTTGTTCATGTCTTTAAAAAGGTCTCCCACAAAAGAGGGAAATGAAATGACCTCGGTTGCTTCGTACCGCTTGAGACCTCGCTGAAAATAGGGAACGAATATGAAGCCTTGACGGAACAGGCTCACCAGCTCCCGGTCCGGATCTTCCGGTAGGTGAATCTTCCATAGAATCGTTTCGATAAGGGATTCTGCTACGAGCAGAAAAAACTTATTTTGATACTGTGCATCCAGTTGCGGTTGCCTGTGGGCCAGCTCCATAAGATCGCTGTGTTTCAGTAATTGAAGTCCGAACTTTTCCACCAGGGGATCGATCAGATAGTGGAGGTACCCATGTTGAAGCTGGCGATGATTGTCGGTCGCATTATCTGTGGGTCCCACTACGATGTAGTAGATCGGTTCCAGACTGCGCGCGTTGACGATGTTCTTGGCATTCAGGAGATCGGGAATGAGGACAATCCGTCGATCCAGTACAGATCTAGGCGGAATGCGAAAATACTCCAGGGTTTGCTCGATCATTCCTCTCAGAACCGGTCGATAGATCTCCAATTCCTCGGCATAGGCTGATTGATAGCGCTCCCACATCGATTGGATACCGGCCTTTTGGTAAAACTCCTGGACAAGACTCTCAAATCCGAGCAGTCGACGGGCGTCGGCGGGGATCTTCTTCTCCTCAAAGATGAGCTTGAACTCAGGGGGGGCAGAGAGCAACAAGGCCAGGGAAACATAGGACACCTGGTTATCGATCCCATCGCTTCCCTGCCGATGCTCCTGGTAGAAGGCTTGCAGCCGCTCGAGAAGACCGGGATCGGTCTGTTGCAACTCCTGACGGATCTCCTGGCGTAACTCCGACATCTCCTTCCCCGGGGTCTCATAGTCAAAGCCCGCCGCGTTCAGAGCGGCCATGACGGTGAAGACGCGAACGTCAACTGTGAGATTCATGTTGACGAGGCCCTCCACGGTGTTCGCAGACTGACCCATCAAGAGGGACGACGGACCGCTTATCACCCCGCACAGCAAGCTGACCAGAAAGAAGGTTTTCTTCATCTCAAAAATAAGCGTTTATGTTAACACGAACTGAAGTGATCAAACCCTTTCGGTTCATACCTTTCCCGTTTCTTCCCTCGCTTGAGGTACAGGCCGGGCTCACCGCTGTACAGGTGGCCAATCACCCGGTAAGGTGGAAAATCAGTCCGATACTCTGAGTTCAGCCGATCCAACTGTTTCTCGGATGTTGCGAAGAGCAGAGCGTAATCCTCCCCGCCATTGAGTGCTGCGTCCAGTGGATCGATTTCCCCGATTTTCCGGTCGGGTAAAGGCAACCGGTCTACCTCGATCTCTGCTGCCAATTGACTTTGACGGGCAATCTGAAGCAGGTCGGAACCGAGCCCATCGCTAACGTCAATCATGGCATTGACGACGCGATTCTCGCACAGCCAGGTTCCCACATGAACCAGCGATTGGGGCAACAAATGGGCTATGAGGCACCGATTCCGAAAATCGTCTCCCGCCCAATGGGCCAGTGAATCTTCACTTTCGATTTTCCACAGCTCAGAGAAGTCTTCTCTGCGGAGGATTTCAAGGCCCAGTCGAGAGAGTCCGACTTCACCGATGAGTACCAGGATGTCCCCATCCTGGGCCTCCGACCGCCAAAGTGGACGACCCGTCTGGAATGAACCCCAGGCAGTCACGGCCACGAAAATGCTTGCACTCTGAGACAGATCTCCCCCAATCAGTGGGGCCCCCCATCGCGCTCCTTCCTCCAGGAAGCCCTTCATGAAGGAGTTAAAGTAGCTTTCAGTGAGATCCCCGGGTAAAGCCAAAGCCAGCAGGCAGGCATAAGGTTGGGCACCCACAGCCGCTAGATCACTCAGATTGACCAAGAGAGACTTGCGGCCCAGGAAATAGGGACTGACCCAGCGGCGCCGGAAATGGACGTCCTCCAGCAGCATGTCTGCAGTGACGGCCAGTTTGGAAAGAGAACGGGGATCGAATACGGCACAGTCATCGCCAATATGTTTAATCATCGAAGAGGGAAGGTCCTGAGGGTGATCCCCAATCCATTGGGTCAGGTCCTGTTCACACGGTGTTGTCAAATCCATAAGGGGTACCTATTCGAGAATTTGGTTGATCTCCTTGGTAAACTCCCTGACATCTTCGAATTCCAGATAGACCGAAGCGAACCGCACGTAGGCGACCTTGTCAATCTCCTTCAGACGCCCCATGACATATTCGCCGATTTCCCGTGAGGTAAGTTCGCGAGCGGGGGTTTCCAGGAAACGCTTTTCGACCGCTTCTACTAGTTCCTCCAACTGATGGGCGGCAACGGATCTCTTTTCGCATGCTCTCGACAGGCCTTGAGCGAGCTTGGATCGGTCAAACCTCTCTCGCCCTCCTTCTTTTTTAGCCACCATGTAGGGGATGTCTTCCATTCTTTCGTAGGTGGTAAAGCGATGCCTGCAGCCGAGACACTCGCGGCGCCGGCGAATCACATTCCCCTCCTTCCCTTCACGTGAATCGACCACTCGATCCTTCTGATGATCACAAAATGGGCAGCGCATGACAGATAGATACCATTGGAACTACCCGTGATGCTATAAAATTCAGCTGGAATTGTGAAAAAGTTCTATTCTGTATCGCTTAAGATCGGATGATAAAAAATAGATTGCTCATCGCTTGTGCCTTGAAAAAGGAGTCCACTGCTTTGCAGCGGCGTCTTCAGGTCGATTGTCGCTTTCTAGTCACGGGGTTAGGTGCCCATCGGACCCGGAAGAGCCTGGAAGGCGCTTTTCAATCGGAACCTCCTTCTCTCTTGATTTTTACCGGAACCGCAGGACAGTTGGATCCTTCCCTGGGATTAGGGCAGGTGGTGTTCCCTCAGGAATGGTGTTTAAAGGATGGCTCTTGTTTCCCAGCCGATACGGAGTTGACGTCCCTGTTGCGGGAGGGCGGGGATGGCTGGGAGATTGAAGGTTGCGGGCTCACCGTTTCCACTGCGGTCCTTCGAGCCAAGTCGAGACTGGCCCTTTATCGGAAGTTTGGGGCACGAATATGCGATCTGGAAAGTGCCTTTGCCTTACAGGTCGCCACCAAATATGGCGTTCCCTGTTTAGCTCCCAAAATTGTTTCCGACACAGCCCAATCGGGTATCAGTGCCTTTTGGAGGGAGTTTGACAGCAACATGGATCAACTCGCAAAGTACCTGGACAAGCTGGTTGCGGCTATCATCAAGGGTCGCTGATCCGAACTGTAGGGGCGCACTGCCGTGCGCCCACAAACCCTGCTTCATCAAAGGCTTATAGGGCGCACGTCAGTGCGCCCCTACACTTAAGTACAGAAAGTACTCCTGGTTCCCTTTCCGCCCTTCCAGTGCGGAGGCCGTTTCCCCGAGAAGGCAGAAGCCTTCACTAACCGCAAAACCCTTCACCCTGCTAACGATATCCTCCTGGAGTTCTTTGTCTTGAATGATCCCACCGGCTGGGACCTCGTCTCGACGAGCTTCAAATTGAGGCTTCACCAAAGCGATGATTTCGGCAGAAGGAAATTGTTTGAGACAGGGAAAGATCAGACGCAGAGAAATAAAGGCCAGGTCGACAGTAATCAGATCAACCGGATCCTCGACCATCGCCCGGGTAAGATGCCGAACGTTTATAGAATCGCGGACAACCACCCGAGCATCCTGTTGCAGATCCCAGTGAAGTTGTCCTCGACCCACGTCAAAAGCATAGACTTTTGTAGCCCCTTGTTGGAGCAGGCAGTCCGTAAAACCACCGGTTGAAGCACCCAGATCAACACAAATCTTTCCCCGGACCTGAAGGGCAAATTGCTTTAAAGCCCCTTCGAGTTTGAAGCCTGCTCGGGAGACATACTGTTGCTCTGATCCTTTGATCCGGACTTCAGAAGCGGAATCGATCAGCATGCCTGCTTTGTCGACTCTTTGTTCATCAACCAGCACCACTCCACTCAGGATGATCGCGGCTGCACCCTTGCTATCCTCAGCAAGTCCCCTCTCCACCAGAAGAACATCGAGCCGTTCTTGGCTTCGTGCTTTCGTGCGGTCATCCCTGTGTCTGTTGTCTGTTGTCTGTTGTCTGTTGTCTGTCGGTCTGTTGTCTGTCGGTCTGTGGTCTGCGGTCTCAACCTTCAGATTCTTCGCACCGAGATGAATCGAGCCAATTCTGTGAGTGTCTCACCTCGAGAACCCAGAAACTCGATGTCCTGAATGGCCTTTTCCACCAGTTCGATGGCCATTTTGCTGCTGGCCTCGAGACCGTACAGTGCAGGATAGGTGGCGGGCGGTTTGCTCGAATCCTGCGAAGAGTCGAGAATGTCGTCCACTATCTGAAAAGCAAGTCCTATCCTTCGGCCAAAGGTACCGAGCTTCTTGCATGCTTCCGCTGAAGCTCCTGACAGCAAGGCGGCGCAGCAAACTGAAGCCTGGATCAATGCGCCTGTTTTGGCGGAGTGGATCTGCTCCAGTTGTTGGGCGGAGAAGGGTTTGCCTTTCTTCACCAGGTCCATCACCTGGCCTGCTAACATCCCCTGGGTGGTTCCAATGGCCCGACAAATCTGATCCAGTATCCCAACCTTGGTCTCCATCTCCGCTGCCTGAGCTGGAAGTTCCGCAAGCAGCTGAAAGGCCTGGATCAGGAGGCCATTGCCAGCCAAAAGGGCGATCGCTTCTCCAAACTTCTTGTGTGTGCTTGGTTGACCTCTGCGATAATCATCGTCATCCATGGCAGGGAGGTCATCATGGATGAGCGAGTAGGTGTGGATCATCTCCAGCGCAGCAGCCAGAGAAATCATTTTCTGAAAGTCACCTCCCAAAGCTTCTCCCGTGGTTAGAGCCAGTATGGGCCGAATTCTCTTTCCCCCTGGGAAGACGCTGTAACGCATCGCCTGGTGAATGACTTCCGGAGGGGTATCAAAGGGGGGTAAGCAATGATCCAGATGTTTGTCGATGGTCAGCTTTCGCTGGCCCATGTACTGTTGGAAGGTCAAGTCGTCTGTCAGGACAGGGGGCGGTTCTCTTTTCAAGCTGAGGGCTCTCCCTCAGGCTGGAAGGTCTTTTCGGTGAGTTCTCCCTTCCCATCTTTCAACAGGATTTCTACCTTTCGCTCCGCTTCGTCGAGCTTGGTACTACAAAATCGGGAGACTTTAATACCTTCCTCAAACAGTTTCAGTGCCTTTTCAAGGGCAAGTTCTCCCTGTTCCAATTCCCCGACGATACTTTCCAAGCGGGCCAATGCTTTTTCAAAGTCCTTATACTCCATCTTCTCTCTCTTTCTTTATATCTTCTTCGCTCGGAATTCGCCTCTCTCTACTCGAATTCCGATCGTGTCTCCTTTCTCTACACGATCGGGGTCACGGACAATTTCGCTGTCTTTCCCGGTAACGATAGCATAGCCTCGCTCCAAAACCGCCAGAGGAGAGAAGGCCTGAAGTTGGCTACTCAGAGTTGTGAGCGCATGTTTCTTGTTGTGCAGAAAGAAGTGGATTTGCTGGCCTAAACTTTGTTCTTGTTGAGTAAACTTTTGGCGAGTCCCACTGATCAGGGAAGGAATGGTTTGAACCAATCGGGCCTGAAGTTCATCCAGACGTTGCAGGAAGAATCGCAATTTATTCTCAGCGTCCACGAAAGCACGACTGGAGGCCAGTCTGCGAAGCTCTTCACGTTTGTCCTTGAGACAGAGTTGAATGGCTTGAAGGGATCGCTGATGAAAGACTTCCACACGGGTGCACAAATCCTCACGCGTTCCCGAGACAATCTCGGCAGCGGCTGATGGAGTAGGTGCCCTGAGGTCGGCGACGAAATCAGCAATAGTGAAGTCGACCTGGTGACCCACAGCTGAGATGACGGGCAGGTCCGAATCAAAAATTGCGCGGGCTACCTCCTCTTCGTTGAAGGCCCAGAGATCCTCCAGAGATCCACCGCCCCGGGTCACGATGATCACATCGATGTCCTCTCTTGTGTTGAAATATTGGATTCCCCGGGCCACTTGCTGAGCGGATCCCGTTCCTTGAACCTTGGTTGGAAAGATCAGGATGTTCAACCGGTCATTACGCCGTGAGAGCACCCTTAAGATATCTTGGATCGCGGCTCCGGTGGATGAGGTTACGACCCCTATCTTGCTGGGCAAAAGCGGTAGACTTTTCTTATGAACTTCCTCGAAGAGTCCTTCAGACTTCAGTCTGGATTTCAATTGATCAAAGGCGAGTTGCAGAGCTCCAACGCCTACCGGCTCCATGAACTCCACGACCAACTGAAACTCGCCACGGGGAGGGTAAACGGAGAGTGACCCGTGAACGATCACATCCATCCCGTCTTGGGGACGAAACTTTAAGAGACGCCGCTTCATTCTAAAACAAACTGCTCTGACTTGAGCATCACTGTCTTTGAGGGTGAAGTAACTGTGACCGGAGCTGGGGGTTTTGAAGTTAGAAATTTCTCCCCGAACCCAAATGTCCTGAAATTGGGTTTCCAGTTGCACTTTGACATCGTTGACAATCTGAGACACGGAAAGGATTTTCCGATCCTCAAACATCTTGAATTCTTGCTGTCGCATCGGTGTTTTCGGAGTCCCTGAAAGCTTGGCTTGACCCGTCAGTGCAGGGCCTTCACAGGTGACGAAAGTATAGCGTTGCCGGCCGTGCCTGTCAAAACCGTTCCAGTGGGGTCTCTCGTCCAGGATTTGAGAGTTGTTCCTTCCCGTTCTTTTCCACTATCATGAGCAAATGGCTTGGTTTAAAAGGGATAAATCCCCGCTCCAAACCCCTGTTCATCAGGAGAAGCGGGTCCAGACCGAGGGGCTTTTCACCAAGTGTCCGGACTGCGAGAATGTGATTTGGAAGAAGGAACTGGAAGGCAGCCTTCATGTCTGTCCCAAATGTGACCATCACTTCAAGATTGGCGCCCGCCAGCGTCTGGAGTTTCTACTGGATGACGGTCGATACAAGGAATTCGATGCCCACCTGAAGTCCTCTGATCCATTGCACTTTGTCGACAAGAAAAACTATAAGGAACGTCTTGCCAAAGCCGTGAAGTCAACGGGCAGCAATGAAGCCGTGGTGAATGCCGAAGGCACCATCCAGGGTCACCCTGTGATCTGTGCGGCCATGGAATACAGCTTTATCGGGGGCAGTATGGGCTCGGTAGTGGGTGAAAAGATCACCAGAGCCATCGAGAGCTCGCTGGATAGCCGCAAGCCCTTGATTGTTGTCTCTGCAAGCGGCGGGGCGCGGATGATGGAGGGGGTTCTCTCGCTGATGCAAATGGCCAAGATAAGTGCTGCCTTGGCTCGACTGCACGAGCAGCGGCTTCCCTATATCTCCTTGCTCACCGATCCGACCACTGGAGGAGTCACTGCCAGTTTCGCCATGTTGGGGGATCTGAATCTCGCAGAGCCGAAGGCCCTGATTGGATTCGCCGGTCCCCGGGTGATCGAGCAGACCATCCGCCAGAAGCTCCCCGAGGGCTTCCAGCGAAGCGAATTTTTGCTGGAGCATGGGATGGTAGATGCTGTGCTCTCACGAAAAGATCTTCCCGAATTCATTGCCGATTGGCTGGTCTTCATGGGGACGGACCGGCAGACCGCAGACCGCTGACAACAGACAACAGACAACAGACAACAGACCGCAGACCGCAAACCACCTGACCCTTTGAAGATCGCGGTAGCCATGAACTACGCCCAGTGTCTGACCTATCTGGAAAAGCTTGGCGATGAAGTGATGACCATGAAGTTCGGATTGGAGACGATCCGAGCACTCCTTGAGGCACTTGGCAATCCCCATTTGAAGTACCCTTCTGTTCTGATTGGTGGGACCAATGGGAAGGGCTCGGTCGCTCGCTTTCTCAATTCAGTTTGCACGGCCTGTGAGATTCGAAATGGACTCTATACCTCACCCCACCTCATGCGGGTGGAAGAACGTTTTGTAGTGGATCAGGGCCCCATCGATTCCGAGAGTTTTGCTCGCCATCTGAGCAGTGTGGTTGATGCGATCGAGGGACTTGAGCGCTCCTTTCACCCCACCTACTTCGAGACCTTGACGGCTGTCGCCTTCCTCTATTTCCTGGAACAGAAAGTGGAACTGGCCATTCTGGAGGTGGGTATGGGAGGACGCCTGGACAGTACCCATGTGGTGGATCCTCTGCTGGCCATTCTAACTCCCGTGGGACTCGATCACCAGAGATTTCTAGGCGAGACTTTGGAAGAAGTGGCCTTTGAAAAGGCGGGCATTTTGGCCCGCGCTGAATCCGCGCTAATGGCTTCTCAACGACCTCAGGTGCAGCGGGTCTTCCGGAGCGAGGCCGCCGAGAACGAGGTCGAGCTTCAGGAATTGGACTCCGGGGCAATTCAATGCTCGGAGTCTTCTGACGGGAAGTATGCTTTTCGCTTCCACGAGATGGAATTCCAGCTTCCCCTTTACGGTCAACACCAGGTGGGGAATGCAGCTTTGGCCATACAGGCTGCCGAGGTCCTGGGCCAATCCGGTTTTTCGTTGTCCACCTCCTGTATGCGAAAGGGGATTGAAGAAACGTGTTGGATGGGAAGAATCCAGGTCTTCGGAACGGATCCCAGAATCGTTCTGGACGGAGCCCATAATTTAGATGCCGCTCATGCCCTGGTGAAGTTTCTGGATCGCCATACGCAAGCTCCCCGCGCACTTCTGTTTGCCATGATGAGCGACAAAGACATTGCCCCGGTCCTGGAAGTTCTGGGAGCTTCCTTCGAGCGGATCTATCTCACCCGGGTCAACTCCCGGCGGGCGGCAAGTATTGAGAAACTCAAGAAGTTGTGTCCCGCAGGCATCGCGGTGGAAGATCCCTCTGCTGCTTACCGTCAAGTCCTGGATTCCCCCGTTGCAACCGTAGTGGTAGCCGGGTCCTTCTATCTGGTGGGGGAGATTCTAGGGACTGTCCAGGCAAGCCGGCAGCTAGCCAATCTCGAATAGCAGATCTCCCGTGTTCACCGTATCTCCTTCACGAATGTTGCACCGGGTCACGATGCCGGATTTGGGAGACTTGAGTTCATTTTGCATCTTCATGGCTTCAATAATAGCCAGACCCTGTCCCACCTTGACCTCTTCACCCTCATTGGCCAGAACGGCGATGACCTTTCCGGTCATCTGAGCCGTCAGGGCTGCGGCCCGCTGTGTTTCAGTGGGAACGGAGTCGCTGAGTCGTTTCTCTTTCAGTCGGCCGATCTGGACGATGAAGGTGCGATTTTTCCAGTCAATCAACACCTCTGCCTTTTTCCTGGAAATCAGGAGGTCTTCGATTTGCCCGTCAATTTCTAACGTCCAGCGGTCCTGAGCACGACTGACGACGCGAACCGGTACCACCTGTTCTCCATCCGGCCTTTGGATCTTGATTTCAAAATGGGATCCCGGGTCGGAACTCTTTTTCGTTTCGAGTTCGACGGCATAAGTCCGATTGTTGTAGCTGGCCTGGAGCTTCACTTTTCTGGAGTTTTCGGGCGATAGCGAACGACCAGATCTTCAATATTGTCGTGCCAGTGGATCTTCTGTACTTCAGCTCGTTGCTTTTCTTCCTGCTCCCAGGTCAGCGGACCTCGATAGTCGGCGATGTCCCAGCCGGTGACCCGGTCAGAGGTGTTGGGGTTGGTGATTTGATGAAGCTCTCCTGGCTTGAGAATGGGAATTCCATGGATATCCCGGGCGATCCTGCCTTCTGGAAAGTTGGAATAGAAAACTCGGAAGGTGGATATGCGCACCAGCCTGTAGAGACGGCGGACTTTCTGGTGAAGATTCCGATCCCTGAACTCTTCTCCGCTGATCACCTTCCTCAAAAACCGAGCGCGTTCATCCTCGTTCAGTTCAATAAAGGTTCGACCCTTGAAAAACCCGGCACTGGCCTGGTTGAAGGTGGCGAACAACTCGTCTTGGAGGGCTGTCAGGCTTTTGTTGACTTCCGCCGTAATTCCATAGGGTTGGAGGCTCTTGAACCCGGGTTTTCCTTCCTCGGAAGGAATCAGGGTGTCTCCCAGGGCGGCCAGTACCTCCAACCGATCAGCCGTGTCCTGGGCATGTGCTTGTGGTGCGGTGGAGGCCCAGGCGGCGGACCCCAGTGCGGTCTTCTTTAGGAAGTTACGCCTGCTTGTTTCTTTCTTTTTCTTCGTCATAGGCGTCCCTTAATCTGTGACGCTTCCGTAAGCATCAGTGTCGCGTGAGCCCGGATCACCAGGGAGCAACTCGTCAGCTTCTTCCGTCGGCTCAATCCGAGGCTCCGCAAGGAACAAAGAGGTGGCCAGAGCAGGCGTGACGATCATGGCTTCGACTGATTTCTTCAAGAATTTACGTCTGTCGTTGGATTGCTTTTTCTTTTTCATTGCGGTTCATCCTCATAGGGTCAAAGGTGCGGCACCTCGGCTAAAGTGATTGGCTACCATTCGCCGCCAGCCATAACAGGCGACACTGACGGTTGCCATGTGGGAGGCTGTGTGATTGCCATTAGGGATGGCAGCGGCGCTGCAGATCATCAGATTCTGAACATCGTGGGAATCAAAGTCCGAGGTGACGACGGAATTTTCTCTACGGGTGCCCGCCCGGCAGGTCCCCACCTCATGGAGCACATTGAAGGACTGAGGAAGTGCATCATCCACTTTGATAGGTCGAGGGTTGAGTTTGCCCACGATTTCGCGAGCGATCGACCAGGCTTCGTGAATTTGATTGAGGATGGCTGGGTCATTGCGCGGGTATAAGTGTTCACCCCGCAACCCCACTCGACCCTTGTTCCAAATGGGTGCTCTGAGGTTTACCGCCATGATGCCCACCCTCTTCCCTGCATTTTCCATGTAGGTCCGGTGTTCCCATCCGAAATCAGGTGCAACCGGGTAAAGAGCAAGCTGATCAGGATACCGGTTTCCGTAGCTAATCCGGGAGACTCCCCGCAGGGTAAGTTTGTTGCGATCGCCGTCCTGATGGACCAGGAGTTCTGAGCCGCTGCCCTCATCAACATGGATATCTTCCCCAAAGAGGGCAATGAGATCCAAAGAGGAACCCAGCAAGTCCCCATCCAGATGTCGGCCTACATTGGAATTTTCGACGAGTAGCCTTTGGCCCAACAAATCCTTTGGACCGTAGCCGGAACGGTAAAGGAGTAGCGGGGTTCCGGAAGTTCCGCAGGAGACGATCACACGAGGAGCACGGGCTTCCTTCCTTTCCCCTTCATGAGTGTAGGCGATCCCTCGGGCCACAAAGGAAGCCCCTTCCTTCTCGATGAGGATGTGATCGACTTCTGCATCGGGAATCACCTGGAGCCCATTTTCCTCGCCGATCAGTTTCAAATAGTTCAGTCCCGTGATCTTTGAGTCGTATTTGCAGTAATGGGCTCTTCCGCAGTAGCCGCAGAGAATACAGTTGATTCTGGATACGCCCCTCAGTCCTTTCTCACGGGGGTCAGGGGGGAGATTGACCTCATGTCCCAGAGCTCTGGCGGCATCGGCAAACATTTGCCCCCCCCTTGTTGAGTCTTCGGGGTCTGGGTTTTCCCGTATAGGTGCTGACGGGATGAACATGGTACATTTTGATGGCCTCATCGATGGCCTCTTTGAAAACCGCTTCATCCTGATTCCACTCGACCCCTGTGGCGCTTCGCCAGTTTGCAAAGTCCTTCGGAATAGGAAGGAAGGCATTGGAACCCCAGTGCAGGGAACACCCCCCCACGGCCTTAACGTTGAAACCATCATAGTGCCAATGAGGGGGATCGGTTTCGTCATTCTTGATGTTGGTGATCATCTTGCGACGCAGCGGATCTCCCCTTCCGGGCCTGAGAGGTCCTCCCTTGAGGTAGTAAGGTCCACCCTCAAACAATCCGACCTTCAAGCGATCTCCGCTGCTAGGATTCACTCCATTTTCGGCGATCCGTGAAGCCAGAATCGTTCCCGCTGTGCCTGCCCCCACGACGATGACGTCAAAAGCGTCTTGAATTTGCATCATGCGGGCTACTCCAGCCAGGAGGATCCAAAGTGCTTGCTCAGGTAAGTGACGATGGGAGCGACGTCTTCTTCGGCGATGGGTGCGTTCCAGACGGTCATCATTCTCTGAACCAGCGCATTCCAGTAGTTTTCGTTTCCCCCTGCCCGCTGGGCCAGGTTCCGTCGGATTTGAGTCGCGCTGTGACAACCCCTGCAGTACACGGTAAGCAGGACTTTTCCCTCATCATCGGGCAAAAAGGTGTTGAGCTCCTCATCGGGATCGGCCTGCAGAGGAGAGGGACGATCCTGATCCGAGGGCCTGGAGGAAGGGCCAAAATGTGTGCTCAGGTAAGTCACGATGGAAGGGACGTGTTCCTCGGGAATGGGCGCATTCCAAACCGTGATCATTTGCCCTACCAGCGTACTCCAGGAACTTTCATCTCCCCCCGCCCGCTGGGCAATGGCCTGCCGGATTCGGGTCGTGCTATGACAGCGCGTACAGTATTCGATGATCAGTGCTTTTCCCTCAGCATTCGGCAAAAAGTCGGTCAGCTCTTGACGGGTGTCTTCAGGCTGCTGTCCTTGAGCCGAGACCATCAGCGGTAAGACCAGGAGGGCCAGAACGACCCAACTAGTCTCTCTGGTTGCGATCAAAATGTCGTTCCCCTCTTGCCCCGAATTGTTCCAGGTTCTCTTCCAGCAGGAGTTCAGGATCGAGCACCAGACCGTCCTTAATGACCAGGTGGATCTCTTGGGTATTGGTGATGTCTTGCAGAGGATCAGCGTCAAGAATGACCAGGTCTGCGTATTTGCCCGCTTCGATGGTGCCCAGTTCGTCTTCTTTACCGAGAACCTTGGCGTTGTTCAGCGTAGTGGTCAGCAGCGCCTCCATCGGCGTTAAGCCGGCCTCCACAAAAAGCTCCATTTCTTGATGTAAACTCCAACCTGGAAGGGCTGCCCCAGGGGAATCCGTTCCGTTGATGAGGAGCCCACCGGCTTCATGAAACTTGTAAGTGGCCTCCTTCATCAGTTCCATGGTCTTTCTCCATTCCTGGCGGTCCTCCTCTGTGAAGCGTCCGAAACGATCCGGTTCATCTTCAGGGATATACTTGAGATTGGGGTCCGACTCCACTTCGGGAGTATTACGCTGGACAAAATTACGCATGAAGTTGTTCAGTGTGGGAGCAAAATAGACGTCCTCTTCGACCATCAGCCGTACTAGCTCATCCACCGTGTCGGGATTCACAACCGAGTGCATTCGACCATACCAATAGCGGAAGATATGGCTGGAGTCGAAGGGATCGTAGTCGGCTGGCACCGGTACGGCTTGGTCCATGGCATCTTCCAGAATTCCCAGGGCATGCTCGATTCCGTCCAGTCCCGCTTCTATGGCCAGGCGTGCCCCGGGACCACGATTTCCCCGCTTGGGTCCCGTGTGCCCGTAAACAATGAGTCCATTGGCGTGGGCGACTTCGACAATTTCACGGAGTTCTTCCGTGGTGTAGCCGGTGACCTTGATTCCGTCAACACCCGCTTCCACCAGTTTCTCCGCCATCTCCTTGCTGCTGCTGAGGTTCATGGCCCGAACCGATCCGGGATTGATGGGCATTCCGGAGACGAACATTCTGGGCGCCAGAATATTGCCCACGGAAATCTCCTGCCGCAGCGTGAGGGTCCTTTCAATGGAGCTTCCCAGGTCCCGAACCGTGGTCACTCCGTTGGCCAGGTAGAGTCGGTGCAGCCAGGGCATGTCGTAGTGAACGTGAGAGTCGATGAGGCCGGGGATAATGTATTTGCCTGCCGCTTCAATGACCTGGGCGCCTGCCGGGATGCTTCCTTCCCCTTGTTGGCCGATTTCCTGAATGCGGCCGTCTTCAATGAGAATACGGGTACCCGAAACAGCAGGGGCACCTGTCCCGTCAATAAGCGTTCCCCCCTCAATGACGATAGTCGAGGGAGGCACTGACGACTGTGAGGTCTGCTCTGCCGGCCCACAACCAGGTGAGAAAAACCAGAGAACCAACAGGAAAAAAAGAAATAAGGGTGCGTGTCTGATATCAGGCATTGCTGAACTCCTCCTGAACCGCATTGTAAACCCCAGTCGGGATTATTGGTAGGTTCTCGTCCGGAAAGTGGGAGGCACCTCAGGTGCCGAATCCGACCGTTCGGCACCTGAGGTGCCTCCTACATTCCGGAGGGTCTTGCAGCTTATGGCCTTCCCCTAATCTGCAGATGTCAGTGAAATTCGGTTCTGGGCAAGCAGCTTTCTGAAGCGCTCACCGCGATCGATCATGGGAAGCGGCGATCGCGACCGTCGAAGCAGTGCCCTGAGCTCTTGGGTCTTCTCTTCCTGAACCACCCTCTGATCGGGATCGATCACGACCCCGTAATCCCTTTTGGCTGAAGTAATGGAAACCAGTCCCAGGGTGA
>PVMK01188511.1_pt1 | contig 21426 bp, 23 predicted proteins | sample 1853481 | NCBI WGS metagenome assembly PVMK01 (sample SAMN08533507, study PRJNA380276) | Marine sediment metagenome, whole genome shotgun sequencing project.
CGAGTGCGTTGAAAGCCTACAGTTGCGCACAACGAAGAACGGGAGCTTCGCTGCGGGTGCCCGTGTATCCTCATGCGTTTGAGGTGGCCGCGGGGCCCGTTGTTTTTGCTGCGTTTTTGGGCCTTGGCCTTGCTGTGGGGCTACTTACGGCGGCGGTCGCCGGTGGTTCCTGCGCGGCGGCCTACTCGGCCGTGCGGCTGATCTCGAGTGCGCTGACGGCGGCGCTTTTCGTGGATTGAGAGGGCGCCTTTGCCGGAGGCTGGGGGGACCAAGTGGCGGTCGGTGCTTCCGATTAGGTCGCCGCGTTTTGCTTTGATTAGGGCTTCGCGGGCTAGGTCGTGCTGGGCGACGTCCCAATATTGTAAGAGTGCCTTTTGCATTCGTTTTTCGCGGAGGGTCTTGGCGACGTAGACGGGCTCTTGGGTAAAGGGATCGAGCTCGGTGACGTACATGCTGGTGGCCATGCTCATGGGGGTTGGTATGAAGTCCTGGACCTGCCGGGGTCTCAGTCCGCGCTTTTTCAAGTAGAGGGCGAGCTCGATCATGGAGTGGGTCGTCGAGCCGGGGTGGCCGCTGATGTAATACGGGACGAGGTGTTGATCCTTGCCGCTCTTCTTGCTCGCGCACGCGAACATCTCCGCAAACCGCTCGTAGCTTTCGGCGCCAGGTTTTTTCATTTTGTCGAGGACGTCTTCGTCGACGTGTTCGGGGGCGACTGAGAGTTGGCCGCCGGTGTGATGCTTTGCGAGGACTTCGACGAACTCCTCGCTTCGCTCGGCTAGGTCGTAGCGCACGCCCGATGCAATGAACGCCTTTTTGACCCCCTTCGGCTTCACGCACTTTGCTCAGCAGCTGCACGAGTGGGGCGTGATCGGTGATCAGGTTCTCGCATATGCCCGGATGGATGCAGCTCAGACGACGGCACGCCTTCTCGATGCGCTCGTCCTTGCATTTCATCTGGTACATGTTCGCCGTCGGACCGCCGACGTCGGTGATGACGCCCGCGAAGCCGTCCATGCGACGAAGCGCGCGCACTTCACGCAGGACGCTCTCTTCGCTGCGCGACTGAATCACCCTCCCCTCGTGTTCGGTGATCGAACAGAAGCTGCAGCCACCGAAACAGCCGCGCATGGTGACGATACTGTGCTTGACCGTCTCGTAGGCGGGGAATGCCCGCGTCGTAGGAAGGGGATGAGGGATAGCGGGTAAAGGGCAAGTCGTAGAGCCCGTCCATGATCTCGGTGGTCAGGGGCTCGGCGGGCGGGTTGAGGTAAACGGCCTCGTCGCCCATGGGGCTGGATTAAGGGGCGGCCGTTGCCTGGGTTGGTTTCTTTTTGAAACGCGCCGCTCATTTGGCTGAACTGCTCTTTGCTCTCTTTGATTTCGTCGTACCCCGGTAAGAACACCGGTTTGCCGTCACGAATGAAACGGCTCGGCTCGATGTGTTCCCACTGGCCTTTTCGCAACACGTGAGCGGTGCCCCGTACGTTGCGTAAATCTTCGAGGGTCTCGCCGGCGGCGAGCCGATCGGCCACCTCCCATACCGGGCGTTCGCCCATTCCGAAGATCAGCATGTCGGCTTTGGAATCGAGCAAGACGCTGCGGCGAATTGAATCGCTCCAGTAGTCGTAGTGGGCGATGCGGCGGAGCGAGGCTTCGATGCCGCCCAAAATGATCGGCACGCCGGAAAACGCTTGCCGGCAAAGATTGCCGTACACGATGCTCGCCCGATTGGGCCGCATGTTGGTGTGGCCTCCTGGCGAATATTGATCTTCGGAGCGTACCTTTTTCTGCGCGGTCAGCTTGTTGAGCATGCTGTCGAGGTTGCCGCTGGTGATGCCCACGAAAAGGCGCGGCGTTCCCATGCGGGAAACGTCGGCGGTGTCTGTCCAGTTCGGCTGGGAGATCATGCCGACGCGGTAGCCGCGCCCCTCGAGGAAGCGGCCGATGAGCGCGCCGCCAAACGCCGGGTGATCGACGTAGGCGTCGCCGTTGACGATGAGCACGTCGAGCTGGTCCCAGCCGCGCGCTTCCATGTCCTCCCGGGTGGTGGACAGGTAGGCGCCGGCGTTGGGCCGGCTCGGACGCTGAGCGCCTTTTCGAGATAGAGGCACTAGGGCCATCCCGCACCTTGCCCATCAGTGACGGGTCGCGCAAACGTAGGCCATGAACGGCACGGAACCTCGCCTCAAAGCCGGAGACCGGGGAACCTTCGAGGTCGAATCGCTCATGCCTTCTGGCGAAGGGGCTTCCGGACGCGTGCGCATCGGCGGAGCCTTTCCCGGGGAACGGGTCGTCGCGCGGATCGACCACGTTGGCAAACACGCGACGTTTGCGACGACCGTGGAAGTGGAACGTGGCCGTGCTGGCCGGCGTGTGCCCCCCCTGCGCGCGTCATGTGGAGTTGAAAGATGGGCGCTGCACCGGCTGCGCCTTGATGGCGCTCGAAGAGCCCGATCAACGGACGCTGCTTCGCGAGATGCTGCTCGCCCAACACGGACTCGAGGTGGGTGAAGTCGTCGCTGCGCCCAAAATCGCTCGGCTATCGGTGGAGTGCCAAACGCATCGCGTTCGGGGGGCCGGGTAAGCTGCGGCTTGGTAGCTTCATGCGCGGGAACGAACCGTCCGGCCGATATGAAGGGCTGCCTCGTCGACCATCCGCTCATTGCGGCGGCTGCGGACGAGCTTGCGGAGGCTGCGCGTGATCTCGGGATCGCGGCGCACGACGAAGAACGCAAACGCCTCGGGCTTCGCGCCGTGTGGCTGCGCACGAATGGGACGCAAGTGCTGGCTACGCTCGTCACGAGCGAAGCGAACGAGGTCGAGCTGGTGCGCTTGAGTCCCCGGCTAACGCTCTGCGACGGTGTGGCGTTCAGCTTTCATCGCGAGGGCGGCAATGCGTTGCGGGGAGCGGAGGCCACGGTGCTTCGGGGCATCGACGCGCTCGATGTGCATGGCACGCGGATCGGTCCGCTCGGGTTTCTTGCAGCCCGAACCCCGAGGTCGCGGAGCAGATGTACGATCACCTCGTCGAGGGCATCGGCGGCGGACGGATCTTCGACCTCTACGCCGGCTCGGGTGCAACCACCCGGCCGGCTCCGGGCCGTCGCAAGCGGAAGTCGTGCCGTGCGAGTCGCACCCCTGAAGCTGCGAGCCATCTCGGCATCGAAGCGGAAACGGCGGAACATTTCCTGCACACGCCAAACCGAAGCGCCGGATGCCGTGGTCGCCAACCCACCCTCGGAAAGGCCTCGGCGCCGCTGTGACCAGCGAGTTGCTCCGTCTTGGGCCCGGCTCGCATTCACATGCTGGCATGTGGGCCGGCGAGGCCTTTCGAAAGACATCGCGGCGCTTGCGCAGGCCTACCGATTGGAGAGCCTGCGCGCGTACGACACCCTCCCGCAGACCCCGCATGTCGAGCTGGTCGCGAAGCTGGTTCGACTTTAGGACGTAGAGTCGAGGTAAGGGGGCTGCTCGCCCTGTGCCACGTTGCGCCACCGCGCCGGGACTCGGGCACGAGGAGTCTCGGGAATAGGGCCAAAAATGAACCGTTTTCTCGTCTGATCTCCGTGCTCACCCGTGCTGGCACACATGGTGCTCAAGAGTCCTGGGCATATCGGCTCCCCCGAGCCCACCCGAACCAGGAGATCAGTCATGCGTAAGTCACTTTCCCTTTCTTTCACCCAGGTCATCGCCCTCTTCTTCTCGCTCTTGCTCGCCGCCTGCGGCAACGGGCGGGCTCAGGGGCCAACGGTGCGCCATCCACCTTCGAAGTCGACGCCCACCCTGCAGCCCGCCATCGACGAGATCCAGTTCATCGACGGCGCCGGCAGCCGGCCTGTCGGATGTATCGTCGACGAGGACGGCAACCACGCCGACTTCGTCGAGGACGAAGTGATCGTCGCGGTGGAAGTCAGCGAAGACATCCCCGAGATTGCGGCGCGTCTCCACGGTACCGTGCTCTTCGAGGTCGATCCGAATGCAACTGGGCTTCTTGCCGAACGCTCTCCGATCTTCGCACTCTTGCGGGTCGATGCACCGGAGACGAGCCCGGAGGAGCTCGCCGCACTCGCAGTCGGGCACGGAGATGGCGCAGGTCATCTCCGCCTTTGCTCGCAGCGTTCGCTCAACACCCTTGCGGCGATCGCGCGCGAGAGCTTTGATGAGGGACCACCCTCGCGGCGAACTTCCTATTGACGCCGGATGAGATCAGCGACCGGGTTGCGAGCGAATCGCCCGTCGAGCACCAGCGCCGCCCCCCGATTCGGGGCGGGGTACTCGCCCAACGCCTTTGACCTTCCCGTACATGAACCGAGGGTCGGAACAGGACATCGGCGCTGCCGAAGCTGCGCGCATGGTCCACCAAGTCGTTGGCGAGGCCACCGGCCGCAATCGCGTCGACCTCATGATCATCGACGGGGGCTTCTTGCCTCTGGACGACTACCCGGACGCGGAGATCATTCCCGGCTGGAAGCTTCTCCCGCTGCCAACCCCGCTCGGCAGCTGCTCCGGCGGCCGCGATTGCCCCTGGCACGGCACCACGGTTGCGTCGGCCGCTCTCGGTCGGTTCAACGACGGCATCGGTGCGGCGGGGCCTGCGGGGCCTGCCGTGTTGGACGGGGACAGCGGAGACGAGACCTCGTTCGTGAATCCGATCTTCGTGCAAAGCCCCCTCGGCTCAACTTCTGGGACATTCTCGAGTTCGTCCTTTTCCGGGTTCCGGACGCCTTCGGTCGCTTTCCTGACATCGCGAACATCTCGGCCTCGGGCGACCTGCCGGCGGGCGCGTGCTTCCTCGGCGCGTGCGATCTGCTCAACGAGCTCGGTCGTCAGATCCAGAGAGCGGGCGTTCTCGTGTTTGCTTCGGCCGGCAATGACGCTGCCGACGTCGACGCGGAACGGTGTGGAGCCGCCCGCGTGATCTGCTTCGAGCGAGCCTACCGGGTTCCTTGCGAAATGCCGGGCGTAGTCTGCGTCGGCGGCCTCGCAAACGACCGCGACATTCGCGCCGCCAGCAGCGCCTGGGGTAGCAAGCAGCACAGCGGCGACGACGGCTCGGTCGACATCTACGCGCCCTTCGGCATGTGGGTACACGATACGCCCGCGCGCGGCGGAGGGGTCACCCCACCTTCGACGCAAGCGGATTGGGTCCAAGGGACTTCATACTCCTCGCCGTTCGCCGCCGGAGTGGCCGCACTCATCAAAGCAGCGAACCCACGCCTCGGCAGGGACGAGATCTGGCAAGTGATGCGTGACACCGCGCACACCAAGGGGCCGGGCGGCTCGGTCAATCGCTGGGTCAACGCCTTTGCAGCAGTCAAACGTGCACTGGGTGGGGGCGTCCCGTTCGCCAACATCGAGTACCCGACCGGCGGCCGGCGGTTCTCGCTCGGTCAGAGCGTCCCGCTGGGCTGCGACGTGGACGACGACGACGGCATGGACGACGTCACGATCACGTGGAGTAGCGATGTCGATGGAGCGATCGGTGCCGAATCCTCGACCACGGCCGTAACCCGCCTCCGTGAGGGCGTGCACCGCATCACCTGCACCGCTACTGACGGGCGCTTCACCGTGAGCGACACCGTGGAGATCTCGGTCGGGAACGACGCGCCCACGGTGGAGATCACCGCACCCGTCAGCGGGGCCGGGCTCGACGCGGGCGCCACGATTTGGGTGAGGGCACGTGTGGGCGACGCCAACGGCAATCTGGACGACGTCTACTGGCAGCTCTTCAACAGCCTCAGCCTGCCCACGGGCTGGACCGCAACAGGCCCAGAGGCGACGATCCCCCGGGATCATCTCGCGGCGGGCCGATACACCCTAGTCGTGACCGCCTACGACACCGAAGGGGAACGCGCTCAGGATCGAGTCACGCTGACGATTCAAGCTGCTCCGTCCAACGCCGGCCCAAGCGTCGACGCCATGGTGGTGGAGCCACTGACCACGCACGAGTACGACGACAGCAATGGGCTCTTCACCGAGTCGTGCCCTGTCGATATCTCGGGCGACGGCCGCGTCGACCACCGCGACCTCTGCCGGCAGGTGCGCATCACCGCGTACGTGAGCGACGACCACGACCCCGTGTCACTGCTCACGTACCGATGGACCATCAGTGACGAAGCCGGCGTCATCGCCGTATTCAACACGACGGTCCCGACGCTCGTGTACGACTTCCCGCTTGGGAGCTTCGAGGTCCGCCTCGTGGTCACCGATTCGGCGGGCGTGGCAAGCGACCCCGACAACACCCCCACCAAGACCGTCAACGTCGTCACCCTGTTCTGATACGGACAGTCACCCTCCTCCTCACGCGCCGCACGGTTCCACCCACCGTGCGGCGCGTTTGCTTTTAACGAGGGGCGGATCGGGGGGAGCGGTTGTTGTCCCCGTGCTTTGCTTGTGCACGAAGATGTGGCTTGATGAATCACATTGTGATACATGGGGTTTATGGATGTGTCACAGAGCGCTGCAGTCCGGCTAAAACCCCAAGAAAATCATATATCTGAGGCAAACTCGTCGCTGCGGCACTGGTTGGCTGCGATCGATGCTGTGCTGAGGGCCGTGGAGGAGACGGTTTGGCGGTTGCGGCGGGAGGCCGCGGAAGCTTGCAGCGTGAGCCGCGAGGAGTGGACGGATTGGGCCGGTGGGTTTCGGGATGCGCAAAGCGCTCTGCGGAGTTGGCAGCAGCAGACGGCACGGCTCGTCAGCATTGGCTGGGTGCTCACCAAGATCGCCGCCAGCTACCGCCTGCATTTGACCGGAGCGGCGTTTGTAAGCCGGGCCCGCGCGGCGGCAACGCTCGAGCGACTGCACGCGAAGAATGCGCAGCGTTTCACCGACGTGTGCATTTCACACGGCGGTGGCTTTTTGAAAGTAGGCCAGTTGCTCTCCTCGCGTCCGGACGTGCTGCCGGTGGTTTGGATCGAGGCGCTCTCCATCCTGCAAGACAATGTCCCTGCCGAAGATGAGCAGCGGATCATTGCGATCCTCGAGGAAGAGGTTGGACTGTCCCTCGACGAGGCTTTTCGTGATTTCGAAAGAGCACCGATCGCATCGGCCAGCATCGGTCAGGTGCACCGTGCCGTTCTGAACGACGAAACCGTCGTCGCGGTCAAGGTGCAGCGCCCTTTGATCGATGCCGTCATTCAGCTCGACATGCAGATCTTGGCGTCGTTCCTCGAAGCGATGAAGACGTCACTTCCACCGGCAGACTACGACACCATCGTCAAAGAAGTTCGGACGACCATCAGCGAGGAAGTCGACTACAACGCGGAGCGAGCACACACCTCCGCAGTCGGCGACTACCTCGCCACGTTACAGGGAGTCCGCGCGCCTAAGCCCGTCGGCTCACATCAGAGCAAGCGTGTGCTCGTGACCGAGTTCATCGACGGCGAAAAGATCACTTCAGTCCTCGACCAACTGGCCGAGGCACGCGACGCAGGGGACGAGAGCGCGCATGTCGAGCTCTCGCGTCTGCTGAACAAGTTGATCGAAGCTTACGCGCGTCAGATGCTAGAGTTCGGTCGATTTCAAGCCGATCCGCACCCAGGCAATCTCCTCGTCGAGCCCAACAACACCTTGGTGATCCTCGATTTCGGATGCACAAAAATCATCGACGCCGACGTCCGGCGTGCCTATGCGCACCTGCTCCAGGCGTTCTTCGTGCAAGACACGAAGGGCGTGAGCCGCGTCCTTGGGGAGCTTGGTTTCCGGACACAAAGCGGGCGGCCCGACACCTTGTTGTGGTTTGCGGACCTGATGCTCGACAAGCTGCGCGCGGAAGGGAGCGTCCTCGAGCAGGGCGTTTCGAGCGCGGAGATGGTCGACGAATGGATTCGGCTTCTCAAGGCGGTCGAGAAGGACCCGGTCGTGCACATTCCAGATCACTTTGTGATGATCGGCCGCGTATTCGCCACGCTCGGCGGGCTCGTCATGCATTACCGGCCGACCCTCAACCTCCAACGCACGTTGCTGCCATCGCTCATGGCGGCGCTGTCGTCGAACTGAACCCGGGTCAATACTGTGCTAGGGATCTACTGCGATGGAACAGCAAGAGCTCACGATTCATGGCAAGCGCCTGAAGTATCGAATCGGAGGCAAAGGGCCGCTGGTGCTGCTGATTCACGGCATGGCTGGCAGCGCAACGACGTGGAAGCAGGTCATGCCGGCGTTGAGCGAGCGCTTCACCGTGCTGGCGCCGGACCTGTTGGGCCACGGCGAATCGGAGAAGACCAAAGGCGACTACTCGCTTGGCGCCATGGCTTCCACGCTACGCGATTTGATCGTGGCCTTGGGATACAAACGCGCCACGGTCGTCGGGCAATCGTATGGCGGCGGGATCGCGCTGCAGTTCGCGTATCAATACCCCGAGCGCTGTGAGCGGCTGGTGCTCGTCAATGCGGGGGGGGCTCGGCACCGAAGTCAACCCGCTCCTTCGAATGCTGACGCTGCCCGGGTCGGAAGCCATCCTGCTCGTGGCCTGTGCACCGCCCGTCCGGCGCATCGTCGAAATCATCGGTCGTTTCCTGCTCCGCAAGAAGCTCGAGAGCGCGACTGTCATTCCGGAGCTCTGGCGAAGCTACACTTCGCTCGGGACCGTCGAGGGGCGTCGCGCGTTCCTACGCACGCTGCGGACAGTCATCGACCGGGGTGGTCAATCGGTGAGCGCACACGACAAGCTCCACCTGGCTGCGGGGATGCCCACGCTCATCGTTTGGGGGGCGGAGGATCCAGTCATTCCGGTCGAGCATGCGCATGCAGCGCACGCGGCGATCCGGGGGAGTTGGCTCGAGATCATCGAAGGCGTAGGGCACTACCCGCACTGCGAGGCTCCGGAGCGGTTCGTGGAGGCGCTGACCGAGTTCATCGAATCGACCCGGCCTGCGCGGATCAAAGTGTCACAAAAACGAATCCTTGCGACGCCCTCCCCGGTCGGAGCCGAGTCGAATTAGGAGAGGACTCGCTTCATGCGCACTCGATGGATTTTGGGGGCAGTCATCGTCGGCGTCCTGGCAGTCCTCTCGGGGGGCTGCAACGGAGAGCCGGGTCTAGCTGCCTCTTTCGACTACGTGGTTCCAGCCCGCTTCGAAGTTCCTGAGCTCCGAGCGTCCGCGGAGCAGGGAGAGTACGAGATCTACGCCGAGGGCCCTCTGCATCCGGACACATGGTTGGTGCAGCTGAACGCGTGCGCGTCCACTGGCTCACCCGTCAAGTACAGCTGGAGCATCGACGGCGAAAGCGTCGGGGTTGAGACGGCCTGTGACGGCTTTGAATACGAGCTCCCTGCGGAGGGGACCTATTCGGTCTCGCTCGTTGTCGAGGACAGTAACGGCGACGAGGAATTGCACACTGCAAACATCGTGGTGCGGGATCTGCTCATCTTCGGCGTGGGAGACTCGTATGGCTCTGGTGAGGGCAACCCCGACGTGGAGGCGTCGGAGGAAGGGGGCGTGCAGTGGCAACACCGGCGCTGCCACCGGTCCGCACATTCGGGGCAAGTGCGCGCCGCTCAATTGATAGAAGACGAGGATCCGCACACGTCCGTGACGTTCGTACACTTGGCCTGCTCAGGGGGCCGGATACACCGAGCCCTGCTCGAGCCATACCTCGGGATCGAAGAGGATGGCGACCCGTTTCCGCCGCAGATCGATCGGGTTGCGGAGCTCGCCGATGGACACGAGATCGATGCGCTCTTCGTGTCGATCGGCGGCAACGACATCAACTTCGCAAACGTGCTCGAGGCCTGCATCCTCGGTGAGGTCTGTCACGAGGACGATCCGATGCCCGACCCGCTACTCGGGAGCGCGGCGTCTTTGATCTGCAGTCTCGCGGGGTCCTTTTCAGACGAGTGTGAGGGCCTACATAGGTAGCGAACCTGACGCCGAGTCACTCGATGCACGGACCATCTTCGAAGTGCATTCAAAGACCGAGGACGTGAACGGGGAGGACATGGAGCAAGACGGTCTCGACGACCTGCCGAACAACTATCTCGAGCTCGCCCAAGAGATCGTGGGCGCGCTTGGTATGGATCCGGGGCAGCGTCTATCTGACCGAGATCCCCGACGTGACCCGCGACGAACACGGCCAGACCTGTGCATGGCCGACGGAGCTTCCCGGTTTTTCGGAGGGACTGCGCATCGCCCTACAAGAGCTGCCCGGGGTTACGCAAACGGAGATGCAATGGGCCAGCGACCACGTGTTGACTCAGCTGCGTGTCGCGATGCGTGCCGCTGCCGACGAACATGGTTGGCAGTTTGTGGAGGGCGTGGATTCGCGTTTCGAAGGCCACGGCTACTGCGCCGCCGAACCCTGGTTGGTGCGTCTGCAGAACACCTTTCAGATTCAGGGCGACAAGAATGGCGCGCTCCATCCGAACGTCCCGGGGCCACGGCGCGTATGCGGAGGCAATCGTCGCCGCGTTCGACCTAGGTCAGTAGTGGATGCCGAGCCCGATGATGAAGTGATTCGTCCGGAGTTGGGTCTCCACTCTGTGACCCTCGACCTGCCACGTGGGGCTCACGAAGGTCAGGCGGTATTCGAGGACGACCGAAATCCAGTCGGAAGCGACGAGCCTCATCCCGAAGCGCGCATCGAGGCCGGGGTCGACCGAGGTGTCGCTATGGACGTGCCCGGTGCCGAGGAAGGCCCAGCCCGAGGCGAGCTCTGCCGTCGAGATGAATAAGGACGGGCCGACGGCGAGATACGGTTGGGCACGGCCGTTCGGGAACTCCGCGCTTTTGATCAGCGGCGCACGAAACATCACGAGCGCGGAGATCGGAATCGTGGTGATCTCGTAGGCGCTCTGAATTCCCCACGCTTGGATGAAGTAGGAGATGTCCCCCGCAACGCCGAGCCACGCAAAACGCTCGAAGAAATACCCAATCCTGAGTCCGCCGACCGGTGACTTCGCGGTTCCGCATTGAGCTCCGCACAGGACGCCTGGGTCTTGGGTGATGCCGTCGACCTTGTAGGGGGAGTCCTTTGTGACCGCCGCGCCGACGTAGAGGTCGGAGAAGACTTCTCCACGACGTGTTCTCGTCTGTCCTTGGGGGGGCGATGCAACTTCGGGAGGTGATGCAACGGGAGTTGACTCGGGGCTGACAGAGGGTTCGTCTTCGACCTGCACGTTCGCGCTGCTGACAGAGTTTTCCTTGCTGGGCTGCGCGCTCGCGCTGTGGGCCGACGTCCCGAGAAAGATCGCCGTGATCGCTGCGAAGCAGATCAGGATTCGGGTCATCATTGTCGTGGTGGCGGCGTGGATGCGTCGAGGATACCTTGGGCGTTGGTTTGGGTTGAAAAACTCGGTCATCACCTCATGTCGACGCCGTTCCACGTCATGACGATCGCGTCGCTGGCGGTGGGTTTGCCTGCGTCTTTCGAAGTTACTTGTTGCGGGGTTTTCGGTGTCGGCCGACGAGCAGATCGCTTAGGAAATAGAAGACCATCAAGACCCAAAGCGAGAGTGCGAGCATGACGGTCATGCCAGCAAGGTAGACTCCGGGGACCGGGAAGCGCAGCCCTGCAGCCAGCAGCGCACCCGACGTGATGACGTATACTGCTGCCGCCAACTTCATGGTGAGCGTAGTTTTCAGAGGGGCGTCCCTTACGTTGCCGAGGAGATCCAGTCCGGCGCGATTGAGGCGCTGGTCGCCCACCACGAACGCGGCGCCCCCGATGCCCACCGTGCCGCCCATGACGAGCAACCCGACTCGCCAAAGCACGAGCTCAGGTACCCCGAGGTAGAAGAGAATGAATGGCAAAGCCGAAAAGAACAGAGCTGCGAGCCCCCACCCAAAGAGTAGCGCCATCCCCCAGCTCAAGCGTCGGCTGTCCCGCACGACCACGCTAGGGCTGATCGCGACGACGACGGCGGAGAAACCCACCACGCCCACAGAAATCTCCGCGAAGGTTTGAAGCGCGTCCGCAGCCTCCATCTTCGTTGCTCCTCTTGCGCAGAGCCTACAGGAGTACTTGTGAAATTTCAGCGCCGGCGTTAACGTTCATGCTGCGCGGCGATCTTGAGTAGCGCGATGGCTGGGCCCTCGGGCTTGCGGCGGCCCTGTTCCCAATTGCGAAAGGTGCGGACGCTGATTTCGACTGCCCGCGCGAACTCTTTCTGGCTCAGGTTGACCCCAAGTATCGAGGTTGATGAGGCCGTGCCGACGGCTCTTTTCGCCGTGTTTTGGGAGGTCGCGCTCGCGGCTGTTTGTTGGCTCGTGTGTTGCGGACCGTCTTGTCGGCCCTCGTCAGCTAGGCGGCGAGCACCGGTACGCCGTGGGTCGAGTCATCGGTGAGGATCTCGAACGATTGTGTGCTTACGGCTACCATGCATGCGACGGCCGCTGAGGCGCTTCACGCGGTTGAGGGAGCGTTTGCGAAAGCGCATGTGTTCTTAACTGAAGCGCATCAGCTCGGGGGGCTGGCGTTGGTGGTGCACTGGGACATGGAAGGGGACCACCGGCAGCTGCTGGTTGATGCGCTGCTCGAGGCGTCGGTCAACCTGGATGAGAGTGCGTTCGAGGAGCTGCAAGGGTCCTGGGAAGGAGTGCTGACCGGGTCGCTTCACGTGACGCTCGATCACGAAGGCAGGGATAGTAAGGTGCCTGTGCCAGCGGTTCCTGGGTGAGTCGGCGGCTGAGCGATGCGAGTGTGTTAGAAGGGAGCCGTGAGAAAGCCCGTCAAGGTTGCGCTCATCGGGATGGCGGCATTGATCGGGGTGCTGATCGCCGCCCTCGTAATCGTCCCCCTCGTTTTGCAAGAGCGAGTCGCCAAGCTCGTGCGCGACGAGCTCAATGAGCGGCTCGATGCGACGGTTGACTTCAAGAACATCGACCTCTCTTTGCTGTCGACATTCCCGACGTTGACGGCTGAGATTGTCGATCTCGAAATCACTGGGAAGGGCGTGTTCGAGGGAACGAGGCTTCTCTTGGTGCGGTCGATCGCGGCTGGGGTCGACTTGTTCAGCTTGGTTGGGGACGAGCAGCTCGTCGTGGAGACGATCACGATCGACCATCCGGAGATACGGGTCTTGGTGACCGAGGGCGGGGTTGCAAACTACGACATCGTCAAAGAGAGCCCCGATGAAGGCGAAGAAGCAGAGCCAGAGGAGAAGGAGTCTGGCGACGTGGCTTTTCAGCTTCGACGCTACCGGATCATCGATGGGTCCATCACCTATGATGCGCCCGGCACGCACATGTCGATCGACGGGCTCCGTCACGATGGATCGGCGACGATCAGCGCTGCCAGGCAGGTGCTCGCGTCGAAAACGACGGTCGACGCACTGTCCATCAAGCTCGGACGCGTCACCTACTTGAAGGAGGCGAAGGTCGGAGTCGACCTCGCGATGACGTTACGAACCGACGAGCAACACGTAGACCTCGACGAGCTGAGCATCGCCGTGAACGAGCTCTCGGTCGGGGGTTCGGGTCAGATCGGATGGACCGACGACGCCGTTGATCTGGACGTCGAGCTGGCGTCGGCCAAGGGGCAATCGCTCAAGGCGCTCGTCTCGGCCGTCCCGAACGCGTACGCGGCGGACTTCGCAGGCCTCCGAGCGAGCGGCAGCTTTTCGGTCGATGCGAAAGTCAAAGGACAGCTCGGCCCCGACGACGATGACATCCCATCGTTTACGGTACGGCTTCTCGTCCACGACGGCACGCTCAAGTACCCGGACCTCCCGTTGCCACTCACCGGCGTGGCCCTCGATGCAAAGGCCACGCACCCTGGCGGCAACCTCGACAAGCTGCGGATCGACGTCGCCAAGTACGCGGCACGCGCCGGACAGAGCCACGCGTCGGGCCACCTCGCCGTCACGACGCCGATCTCTCAGCCCGACGTAGCACTCGTCCTCGACGGCCGCTTCGACATGGCCGAGATCGCCAATGCGTACCCCATCCCAGACGTCGAAGATCTACGAGGTGTGATCACGGCACCCTCGACCTTGCCGCCAAGGGCGACAACATCAAGCGCCTGCACGGCGACATCCGGGTGACGGACGTCGTGTATCGGGCCAAGGATGCGCCACCGGTGCAGGTCAAGAGCGCGCACGTGGTGCTTTCGCCCCGGGCGACGAAGGTGGAGGCGTTCCATGCAAGCTTAGGGCGGAGCGACGTGGCGCTTTCGGGCTCGCTCTCCCCGTTCACAGCATTTCTGAGCGACGACCAAACCATCGTGGGGAATCTGCGACTGAAGTCCCGCGCGATCTACGTCGACGATTTCCTTTCGGAGGGAGGGGACGAACAAGCCAATCAGGAGACGACGCCGTTCCTGCTCCCCGACCAGGTCGACGCCAAGCTCGCAGTCGACGTGGGGAAGCTGACGTACGGCGACCTCGTGCTCTCGAACTTCAAAGGGGACTGCGCGGGTCCGGCACCGCAAGCTCACCTTGAGCAAGGTGAGAGCCGACGCCCTCGGGGGCTCGATGAAGCTTTCAGGGTACGGTCGCCACGCCGGTCGGCAAGCCCGCCACCTTCGAGATGCGTTACGAGGTCGACAAGGTGCGCTTCGCCGACGCCTTCGAGCAACTGCCCTCGATGCGGGCCTATGCGCCCATCGCGCGTTTCTTAGACGGTCGCTTCTCTACGGACCTCAACGCGTCGGGGCAGCTCGGCGACGACGGTGAGCCAAAGCTACGCTCGATCGACGCCAACGGCCTGGTGATGACCTTGCAGAGTAAACTCCGTTCCGACTTCAAGCCCCTCGCTGTGCTCAACGATGCGGTCCCTGCGATTCCGAAACCTCTCGACCTGAGCTCGCTCAGGGCGCGGTTCAATATCGAAGACGGGGCAGTCCACATGAAGCCCTTCGAAGTGCGAACCAAGGGTCTCGAGATGACAGTGAGCGGCAGCCACGGTCTCGATCAGGAGATGAGCTACCGCGTGAGCACCGAAGTTCCCATCGACAAGGTAACCGGAGCTCTCGCAAAGAAAGTCCGCGGCATCGGTCTGGACTTGTCGAAGGCGAGCAGCGTCGACCTCGTGGCCAAGGTGACGGGCTCGCTCAAGGACCCGCGAGTCTCGGTCGATGTCGATACCGATGCACTGCGGGGGAGCCGTCGCCGAAGCGGTGTCCGCCGAGCTCGAAGCGCGACGACAGGAGGCGCTTGCGGCCCTCGCCGCACAGAAGCAACGGATCATGGCTGAAGCCGCGAAGCGCGCAGCCCAGGTTCGAAGCGAGGGCAAGAAGGCCGCCGAGATGGCTCGCAAGGAGGGCTACAAGCGCGCCGACCAATTGGTGGACAAGTCGGGTAGCAACCCGCTCGCGCAGATCGCGGCGAAAGAAGGTGCGAAGCAGGAACGTAGGGAAACCGACAAGCGCGCCAACCAACTCATCAAGGAAGCCGACAAACGCGCCACCCAGATCGTTGCGGAAGCGAAGAAGCGAACGGAGCAACTTCACGCTGCAGCCGAAGCGCAGAGCGGGCGCGCTGCGGATGCGGCCGCGGAACCGATCGCGAAGTGAGAGGTTAGCGCTTTCCGGTGCCGGCCGAGGGGGGCTGGATGCCCGCGGCTGAGCGTATGATCTTCGGGTGACGGGCTGCAATCTTGAGTAGCGCAATGGCGGGGCCTTCAGGCTGGCGGCGGCCTTGTTCCCAGTTGCGAAGCGTGTGGACGCTGATCTCGAGGGCCTGTGCGAACTCTTTTTGGGTGAGGCCGACGAAGCGGCGGAGCGCGACGATGTCCCTGCCCGACTCGATGTTTCCCTGGCGTATGCGCCTGCGAACCGGCGCAGGGATCATCCGCTTGAAGTCAGCTTCGGTGAGCTCGCGGATATCGAGGTCGTCAGTCATCCGTACAAGCCCTTGTATTGCCGGTAGCGCTCGCGTTCTCGTTTGCTCGACCAGCGAACGCTGATGATGCGCACAACATCGTCCAATGGCTCGGTCCAAACGACCGTGATGAGGCCGGTCGGAATCGGAGCGATCGAGATGAAACGCTCCTCGTCGCCCGGGAACGTCTCGTCCGGCTCGTCGAGTCGGTGGGCCTCCCATAAGAAGATCGTCTTGGCGTCTTCAAACCGGAGGCCGTGTTTGCGTTGGTTAGCATCGTTCTTTGCCGGGTCCCACTCGAAGCGGATGAGCATGAGCAGTATCAGCTCTTACACGGAGTAAGTCAATGGCTTACTCCGCTAGGCGGCCTTGCTGGCGGGCCGCAGTATGTCGTCCGGCAGCTCGAAAGGGAGCAGCACGTACCGACCCGGCCGCAGCCCGCGAAGCACCTTCGGCATTTCGACGCCGTTCCACGTCATGATGATCGGTTCGCTTTGCGTGAGCGTTCCGTCTCGGGAACCGGTGAACACAATTGGTTTCATGGAGCGGTGACATTGCAACCGCCGTGCCGGGCATCAGCGATGGGGTTTCGCGTTCTTACGGGGCACTGGTTGGCGAAACCGCCATGCCCCGCTGACGGACGCCACGTATCGAGTTTGGTGAGGCCGCGCGGACGGTTGTTTTTGGCGTGTTTTTGTGGGTAAGGATCGTCACGCCGAACCGCCGGTGGCGCTAGAGGACGGCGGCTTCGCACATGAGCTCGTCGTAGGCCTCGCAGTCTAGGGCGCAGACTTGGAACTTACCTTCGCAGGTGCCTTCGTAGTAGCTCTCTAGTGGGGCGGAGTCATCGAGGAGCTGCTCGATGAAATCCTTGTAGGTCACGGTGCCGTCTTCCGTTTCGATCTCCGTGCCGCTCCAGGTGGCCGTCGATGGGTCCTCCGTAAACAAACCGAGGAAATCGAAGTCGGAATTGCCGCCGTCTTCGACGCCGGTGACGGTGAGACAATGGCTGTTGTTCGTGTTTCGGTAGTACGGCATGTAGTAGGCGAGGTTGTCGAGACCATCGAGTTGCGCGCGGAGTGTCTCGAAATCCTCAGAGGCGAGGCGGTAGATCTCGGTGCGGCCAGCGCCCGTGTCGGCCGAGCTCTCCGGTTGGTAGGTCGCGACAGTGAAGTTGTAGTCGCGCTCGAAGATCGACACGGAGAGGCGATCATTCGGGAAGGATTCGGAAACCACGGCGTTCACTTCCCCGAAGTCGGCGGTGATGCGATCTGCACCCGTGGGCAGGGATTGGATCATGGTATCGACGCCCCAGATCGTGCCCACGGCCGAGAACAGGCCCCCCTGGTTGCTTGGTTCCCCGTTGAGCAAGGTGGCAGGGACGATCGGACCGCTATCGGCGAGGAGGTAGCTCTGCTCGACACCTTCGATGCCATTGCGGATGAAGGGGTAGTTGTTGAGGGACCCTACCCCGCCGGCGCTACAACCGCTGACCAACATCCTGGGAACCTCGGCGAACATCTCGTTGAGCTCTTCGATGACCAGCAACATGTTCTGATGGCCCATGTGATGGAACTCGACGTCGGGACCGACGCCATCGGGATCGACGTACGTTTGAACTCGGCTGCCTAGGTAAGTGTCGCCGGTGCAGTACGGGACGAAGACCCTGTTCCAGTCGCCCACGGGGTTGATGTCGGCGTTTCCTGAAAGCAACGGGTAGGAGAGCTCGACCGGCACGTCACCGTTGATGACGCCGAGGGGTTCGGTGACGGCGGAGAGTGGTTCGAGCGAGGCCACGTGGAGGTACTTGGCGGGGTAGTCGTCACGGATGCAATCGGCGCCCGCGGGCTCTTTGATGCAGTCGGTGTTGAACGGGCGTCCGTTCGAGCAGTCGTCGTAGTTGCTGCACGCGCCGCCACCTTCGAGAAAGACGACGAGGTTGCTCGAGGCCTCGGAGAAGTTGACGAAGTACTTGTACTGAGAGCCGTTGGCGCAGACCGCACCTTCGGGCTCGAACTTCAGCCACTCGCCGTAAGCCGCTGGGACGAAGGGGTCGTCCGGTGGGTCGTCGTTCATGGGGGCGGCGGTGTCCCCGCATCCAGCGCCCGCGAGGGCGAGCAGGAGAGTCAGGGCACACTAGAGAGTACATTTCGGGTCTACCAACGCCATCGTGCGCCTTTCCGGTTTAAGCTTGCCGAGGAAGTTAACCCGCCTAGCGATTTCGTGCCACCTCTGTCGCCCTCGGGGCTGCGAGATGCGGTTACGCACCGGGTCTTCAGTGAAGCAGGGGTTGTATCCAGCTAGAGGAGGCCTCTCGGCCTGATATCACTCGTACTGATTTGCCCAGATTCTCTGTCCGCTACTTCCGTCGCTCCGCTGAGCCCACACGGCCGCCGCTTTGCCCGAAGCGCTGACGGCTAGGTCTGGGGTCTGGACCACATAGGTTGCCTGATCGATTCTTTCCGAGGGGCCCCAGCCCTCGGTTGGAGTGTAGCGGGTGTTCCATACCGCGAGAGCGTTCCCGTCCCGATCCATCGCGACCTCTGCCGCTAAAGAATCGGTGCTCGGGTCGTCGAGCTGTTGAGCCGCTCCCCAGCCGGTCATCGGATCGAAACGGTTGCCCCATACATTGCGGTGTTCGTCCTGTCGCCACCAGACCGCCGTCGCGTTGCCGCTCGCGTCGACCGCGACTCTCGGGTCATTGGAGGAGGCCAGCGGGCTCGCCTCGACGGGGCTGGCGATGCCCCAACCCTCTTGTGGGGTTTGTAAGGGGGCTCACAGAAGCTCGGGATGCGGGTGGGCGGATTCCGGTCGGATCGACCGATGGCTACTGTTCGTCGAATGGGTTTATCCACTCGATGTCGGGTCAACTCGGCACGAAATGAAGAAAGCCGGCGGGGACTAGGGTGGTGGCCAGCATGACCTCGTTGATGTCGCGGTGCTCCGTCCAAGCATTGGTTTCTCGATGCTCGGGATCGAGCCAGAAGGACTTGATGTCCGAACCGAGCGCGACGTAGGGCGCTAGTGCTTGGATGTGCTCGTGTACTTCTGCGCTTCGGGAAAAGTGGCGATGCTCTGATCCGGTTTGCTTTTCGATCAGCTCCACTGCTGAAAGTCCGATTGCGAGGCCGAGCTCGCGAAAGGCCAGGCGCTGAGAGGCGGGATACGTTAAGTCATGCTGCCGCGAATAGGCCGCAAGACCTCGCAGGGCTGCAGCGAGCAACGCGTCGAGTAGATCAGTCCCCGCAAATGCTCCGAGATGCGTCAACTGCGCAACACGTGAGGCATCCGTCAGCAGGCCGCCCAGGCCCAAAGGGTCCGCGCTCGCCCAGTCCTGGCCCGCGATCATGGCTGCGAAGTCCGCCACTGCCGCGTCCAAGTTCGGACCGCTCGGGGTGCTCGATCGCGTCGACTTCGTCGTTTGGAGCTGTGTGCAGGTAATGAAGCCATCGAGCGGATCGTGGTGGCCCATGGAGGAGACCAGTGGGCGCGAAAGATCGGTGCTCATCTTCCACACCATCCGTCGAGCGCCTCGATCTGTGTAGGTGAAGGCTTCATGGGCCGCCTCCGCGAGTTCTCGCGCCCAGGTGTTGAACTGCGGTCGCTGTGTCCAGCGGGACATCTGGTCGAGGGCGTGCATCCATTTGGTCAAGTAGTGGAAGTACTGGCCGTCCTGGCGCCACTCCAGTTGCTCGTCAAAGGGCTCGGACGCGGCTCGCTCGGGGAGTGGCTTGCCGATTCGAAACCCGCCTCGAGTCGGGTGAGCCTCGCCTTCCTGCCCGCTGAGCCCGCTGATCCATCCGGCTCGCGGATCATCGGCGCGATAGGAGCCAAGCACGTGATGCACTTGGTCGACCAAGCGTAGCGCGAGCTCCGTGTAGCGCTCTTCGCCTGTCGCCTGTGCCAAGCCGAGGAAGTTGCAAACCGCGAAGGCATCCGTCCAGAGGTAGCGCTGTTTGGGTAGGTCGGAGGTGAGCCCGGTGCGTTCGGCGAAGCGCATCATGAGCTCGCCGGCCTGCGCGGTAGCTTGCTGTGTCGGAATCATGTTGCTCGCAATCACAAGGTCGATCGCGCCGCCAACATACACGACGATCCCCCGCAAGGCACTTCGGGTGCTAGGGTTCGGCGGAGCCCAATGCCAAACGAACCCCGAGAGTCCAAACCGAAGAGACCCAGGCTGCGCCTGGGGATGCTGTATGTGCTTGCTGCTATTGTCGCGGGGTCGCTGCTGCTACAGATGTGGGAGACGAAGCAGACGGTTGCGCCGATTCCGTACAGTGAGTTCGAGAGACTGCTTGAAGACGGAAAGGTCAGAGAGGTCGTCGTGACCGACGACGCCTTGCGAGGTGAGCTGACCGAATCCATCGATGGAAAGACGCGCTTCGTGACCAATCGAGTCGATCCCGAGTTGGCGCAAAGCCTCGAAGGGCACGGGGTGGAGTATTCGAAGGAGCAGCAAAGCGCGCTCGTGCGAGGTCTCGTGTCCTGGGTGTTCCCTTTGCTTCTCTTGTTGGGGTTCTGGCTTTTCATGAGCCGCCGGATGGCGGGGATGGGCGGACCCGGCGCCGGACTGATGTCAATCGGCAAGAGCAAGGCGAAGGTCTACATGGAGACCGATACGCGCGTGACCTTCTCGGATGTCGCAGGCGCCGATGAAGCCAAGCAAGAGCTCCAGGAGGTCGTCGCCTTTCTCAAAGACCCGGAGTCCTATGGCCGGCTCGGCGCACGTATGCCCAGAGGGATCTTGCTGGTGGGCGCACCCGGCACCGGCAAAACGCTCTTGGCCCGCGCCGTAGCCGGGGAGTCCAAAGTCCCTTTCTTTTCGATCAGCGGGTCGGAGTTCGTGGAGATGTTCGTGGGCGTTGGCGCGGCACGCGTTCGCGATCTATTCGACCAGGCCCGTCAACGAGCACCCTCGATCATCTTCATCGATGAGCTCGATGCCCTCGGCCGGGCGAGAAATGCGCAGCCCTTCGGCGGAGGAGGCATGGACGAGAAGGAGCAAACCCTCAATCAGTTGCTCGTCGAGCTCGACGGCTTCGATTCGTCGCCGGGCATCGTGCTCCTTGCCGCCACGAACCGCCCCGAGATCTTGGATCCCGCCCTGCTACGTGCGGGCCGCTTCGATCGCCAGGTGCTCGTCGATAGGCCGGACCGCACGGGCAGAACCGCGATTCTCAAGGTGCATTCCAAGAACGTGGCGCTAGCGACGGAGCTGGATCTAGAGGCAGTGGCCGCGCTCACGCCTGGATTCACCGGTGCCGACCTCGCGAATCTGGTCAACGAAGCCGCGATCGTGGCAACGCGAAGAGACGCCGAATCCGTCACGTTGGAGGATTTCACGGCTGCCATCGAGCGCATCGTGGCCGGTCTCGAGAAAAAGAACCGCCTCCTCAATCCACGTGAGCGCGAAGTCGTCGCGTACCACGAAATGGGCCACGCTTTGACGGCGCTCCTGTGCACGCAATGCGACCGGGTGCACAAGGTGTCGATCATTCCACGAGGAATCGGGGCGCTGGGATACACGATGCAGCGGCCAACTGAAGACCGCTTCCTGATGACGCGCGAGGAGCTCCAGGAGAAGATGGCAGTTCTGTTGGGGGGCCGCGCGTCATCAGGAAGCGGTCTTCAGTTGGCCGCTGCATCGTGTATCCCAGCGCACC
>PVMK01128138.1_pt1 | contig 21413 bp, 24 predicted proteins | sample 1853481 | NCBI WGS metagenome assembly PVMK01 (sample SAMN08533507, study PRJNA380276) | Marine sediment metagenome, whole genome shotgun sequencing project.
TGCCGCCGCCGCCGCGGCCTCCTTCATGCGTTCCAGCGTCTTGGCCTTGGGCTGGTTCTTCTTGGTTTGTTGAGGAATTGCCGGCATGGCGATGATGTTCGCCTGACCCAGGAAGCGCGCGACCCGGTCGCTCGGCGTCGCTCCGACCGAGATCCAGTACTTGGCACGGTCCTCGTCGAGCTTGATACGCCGGGATGGTCCTTGGCCACCATGGGATTGTAGGTGCCGATCTTCTCGATGAAGCGGCCGTCGCGCGGGCTGCGGGAATCGGCCACGACGATGCGGTAGAAGGGCCGCTTCTTTGCGCCGCCGCGCGCCAGTCTGATCCGTAAGGACATCTCTTTCCTCTCTTACTTGGGACTAAAGGTTGGTCATTCCGTGTGGTGGCAGACGGCCTGTAGCTTGTTGCCGTCCGGGTCGCGCACATGGGCGCCGTAGTAGTTTTCCGAATACTGCGGGCGCAGGCCCGGCGCGCCCTCGGTTTCGCCATAGGCGAAGTAGTCGTCCCCCTCGGCGACCCGGGCATAGCCCAGCGGCGCCATGACCTTTTCATAGAACGCCTTGGCGCGGCCGATATCGCTGCTGCCGACGGTGACGTGGCTGATCATCTAGGGGACCCCCGCTATCTTGGAAAGCCGCCGGGCCCGCCGGGAAATCCGCCAGGTAGTCCATGGCGCATCAGGCCCTTCTTTCCAAGCTTCTTGACCTTCTTCATCATGCGCCCGGCTTCGTGGTGCTGCTTCAAGAGCTTGTTGACCTCTTGAATGCTGGCGCCCGAGCCCTTGGCGACGCGCCGCTTGCGGCTCGCCTTGATGATCTCCGGGCGACGGCGCTCCTTGGGTGTCATGGATGAAATGATCGCCAACTGGCGCCTGATCATGCCGTCGTCGATCTTCGCGTCTTTCATCTGCTGCTGCATCTTGGGCACACCCGGCAACATGCCCATGAGCCCGCCGAGCCCACCCATCTTCTGCAACTGGCGCAATTGGTTGGCCAGATCGTCGAGGTCGAAGCGGCCTTTCTCGATCTTCTTGGCGAGCTTTTCGGCCTCCTCCACCTCGATCGTCTCTGCGGCCTTCTCGACCAGAGAGACCACGTCACCCATGCCGAGGATGCGGCCGGCAACGCGCTCCGGGTGGAAGACTTCGAGGGCGTCCAGCTTCTCTCCGGCGCCCAACAGCTTGATCGGGCAGCCGGTGACCGCCTTCATGGAGAGCGCCGCGCCGCCCCGCGCGTCGCCGTCAATCCGGGTCAACACGATGCCGGTCAGACCGACCTTTTCATGGAAGTTGCGCGCCACCGTGACCGCGTCCTGGCCGGTCATGGCATCGGCCACCAGCAAGGTCTCGTGCGGTTTCGTGGCGTCGCGCACCTCGGCCACCTCGGCCATCATTTCCTCGTCGATGGCCAGCCGCCCGGCGGTGTCCAGCAGGACCACGTCGTAGCCCTCGAGCGCCGCCGTCTGCACGGCGCGGCGCGCGATGGCGACCGGCGGTTCACCGGGAACGATGTCGAGGCAGCGCACCTCCGACTGGGTCCCGAGGACGGCGAGCTGCTCCTGAGCGGCGGGGCGCCGCACGTCCAGCGAGGCCATGAGAACCTTCTTCTTCTCACGATCCTTGAGGCGCAGGGCGATCTTGGCGGTGGTCGTGGTCTTGCCCGAGCCCTGGAGGCCGACCAACAGGAAGACCGCCGGCGGCGTCACCTCGATGGTGAGCGGCACGGCCTCGTTGCCGAGGGTCTCGACCAGGTGGTCGTGCACGATCTTGACCACCATCTGCCCCGGCGCGACCGAGCGCAGCACCTCCTGGCCGATCGCCTTCTCGCGCACGGCCTCGACGAAGTCCTTGACCACCGGCAGGGCGACATCGGCCTCGAGCAGCGCCACACGCACCTCACGCAGCGCCGCCGCGATGTCGTTTTCGCTGAGGGCGCCGCGCCGTTTCAGGCGCTCGAAGACGTTGCCTAAGCCTTCCTGCAGGTTATCGAACATGCCCGTTGCGCAACCCGGTCGTTTCTCTTGCCAATTCCCAACGCTTATCGCGCCAGTGCGCGAAACTCGCGGACCGGCGTGGCTCTCGTGCGAACCTGTGACGTGTCGCTAGGTTTGAGCGCGGCGGAGACTAGGCAAGCGGCGCTAGCGCGTCAAGCGCGCAACAACAGAGGGTGCGTCAAGCGCGCAACAACAGGGGGTGCGTCAAGCACGCAACAACAGGGGGTGCGTCAAGCACGCAACAACAGGGGGTGCGTCAAGCACGCATCGATGGGGGTCGCGTCAATCGCGATTTGATAAGGGCCGTCTTAAGCGCAGTCTTATGCGTCGGTGAAGCGGACGCCCAGCTTGTCGGCGTGGCGCCAGCAGACCTGACACTCGTGGACCGCGCCATCCTTGATCTTCAAAACGAAGGCATCCGGAATGTTCAAGCTGTCCAGCGGCTGCAGGGCGGCGCCGTCGTCGGATAGGCTGAGCACTAGGCAATCCATGTCGCACTGGTTCCGGTTATAGGCGATCAATCCGCTCTTGATGGTTCGGGTGCGCTGCGCGCCACGCCGTTCGCCGTCGGATTCGGGCTTGGCATTGCCGGTCTTGCCGGCGTCTTCGCTGGCCGCGGCTTCACGGCTGGTGATCGCCTCGATGCGTTGCTGCAGTTCCCTGGAGCCGTATGGCTTGGTCAGGCTGTCGACCACGCCGAGGGCGCCGCGGTCCTTGTCGTTTCCGACCAGGCCCGACTGGATCATCACGGGGGTCTCTATACCCCAGCCCTGGATGCGCTTCAGAACCTCATAGCCGTCGATGTCCGGCAGCATGATATCGAGCAAAATCAGGTCGTACTGCTTCTCTCGCACCAGGCGCAAGGCCTCCTCGCCGCAACCCGCTGTCTCGCAGGCGTGGCCCTGCGCCCTGAGCATGAGCTCGACGGACTTGGCAGCGGTCGCGTCGTCCTCGACCTGAAGTACGCGCATGGCGGGTGTCGACCCCTTGTTGATGACCGGCCGAAACAAGGTCGGAAATAAGGTAATGATGAAGGACGAAGGTTAAGAAATTACAGCCGACGCCGGATTTTCAGCACCTCGGAGGCGGCCGCCCGAGCCAAAGGCAGAACATCGTCGACGGCCCGCGCGCCACTCCAGGGCGAGCCGGATGGGCGCTAGACGGCACGCTTGCTGCACCCTATAACCCGCAACATGAACCTGCGGCCCTTCATAAAGATGCACGGTCTCGGCAACGATTTCGTGGTGGTCGACGCCCGGATGGAGCCCTTCGTCCTCGACGACGATGCGGCCCGCGCCGTGGCCGACCGTCGCGCCGGCGTCGGCTGCGACCAGCTGATCGTCATGGAGCCGCCCACGAATGGCGCGGCGGACGTCTTCATGCGAATCCGCAACGCCGACGGTGGCGAGGTCGAGGCCTGCGGCAACGCAACGCGCTGCGTCGCCTCGCTGATCATGGAAGAAACCGGCCGGGAGCACTGCACGGTCGAGACCCAGGCCGGCCTGCTTCACGCCGTCGGCCGCGCGGCCGGCGGGATTGCCGTCGACATGGGCGAGCTGCGCACCGCCTGGCAGGAAATTCCTCTGGCGCGGGAGATGGACACGCTTCGTCTCGACCTTGCATGCGGGCCGCTCAGCGATCCGGTCGCCGTCAATATCGGGAACCCGCACGCGGTCTTCTTCGTCGATGACGGCGCAGACGTGGATCTGGCCACCCTCGGCCCGCAACTCGAGCACGACCCCCTGTTCCCGGAGCGCGCCAATATCGGCGTGGCTCAATTGGTCGGGCCCGATCGCCTTCGGGTGCGGGTCTGGGAGCGCGGCGTCGGCCTGACGCGGGCTTGCGGCACCGGCGCCTGCGCTGCAGCGGCGGCGGCCCATCGCCGCAGCCTGACGGGCCGCAAGGTGGAGGTCCAGCTGGACGGCGGCCCGCTCGCCCTGGAATGGCGCGAGGACGGCCACATGGTGATGACCGGCCCGGTGGCCACCAGCTTCACCGGAGTCTTCGCGAAATCCCTGCTGCCATGACCGTCCCCCCCCGCCGGACCCGAGATCATCACCTTCGGCTGCCGGCTGAACGCCTATGAGTCCGAGGTCATGCGCGAACAGGCGCGCAGCCAGGGGCTGAACGACGCGGTGATCGTCAACACCTGTGCTGTCACCAAGGAAGCCGAGCGCCAGGCCCGCCAGGCGATCCGCCGCGCGCGGCGCGAGCGGCCCGAGGCGCGCATCATCGTGACCGGCTGTTCGGCGCAGATCGACCCCGCCGCCTATGCCGCCATGCCGGAGGTCGATCAGGTGGTCGGCAACCAGGAAAAGCTGCGCGCCGGCACCTTCGCCCCACTCGGTCCAGGAGGCGATCACCCGAGGGTGCAGGTCGACGATATCATGGCGGTGCGCGAGACCGCCGGGCACTTGATCCAGGGGTTCGAGGGCCGCGCCCGCGCCTTCGTTCAGGTCCAACAAGGCTGCGACCACCGTTGCACCTTCTGTATCATCCCCTACGGGCGCGGCCCGAGCCGTTCGGTCCCGGTGGGCGAAGTGGTGCGCCAGGTTCGCCTCCTGGTCGAGAGTGGCACCGCGGAAGTCGTGCTGAGCGGCGTCGACATCACCGATTACGGCAAGGACCTGCCCGGCCGGCCGGGCCTCGGGCAGCTGGCGGGTCGCATTCTGGCGCTAGTGCCCGAGCTGCGGCGTTTGCGCATCTCCTCCGTCGATCCGGTCGAGCTGGACGAGGATCTCCTGCGGCTCATCGCCGAAGAGGAGCGGCTGATGCCGCACCTGCACCTAAGCTTGCAATCGGGCGACGACCTCATCCTCAAGCGCATGAGGCGGCGCCATCTGCGCGCCGACGCGGTCGCGCTCTGCCGGCGCGTCCGGCAACTGAGGCCAGACGTGGTGTTCGGCGCGGACTTGATCGCCGGCTTTCCGACCGAGGACGAGGCCATGTTCGCCTCTACGCTCTCCCTGGTGGCGGACTGCGGCCTCACTCATCTCCATGTCTTTCCCTACTCGCCCCGGCCCGGCACACCCGCGGCGCGCATGCCGCAGGTCCCGTCGGCGACACGCAAGGCCCGCGCGGCGCGCCTTCGTGCCACCGGCGACGGCGCCTTGGGCCGGTTTCTCGAAAGCCGCATCGGCAGCGACGAGCGGGTGTTGGTGGAGAAGCCGGGTTTCGGCCATAGCGCCCAGTTCGCGCCGGTTGAATGGACCCCTGATCAACACGCCCGGGATCATCGCGCCCAACCCGGTGAGATCGTCATACTGCGGATTTCCGCGGCCACCAGCGGCCGCCTCCAGGGACGTGTGGCCGCGTGAACCAAGGCGCGGACACGAGCGCCGGGAACCGCGGCTGGCTGGCCCGCCTCAAGGCCGGTCTCGCGCGCTCGTCCGGCAAGCTGGGCGACGGCATTTCCGGCATCTTCACCAAGCGTAGGCTTGACGACGCAGCGCTGGAGGAGCTCGAGGAATTGCTGATCTCGGCCGATCTGGGCGTCGCAACCGCAGCCAAGCTGGCCGCCGGCCTGGCCCGTGAGCGTTTCGACAAGGATGTCTCGCCCGAGGAGGTGCGCGGCGCTCTGGCGGCCGACGTGACAGGGATCCTGGAGCCGGTGGCGCAGCCCCTGGCGGTCGACCCGACCCACCGGCCCCATGTGGTCCTGGTGGTCGGCGTGAACGGCAGTGGCAAGACCACCACCATCGGCAAGATCGCGAAGACTCAGAGCGACCAGGGTTACAAGGTCATGCTCGCCGCCGGCGATACCTTCCGCGCAGCCGCGATCGACCAGCTTCGAATCTGGGGCGAGCGGACCTCCTGTGAGGTGGTCGCCAGGGCGCCGGGCGCGGATGCCGCCGGGCTCGCCTACGAGGCCCTGGAGCGCGCCCAATCCGAAGGCGCCGGCCTACTGCTGATCGACACCGCCGGACGGCTCCACAACAAGGCCGATCTGATGGCGGAACTGCAGAAGATCATCCGCGTTCTCAAGAAGCTCGACCCGGAGGCGCCGCATGACTGCCTGCTGGTGCTCGACGCCACCACCGGCCAGAACGCCCATGCCCAGGTCGAGACCTTCAAGGAACTGGTCCAGGTCACCGGCCTGATCGTCACCAAACTCGACGGTTCGGCACGCGGCGGGGTGCTGGTGGCGCTCGCCGAGCGCTTCGGGCTGCCGGTCCACGCCATCGGCGTGGGCGAAAGTGCGGAGGACCTGCGGCCCTTCGCGGCTCGCGACTTCGCCCGCAACCTGATGGGTCTGGACGCCTGATGGGTCTGGACGCCTGGCGCACTTCAGAATCGTCCCTAAATGTCCGCCTTTGGATGACCCGCCCTGCCTAGCCGATGGATCCCCTCATCGTCTTTCTGGTCCTGCTGGCGGCCGTGTCCCACGCAACCTGGAACGCCTTCGTCAAGGCAGGCTCCGACAAGCTGGTCTCGCTTTGTCTGGTGATCTTCACGGCCAGCCTTCCGGCCCTCTTCGCCCTGCCGTTCTTGCCGCTGCCGGCGGCGGAGTCCTGGCCCTTCCTGATCGTCTCGGCCTTGGTCCACTACGTCTATTACGCGGTCCTGGTCGCCGCCTACCGGCACGGCGACCTGTCGCTGGCCTATCCCGTCGCGCGCGGCTCGGCGCCGATTCTGGTGGCTGCCGGGGCCTGGTTATTCGCCGGCGAAGATCTCGCGGCCTGGAAGTGGATCGGCGTGCTGACCGTCTCCGTCGGCATCATGAGTCTCGCGAGCCCCGGCCGCGCGCGGGCCGGCGACGGCGAAGCCAAGGCGATCGTCTTCGCCTTGTTGACGGGCCTTACGATTGCGGCCTACTCACTCGCCGACGGGTTGGGCGTGCGGCTTTCCGGGCAGGAATTCGCCTACATCGCCTGGCTGTTCGTCTTTTCGGGCCTGCCCATGCCGTTCATCATCCGCTGGCGCCGGGGTAGCGAGAGCGCCGGCTTGATCCGCGCGCACCTCAAAATCGGACTATTTGGCGGCCTCATCAGCGGCCTGGCCTATGGCATCGTCATTTGGTCCATGGCGGCCGCGCCCATCGCGATGGTGGTCTCCCTGCGCGAGACCAGCGTGCTGATCGCCGCCGCCATAGGCAGCCTGTTCCTGAAAGAGTCGTTTGGCCCGCGCCGTATCGCCGCCGCCGCGGTCATCGTCGCCGGGGCGGCGCTCATGAACCTCGCCGGGTGAGGCGGCTCTCGGGCGAAATCCGAAACCGGGCTAGTGGATAGAATTTACAGACTTCCGGCCGGCGGCAACTCGCCCGTCGCCTCCTCGGGATTGGCGAAGGGTGCGAAGGCGCTCCGGTCGCGGCTCTGGCGAAAATGCTCGAGCGCCCACAGAACCGATGGAAAGGCGACCTGGTCCCAAGGAATCCCGTCCCACGCAAATAGGTCGAGTTCCAGGGTCTCCGGTCCCGGCGCGACCTCTGGCGACAGCAGGCGGGCCCGAAAGATCAGCTGCACCTGGCTGATCCGTGGGATCGAATAGATGCCCAGCAGCTGCTCGATCTCGATTTCGGCGCGCGCCTCTTCCCAGGCCTCGCGCCGCGCCCCGGCGTCGGCGGCTTCGTTCAGCTCCAGATAACCGGCCGGCAGAGTCCAATAGCCCTTGCGCGGATCGATGGCGCGCCGGCACAAGAGCAGTTTGTCCTCCCAATAGCAGACGCTGCCGACCACGATCTTCGGATTCTCATAGTCGATGAAGCCGCAGTCATCGCACACTCGGCGCACCAGCTCGTCGCCCTCGGGCACGCGGCGTACGAAATTGGGTCCGGATGATTTTTCCGACGATTTCTCCGACAGCGCCATGGCGCCAGTGTGGCTCAGGGCGGACACGCGGACAAGCGGCGCAGGGACGGGTCTGTTACCGGCCGTCGGCCGCCGCTTCCGCCGCGGATTCCAGCGCCGCCACGCCGGGCAAGGTCTTGCCCTCGAGCCATTCGAGGAAGGCGCCGCCCGCCGTTGAAACATAGCTGAAGCCGTCAACGACACCGGCGCGGGCGAGGGCGGCCACCGTATCGCCGCCGCCGGCGACGCTCAGCAAGCCCCCGTCGCGGGTGAGATCCGCCGCCGCCTGCGCCACCCGGTTGGTCGCCGCATCGAACGGCGGCACCTCGAAACAGCCGAGCGGGCCGTTCCAGACCAGGGTACGGCAGTCCGCCATGCGACGGGCGATGTGTTCGGCCGTCAGCGGCCCCAGATCGAGGATCATGCGGTCTTCCGGAATCTGCTTGACGGAAAGCGTTTCGGTCGCGGCCCCTTCGGCCAGTTGTGCGGCCACCACCACGTCGCTCGGCAGCACGACATCGCAGCCCGCGTCCTTGGCGGCGGCCACGATTCCGCGCGCGGTCTCGGCCAACTGGTGCTCGCACAAGGAGGCGCCGACCGCGATCCCGAGGGCGTTGAGAAAGGTGTTCGCCATGCCGCCGCCCACCACCAGCACATCCATCTTCCGGATCAGGTTGCCCAAGAGGTCCAGCTTGGTGGAGATCTTGGCGCCACCGACGATCGCCATGACCGGCCGCGCCGGCCCCTCCAACGCCAGTTCCAGGTGTTCGAGCTCGCTCTGCATCAAGCGCCCGGCGGCGGCCGGCAGTCGATGCGCCAGCGCGTCCACCGAGGCATGCGCCCGATGGGCCGCCGAAAAGGCGTCGTTGACGTAGACCTCGCCGAGCCCGGCCAAGGCATCGGCGAAGGCGGGGTCATTGGCTTCCTCGCCGGCATGGAAGCGAAGGTTTTCCAGCAGCAGCACGTCGCCATCCGCGAGCTTTGCAGCCGCCCCTTCTGCCGCCGGCCCGATGCAGTCCGGCGCGAAAGCGACCGGCCGGCCGCCGAGAGCCGCGCTCAGCGGCTCGACCAGCGGCGCCAGGGACATCTCGGGCACCGCCTTGCCCTTGGGGCGGCCGTAGTGGGACAGCAGGATGATTCGCGCGCCCTTGTCGGTCAGATCGGCGAGGGTCGGTAGGATCCGCGTGATCCGGGTCGCGTCCGTGACCCGGCCGTCCGCCATGGGCACGTTGAGGTCGACGCGCAGCAACACCCGCCGACCCGTCACCGCGAGCTGGTCAATCGTCTTGAAGCGGCTCATGCTCCTGCCCGGATCGCGTTGCCCGGACCCACCACGGCCCGGACCCATCACAGTCGAATCCGGGCGTGAGTGAGACATAGGCGCGCGCCCCGCGCAAGAGGCGCGGGGGCTGCATCAGTCTCGAGAGGAAGGGGCGGGCTCAGCCGAGCCCGATAGCGCTGATCGCTTACTCCACCATGGTCACGGTCGAGCCGCCGGCGATGATCGGCACGTTGGGATCGGTGGCGTCGTACGCGAAGGACATCTCGCCGTTGCCGCCGAAGCGAACCGTGCGCGCGATTGCGCCCATGTATGTCGGCGACGCCCCAACGCCATTGCCGTTGATCTTCAGCTCCGCCGTACGGAAGTACATGTAGCCCTCGAAGAGCGTGTTGGCGTTGCCGTTGATCTGGTGGCTGGTCGAGGTTGGCGCATCCGGATCGCCGAAGAACAGCATGCCGGCGTAGTTGCCGGTCAGCGGCGCCGTGAGGTCCATAGCGCCCCGCCCGGTGATCTGGATGGTCGAGTCGGCATCGGTGTAGACGGTAACCTCGTCGCCGGACAGGCTGGCGAAATTGCCGGAGGTATGCAGATCGCCACCGGTCATGACATAGGTGCCCGAAGCAAATTCCACATCTGCCTTTCCGGAAATCTGAATGCCGCCGCAATAGGTGCCCGGCGCCAGCAGGTGATACTGATTGTCGTCAATTATGAGATCTGTGTAATCGCAGCTTCCGACCGGCGGCGTCGATATGCCGGCGAAGGGGTCGGGCACGGGCAGATAGCCGGTGTCCGGCGTGGTCGACATATAGCCTTGATTATCATACCCACCGACCAGATCGACGTTGTCCGCCTCCAACACGCCGCCGCTGAAGACGTGGAGCGCCCCCGGATCCGTCGAGTTCGACTGTACCCGGCAGCCACCGGCATTCATGGTGCCGTTGTTCACCTTGATGGCGTCCGGCGCGGAGGGATCCAGCGCCAGCACGCAAGGCGTGCCGCCCGGGTTGGCGACGATGGCCACGGCCCGGGCGGTCACCGTAATCTGCTCACCATGGATGATCCGCGACAGGAACGACGGCGAGGGGCGCGATACGATAGCCTCGAACGCCGCGTTGTTCCCCGAGTAGGGACCGTACTTGGGCGGCGAGTTGATCTGAATCGTATCGCCCGTGCTGGGGCTGTACTGGTTGTCCTCGGCGTCCGAAATGGCGCGCGACTTAGCCAGGCTGTCGTCATTGATGCGCGTCATCTCCAGGGCGGCCGAGAATGCCGCCGCATCGGCGCTGGCCTGCATGCTGCGCTTGTTGGCGAGCCAGATCGAGCCGTCGACGGCCATGCCCGAAAATCCAAGCAAGACAGGAAGCGCCAGCCCGATGTAAATCATGATGCTGCCGCAAGTGTCTTTCCGGAAGCGCCCGAGAGTGCCCGCGTTGAATGCACGGCAAGCGTTTTGAAGGCGCCTCGACCGAAAGGACTTCAACGAATTTTGTTTCTTCATTGGCGCGGAATCCCGATCAAATCGTGGGCTTATGCGACTTTGCAATGGCACAAATGTGGCGGCACAAATGTGGCGCGAAAGTATGAAGAAATTTTAAAGAATCAAATAAAAATTATGTAGTATTATTTAATTTACATGGGTTACACATAACTACATCAATAATATATTTCGTTTTAAATTGTATTTATTTGAATTTACAGAGTATTTTATGTAATGTTTATGTATTCCTTCGCTCCGCACTAGAGGCTTTGGCCGGCCCTGGAAACCCATCTAGAATCGGCCCGGCCCACCCAGGGCCAGGCCCGCTGTCACCTCCGAGCGCAGGGGACGGATCATGCCTGCGGCATCGCGTCGAGCGATGTGCCGGCAGCCGAGCGCACAAAGCTCCGCCGCCGCGAAGAACTGGGCCAGGTAACTCCGCGTCTCACATGGTCGGGATCGAGAAGTCCGCGCCGGAGCGGATGCCGGTCGGCCAGCGTGAGGTCATGGTCTTCAGCTTGGTATAGAAGCGCACGCCCTCTGGTCCATGCATGTGATGATCGCCGAAGAGCGAGCGCTTCCAGCCGCCGAAGCTGTGGAAGGCCATCGGCACCGGGATCGGCACGTTGATCCCGACCATGCCGATCTTGGTGTTTTTGGCGAAGTGCCGGGCGGCGTCGCCGTCGCGGGTGAAGATCGCCGTACCGTTGCCGAATTCGTTCGTATTGACCATCTCGAGCGCGGCGCCGTAATCGGGCGCCCGCACCACCGAGAGCACCGGCCCGAAAATCTCTTTTTTGTAAATCTCCATCTCCGCGGTGACCCGGTCGAAAATCGAGCCGCCCATGAAATAGCCGTTTTCATAGCCCTGCAGGTTCAAGCCCCGGCCGTCGACCACCAGCTCCGCGCCCTCGCGCACGCCCTGGTCGATGAAGCCCATCACCTTGTCGAAGTGCTCCTTGGTGTTGAGCGGGCCCATTTCGGTTTCCGGGTCGTTGCCCGGCCCCACCTTGAGGCCGCGGACCCGGGGCGAGAGCTTGTCGATCAGGGTATCGGCCACCTGGTCGCCGACCGCCACGGCCACGGAGATCGCCATGCAGCGCTCGCCGGCCGAACCGTAGGCCGCGCCCATGATGGCGTCGCTCGCCTGGTCCATGTCCGCATCGGGCAGCACCACCATGTGGTTCTTGGCGCCACCGAGCGCTTGAACGCGCTTATTGTTGGCGCAGCCGGTGTGGTAGATGTACTCCGCGATCGGCGTCGAACCCACGAAGCTGACCGCCTGTATGCCGGGGTGGGCGAGGATCGCGTTCACCGCGACCTTGTCGCCCTGGACCACATTGAACACGCCGTCGGGGAGGCCGGCCTGTTTGTAAAGATCCGCCAGGCGCAGGGCGAAGGACGGGTCCTTCTCCGACGGCTTCAGGATGAAGCAGTTGCCGCAGGCAATCGCGATCGGCGACATCCACAGCGGAATCATGGCCGGGAAGTTGAACGGCGTGATGCCGGCCACCACGCCGAGCGGCTGGCGCACCGAATGGCTGTCGACGCCGCTGCCGACGTCCTCGGAGAACTCTCCTTTTAGGAGGTGCGGAATGCCGCAGGCGAATTCGACCACCTCCAGGCCGCGGGTGATCGAGCCTTTGGCGTCGTCCACCGTTTTGCCGTGCTCTTCGGTGATCGTGGCGGCCATCTCGTCCAGGTGCTGTTCGATGAGGCCCTTAAGGCGGAAGAGGACCCGCGCGCGCCTGAGTGGCGGCGTCGCGGCCCAGGCGGGAAACGCCTGCGTAGCCGCCTTCACCGCGGCATCGAGCTCGCCCTCGTCGGCGAGCGCGACCCGCCGGATCAGCTCTCCCAAGGCCGGATTGTAGACATCGCCATGCCGCCCGCTGGTTCCCTCAACCTCGCGGCCGTCGATAAAATGGTTGATCGTCTCCATCGTATGTCCCTCAGCCTCTTGCCCCGGATAACCTTCCTCGTGGCAAACTATACCTTGGTCTCACGCGGCTCAACCGCGGCTTCGCGGATGATCCCGGGCCACCGCCCGAGGGACCGGGCGCAACGGGAAGGCTAAGCGATGGACGAACTGCACCACGTCGTGCGCACGTGCTTGTTGCGGCTGGCGGCCGAACGGCGGACGGCAACCTACCATGAGCTCGCCACTATGGCGGCCGTACCGCCGCCCCATCGAATCCACAATCTGACCCTGCTGCTCGAAGATCTGATCCGCGAGGACCATACGGCCGGGCGGCCGCTGCTCGCGGCCTGCGCCGTCAGCCGGGCCCAGAATGGCATTCCGGGGCCTGGTTACTTCCAGCTCTTGCAGGCGTTGGGCCGCTATCGCGGTGCCGACCGCGGCGCCGAAGCCGCCGCCTGTCATAGCGCCGAGCTGCACGCCGCCTGGGACTATTGGGGCGGGCAATCGACCGGCGATGAACGGCCTAGCGAAGGGCGCTAAACGACCCGTTTTGCTTTGGCGTTACTTTCGTTACACTTAGACTGGATTCCTAAGGTGCACGCACCCGGAGCCCGGTTAACCCATGGGAAGACCGTCATGTCGCCGCCACCTGCCGATTTCATGTCGCCTCCCGTCGTTCCGGCACACGCGGCATGACCCCTGAGGCGCGCCTCGGCCGGCGTCGGGATGCCGATTGCCTCGTGCTCGAACTCGCGGGGCACTGGACGACCCTGACGGTCGCGGCACAAGACGTTGCGCTCGACACTCTGGCGCCCAACGGCGCGCGGCGCGCCCGAATCGACCTGGCGGGTCTCGAGTCCTTCGATACCGCCGGGGCCTTGCTGGTGCACCGCACGGCCAAGCAGCTCTCCGCCCGCGGTCTGGAGGTGGAACTGAGCGGCGGCCTGAAGGCCCATCGCGACCTGATCGAAACGGTGCGCAGCCACGACCTTGACTGTCCGCCGCCGCCGCCGGCCAGGAGCGCCCTGGTGACCCTAATGGAGCATACCGGGCGCTCGGCCTTCAACATGTGCGACGAGGCCCTCAGTCTCACCAATTTCCTGGGGCACACGGTGATCGTCCTCTTCCGCTCGTTGCTTCATCCGGGCCGTATTCGCGTGACGGCGCTGATCAACCAGATGGAGCGGACCGGCCTCAACGCCATGCCGATCGTCGGCTTGATCTCTTTCCTGATCGGCGTGGTGCTGGCTTACCAGGGCGCCGATCAGCTGCGTAAGTTCGGCGCCGAGATCTTCACCGTGAACCTCGTGGGGGTCGGCGTCCTGCGCGAGATGGCGATCATGTTGACGGCGATCGTCGTGGCCGGTCGGTCCGGCTCGGCCTTCACGGCCCAGATCGGCACCATGAAGGTCAACGAGGAAATCGACGCCATGCGCACCATCGGCCTCGACCCCATGGAGGTCTTGGTGCTGCCGCGGGTGGTGGCGCTGGTTCTGGTGCTGCCGCTGCTCACCTTCTATGCCGACATCATGGGTCTGCTCGGCGGCGCGGTGATGGCCAATTGGACGCTCGACATCTCGTTCTTCCAGTTCGCCCGGCAATTCAACGTCGGCGTACCGATCTGGTCGTTTTGGGTCGGTATGATCAAGGCGCCGGTCTTCGCTTTCATCATCGCCGTGGTCGGCTGCTATGAAGGCTTCAAGGTGTCGATCAGCGCCGAATCCGTCGGCCAGCGAACCACCGCCGCCGTGGTCGAGGCGATCTTCCTGGTGATCGTGCTGGACGCGCTCTTCTCCATCATCTTTTCCATATTGGGGATTTGATGGACACGACCCCCGACCAGACGGCCCCCGATCTGGCACCCCAGGGCCGGACTCGCCCCGGACCGGCCATCGAGGTGCGCGGCCTGCGCACTCAGTTCGGGGCCCAGGTGATCCACGACGGCCTCGATTTTCTGGTCGAACCCGGCGAGATCATGGGCGTGGTCGGCGGTTCGGGTGCCGGCAAATCGGTCCTCCTGCGGACCATCATCGGCCTGAACAGGCCGGCGGCCGGGCGGATCACCCTGCTGGGTCAGGACACCGGCCGCCTCGCCCCGGCGGAGGTTCGGGCCATGCAGCGGCGCTGGGGCGTCTTGTTCCAGGACGGCGCCCTCTTCTCCTCGCTGACGGTCGAGCAGAACATCGAAGTGCCCCTCCGGGAACACACCCGCCTGAGACCGGAATTGCGCCGGCAGATCGCCGGACTCAAGATCGGCTTGGCCGGCCTGCCGCCGGACTCGGCCAACAAGTACCCGGCACAGCTCTCTGGCGGCATGCGCAAACGCGCCGGGCTGGCCCGCGCCCTGGCGCTCGACCCCGAGATCCTCTTCCTGGACGAACCGACCGCCGGCCTCGATCCCATAGGGGCCAACAAGTTCGACAAGCTCGTCCAGGGGCTGTCCCAGGCGCTCGGGCTCACGCTCGTCATGGTGACCCATGACCTTGACAGCCTTCATGCCATCTGCCACCGGGTTTCAGTGCTGATCGACAAGCGTGTTAAGGTCGGCACCATAGACGAGCTGATGCAGTTGCCCGATGCCTGGATCCAGGACTATTTCCGGGGTCCGCGTGGGCGAGCGGCGCTGGCCAATGGCGAGCACCGCCCCAAAGATGGAGACGGTCAGCTGGGGGACTTGGGGGTTTCGAAGGCGGACCCTTTGAACGCGGGTGGGGAGAGGGAGGACGCCTGATCCATGGAGACGCGCGCCAACTATGTCCTCGTCGGCGGCTTCGTCCTTTTGCTTCTGGCCGGCCTTGCGGTCTTCGTGCTGTGGTTTGCCAAATTGCAGTTCGATACCGAGTTCGCGCGCTACGACATCCGCCATGGCGGCACGGTCACGGGCCTCAACGAAGGAAGTCCGGTGCGCTACAGCGGCGTGCGGGTCGGCGAAGTCATCAAGATCCAGCTCGATCACGACGACCCCAGCCAGGTCGTGGTGACGATCGAGGTCGAATCCACCACGCCGGTGCGCCACGACACCCGCGCCAGCCTCGAGATCGAAGGGTTGACCGGCGCCCGCTATATTCTGTTGAAAGGCGGTTCGCCCGGCTCGCAACCGATCGTCCCTGAACCGGGCGAGAAGCACGCCATGATACCCTCCGAAGCCTCCGGCCTGCAAAAAGTGCTCGAAGGCGCGCCGGAGCTGCTGGCCAGCGCCACCATCCTGCTAGCCCAGGCAACCGCGTTCCTCAGCGAAGAAAACCGGGTAAATCTCGAAGCCACTCTCGCGAACCTCAGCACCCTGACCGGCGTTCTGGCCGAGCGCGGCGGCGACATCGGCCTGCTGATCGACCAGACCGGCGAGACCATGGCGGCGCTCAATCGCACCGCAGCAACCTTCGAGCTGCTGATCGGCCAGGTTCGCGAGGATAGCCGCCGGCTCGCCGACCGCGCCGACGACGCCGTCACGGCCGTTGAGCAGCTGACGACCTCGCTCGACCAATCGGTCGGTAGCGGCGCCGAGGCCCTCAAGGATCTGCTGGACGAGATGCGCGGCTCGGCCGGAGCCTTCACCAAGATGACCAGCGAAATCCAGGCCATGGTTGCGGAAAACCGCGAACCCTTCCGGGACTTCACCACCGGCGGTCTCTACGATCTGAACACGCTGTTGATCGAAGCCCGCTCGCTCTTGACCGGGCTCAACAGGGTGACTACCGAAGTGGAGCGCGACCCCGCCCGATTCCTATTCGGAGATCAACAGTCAGGCTATGAAGCAGGAAAGCCCTAACGACCCGCACCGACGCGCACTGATCGCCTCGGCCCTGATGCTGCCGCTCGGGCTGACGCTAATGGGCTGCGAGTTGGCGGTTCCCGGCCAAGGTCCGCCACCCTCGCTTTATCGGCTGACACCGAAGAGCACCTTCAACGAGGGCCTGCCCGTCGTCGACTGGCAACTGGTGCTGGAGGTCCCGGTCGCGGACGCCGGCCTCGCCACCACCCGCGTGGCCTTGCAAAAGTCCCCGACACAGTTGGAGTACTATGCCCGCTCGAGCTGGACGGACCGGGCGCCCATGATGGTTCAGACTCTGATGATCGAATCCTTCGAGAATTCCGATCACATCGTAGCCATTGGACGCGAATCGGTGGGCCTGCGCGCCGATTACATCCTCAAGTCGGAGCTGCGCGAGTTTCAAGCCGAATACTTCCGCGGTGATCTGCCCAGCGTGCGGGTCGCCATCAACGCCAAACTGGTGAAATTGCCGCGGCGGGTCATCATAGGCTCCGAGAGCTTCGAAGCCACCGCCCGGGCCAAGGCGGATACGATGAGCGACATCATACTCGCCTATGACGAGGCCCTCGGTAGTGTTTTGAAAGATTTAGTGGAATGGACGCTGACAACAGGCCAAGATGCCTTCGGCGACGATTAGGCCGTGACCGGCGGCTTGCCTGACATGGCCAACCCGTTGCAAACTTACGGCTACGGCATCGGGGCAACGAAGGCCGGACCAGCAGCACCAAAGGACGCCGCCTCATGAGCGAAATCTCAGACCTCAAACAGCGCGTGGAAGCGGTCGGCGCGAAATTCGGCCGGCTAGCCGAGCAGGAAAGCAGCTATGGGGAGCGGCTCACCGACCTCCTAACCGCCGTGGAAGAAGGCTTCACGCGTAGCCAGAGGGAAACCCAGAAACTCAATAGCGATCTCGAAAGCGCCCACGACGAGGTCAAGAAACTGACCGGCGAGCTCGATGCCGCCAAGGAGGAGACGCGACAGCGCAACAGTGAGCTGGACGGCGTCAAAGAGAAGAGAGAGAAGCTCTCGAGCGAACTCGGCGGCGTCAAAGAGGAGAGAGAGAAGCTCTCGAGCGAACTCGACGGCGTCAAAGAGAAACGAGATACGTTATCGCGCGAAGTTGACGGCGCGAGGGAAGAAAGCAAGCAATTGCGCGGCATGGTGCAGACCTTGCTGGAGGCCGTCGAGAGCGGCGGAAACCTCGATCTTGGCGATGCCATGCGCAATCTCGAGTCCCGCATCGATCGGATCGTCACCGCCACCGACCACGACGCCAAGCCGGCGGCGACCCCTAAAGAGCCGGCGATCGAGACCCCCGAGCCGGCCGAAGCAATTCCGGTGGAAGCGACGCCAGCCGCGGAAGAGCCGAGCGCGGAAGAGCCAGCCGTGGAAGAGCCGAGCGCGGAAGAGACCGAAAGCGCGAAAGAGGGGTCATTGGCGCTCGCGTCCGGTGCGGAACCATCTGCCGAAGCCGAGCCGCCGGCGCCTGCGGAGACGGACAAGGATGAGGCAGGCCCGGAGGACGTCGTTGCAAGCGCGGCAGAGCCGGAAGACGAGGCGGCCGAACCGCCCAGCGATGACGATCTTTCGGCCGTCAACAAGATCATCCAGCGGATCAGCCTCCTGACCGGCGAATTCGTCGAGCCGTCGCAGAAAAAATCGGACGGGACCGAAGAGAAGCCTATCCCGTCTCTGAAAGTCGGCAACGGCGCGGACGACGCCCCTGGGGCCGGGTCGCGCAAAAGCAAGGCCTCGTCCAAGGACGAAGCCGCCGCCAAGACCACCTAATCTTTATCCCGCCCGGAGCCTTATCGCGCCCGCCATATCCCGCCCGCCTTATCCCGTCCGCCTTATCCCGTCCGGCAGCGCCCGGCCTCGGACCTTTCGCCTCTGTCGACCCAGACCAGCTCCACGGCGCGGGCCACGACCCTTGGATCGAAATGGCGCCCGATTCGCAGCAAATGCGCAGGGCAGCTCGCGCAATCGCTGCTGCCGAAACCGGCGAGCGGCACCTCGACGCCGGGATGCCGGCCGAGGTCTTCGAACAAGGCGCACTCCCGGCCGCCGGGCGCCAGCCCGAGGGCAAAGATCCGGCCGGCCGCGGTTAAGTGGTCGACGTGCCACCGGAGGGCCTTCTCGCGCTTCAGGTGACGGCGGAGCCGGGCCCTCAAACCGCCGGGCCCATAGGCGCTGCCGCAGTAGGCATAGCGGCCGGGCGCGAGCGTGCGAGAGTCCAGCGAGGTCCCGTGTAGCGCCAGTACTTCGTCCAGCGCGATAAAAAGTACATAAGCGCCGGGCGCCGCAGTGAGGGCGGTCTCGTTCATCGCCGCCGCCAGTTCTTAGCGGCGCCGGTCGAGCCGGTCGAGCCAGCCGCCGGTCAGCAGGTGCCAAGAGACGCCGATCTGGCGCAGCCCGTGAAACGGGATTTGGCGCAGCTCCTCGACCATCATGTCGGGGTCTTCGCCGAGTATGGCGAGCGCCAACTGCTTGCCCATCATGGTGGCCATGGCGATCCCGCGCCCGTTGTAGCCGAGGCCCGCGAAAACCCCGGGCGCCAGACGCATCAGCCGCGGTGTGTGTTCCCTGGTCACGGCGACGTAGCCGCCCCAGCTGAAGTCCCAACCGATGTCGGCCAACTGCGGATAGAGCCGGCGCGCCTCCGCCTTCAAATGTTCCATCGGTCCGTGGTCGACGCTGTCGAACAGCTTGCCGCGTCCGCCGAAAACGAAGCGGTCGTTCCGGTCCATGCGGAAGTAGAACAGCACCCGCCGGGTCTCGGACACCGCATGGCGCCCCGGCAGGATGCCGCGCGCCAAATTTTGACTGAGCGGGGTGCTGGCGACGATGAAGCTGGGAACCGGGACGACCGTCTCTTTGAGGCCAGGCCAGAGATCGTCGGTATAGCCGTTGGTCCCAATCACCAGCTGCTCGGCCGACACCTGGCCCTCCGGGGTGGCGACCCGCCAGCCGGCCCCATGCCGCGTCACCGCGGTGGCTGGCGACCCGCCATGAAGCGCAACGCCGAGGCCTGCCGCTGCCTTGGCCAGACCACGGGCGTAGGACAGCGGCTGGAGATTGCCGCCGCGCGCGTCCCGCATGCCGCCGTCGTATTTGTCTGTACCAATAAGGTCGGCAAGGCCGTCCCGATCGAGCAGATCGATTTCGGCGTCGTAGGCGGACCACTCCCGAGCCCAATTCTCCTGGTTCTTGCGGCCGTGGCCACCGTAGGCCGCCTGCAGGAAACCGGGGCGCAGCGCGTCGCAGGCGATCCCGAAGCGGTCGATCAGCTCGAACACCAGATCGCAGGTCTCATGGGCCATGCGCGCCACCCGCTCGCCGCGCGCGGCGCCGTAGCGCGCCTTGATCTCCGACGGCAGCACTTTCCAGCCGGGGTTGACCTGCCCGCCGTTGCGCCCCGAGGCGCCCCAGCCCGGCTCGGCCGCCTCCAACAGGACGACCTGCTTGCCCGCCTCGGCAAGATGGAGCGCCGCCGAGAGGCCGGTAAAGCCGCCGCCGACGACGGCGACGTCCGCCTCCGCCGGTCCGGTGAGCCGGGGCGCGGACGGGCCGGGCGCCGCCGTCGCGGCCCACAGGCTGGGCGGTAGATCGGGGGACGTTCGTGGCGCCATGACGCGAGTCTCTGGGATTGTCTTTGGCCGGCTTCACTTCTAGCCGACCCGGGACAAACCCGCGAGGTTCCGTTAGAGAAATTTTCGCCTTGCCTTGGGAGCAGTTTGGACATGACCGACGGTTTCGGCGAAGACGAGCGCCAACTGCTCGCGTTCATCAAGGAAAACTCGCCCTCGATCGACCCGGCGCTCGCGCGCCTGTTGGACAAAGCCGGGGTGTAACGCGGTGTGATTTGATCGGCGCCGGCCCACTCACCGGCGCCGGATCGCCTTCCACGCCGTCATGCCCAGCCAGATCGGCGCGACGACGACCGCGCCAATCAGGATATAGGGGATTGCCCAGCGCACCGCCTCCACCGCGGCGGTGAACAGCTGGTGGGCGTAGTCGCCGAGACCGCGCAGCAGCGCCTCGGGCCGGATATCGAACACCGTCAGCACCACGCCGACGGCGAAGGACGCCATCAGCAGGCGGAACAGCGTGCGTCCGGGATGTTTCAGAAACGGCAGGCGGCGCTTCAGCGACGGCTCAGTCACGGTCGAGCCCGGCCTCCTCGATCTTCTGGTCGGTGGTGTGTTGGCTGAGCGTATAGACGGCCCAGAATGCCGCCGGAATCCAGCCGATTAGGGTGATTTGCAGGATCAGGCAGATAATGCCGGCGACCGGCCGGCTAATGGTGAAAAACAGCAGCCACGGCAACAGGATGGCGATGATGAGGCGCATGAAGCCTCTCCCCGGTCTCTCTTGAGTCCACAGCGCGGGGGCCGGGCCGTCGGTTCCGGCCGCCGACTCCGCGCGCGCCAAGGATGGCAGGAAGGGCGGGCCCGGAAAAGAGTCTCGAAGCGGCGCCCTGGCCGGGCCGATTCCACGCGGGTCGATTCCACGCGGACCTATTCCACCCGTGCCTATTCGACGGGCGGCGCGGGCGCGCCCGGTTGCGCCGGCGGCGGCTCCTCGCGGAACCGCTCGAACCAGGCCTCGCACCAGCCGTGATCGGCGTGCGGCCGGCGCATGGCGATCAGCTCGCAGGTCATCCGCCGGCATTCGCTCGCCGAGCCCATGGTCCAGAGACAGACCGGCGTCCACAGCACGAAAAGCACGGCCAAGACCACGAACGCGGCGGCGAGGGCGACAATAGTGGTCCTGTGACGGGTCCGGAATCCGGGCATCCCGTCACTATAAGACCATACGCGGCGATCCGAGAGGGACCGGGGCTATCGGTGCTTCACGCGCCGATCCCGACGCGCATGGGCGCGCGGCGGCGGCCCCACGTGCGTCCCCCGCGGCGTCCGGAGTGGCCGGCCGGCCCGTCGAAGCGGCCAGGGCAGGGCGTGCCGCAGTCCGGACAGCACCCGTCGTCCGTCAGCGCCCAATGGGTGATCTCGTACCAGTCGCGGCCGATCAGGCGCACCCCGCAGGCGTGGCAGTGGGTGCTCTGGGTCGCCTCGTGGTGGACGTTGCCGGTGTAGACATGGCGCAAGCCGGCCTGACGGGCGATCCGCCCGTCACTATAAGACCATACGCGGCGATCCGAGAGGGACCGGGGCTATCGGTGCTT
>PVMK01172575.1_pt1 | contig 21413 bp, 20 predicted proteins | sample 1853481 | NCBI WGS metagenome assembly PVMK01 (sample SAMN08533507, study PRJNA380276) | Marine sediment metagenome, whole genome shotgun sequencing project.
AGATGCTACTCATGTTTGAGTAGCATCTAAAAGACTTGGACTAAAGTCCATAGTTTTGAACTAGCGTGATGAAACAATAAATATGCTTAATATCGGCTTATAGGCTCATTTTTGACCCCAAAATTGAATCTATAAAATTACTTGAAGCGCAAAAGCAGTGTCGTGTACCTTCGATGCCAGCCCCTGGCCGACCAGTCTGGTGGGCAATGCCCACCCTACAACTATGACTTCAAAGTTTGATTCGCAACCCAGTAGCCCGTCGCTGCAACAGCCCTGCTGAGAACCAGGCGAGCCGCAACAGATCAGCAGCAAAGACAAAATCAGAACGAAAATTGTTCATCAAGCACTGTTACTGATCAACACACCAACCACCCCAAGCAAGAAGTGCCCAGCGCAGCGCAAAGCGTTCTTTGGTTACTTTCTATGGCTTTGGAAAGAAAGTCACCCGGCTGTCGACCGGGATCGACGGTTTTAAATGTTTTGTTTCTCAGCTTATAAGTCAAAAACAACGTCTGCGGCACAAAGGCCGTGTCAGACACCTATAAGGCAGCCAGACCCTATCAACGGCTCAATCCCGTCTTATCATGGCCTTTATCAAGAGACACAATCTCACGCATCAAAAGTGCTCCTTGTGTGCTTGAAAAACAGTTTTCAGTTTATCGTTTGCCTTAGCAGCCTGTATGTCTTCTGTAACACGTATTGTGATTCTAGCAGCCTGTCGGACAATCAATGAGCTGGCTGCAAATTCGCCTGTTTGGCCCATATTTCAGCTCCTTTTCGACCAATAGCTACGGCTATTACTCTCAAATGAGCCAAAATCTGGCCTCAAACATCCAAATTTTCGCTTCAGCCCTGATAGTCCGACAGGCTGCTAGGATCCTTTACGTCAAAGGGTTTTTTTAGGGCTGCAGCGCTCATCTCACACCTCTCTGTGTGTTGTTTATGGAAAGATTACCAAAGTGATGCCATTTTGGCACCTCTGATACTTACTTGACTGTTGATAGAGACAACTCTGCACGCAGAACATGATCCTGCCAGGCAACCGGCCTGACCCAGACACATTGGCCCGCAAGCGTTTGTTCGCCAGAGAACCTGATATCGAGGTAATTTCTTGAAATGCCCTTCAAAAGACCTGTTTTTAAGCCAGTTTCGACGACCACTTCTATTTCTTTCCCCAGGAAATCTTCCGCAAACAAACGATGCTTTGCCTCTGCAAGCCGACGCAACCTCTCTGCCCTCTCTCTACTGATATTCCCGGGGACCTGCGCAGGTAGAGATGCAGCAGGAGTTCCAGGACGTTTGCTGTACGGGAAAACGTGCAGGTCGGTTATCGGCAAGCCCGCGATAAAGTCGAAAGCATTTTCAAACTCCTGATCAGTTTCACCAGGGAAACCGGTAATCACGTCAAGGCAGATCGCTGCCGACGGCAGGGCTTCCCGGACTTTATGAACAAGCCGCGCGAAGGTGTCCCTGGTGTAATTTCGCCCCATGCGCTGCAAGACATTATCTTCTCCGGCCTGCAGCGGGATATGAAAGTGAGGGCAGACAATCTCAGAAGAAGCAACCGTTTCAAGCAGTTCATCCGTTAGTTCAGTCGGTTCAATCGATCCAAGCCGCAAACGATGAACCCCGGTCTCCGATTCAATGCGCTGGACAAGTTCGTTCAGAGTCAACGGCAACGGAAGATCTGCGCCATAACCACCGATATGAATACCGGTCAGAACTATTTCCCGGTAACCGGACTCAACCAGCCCGACAATTTGTTGCAGGACCTCATCAGGACGAGCAGAACGACTGGCTCCTCGGGCATAGGGGATAATGCAGTAACTACAGAAGGCATCGCAGCCGTTCTGAATCTGGACAAAGGCACGACTGCGACCGGCAAATGAGGTCAATGGCTGTATACAGACGCTTCCCGCCAGGCGAATATCCGAGACTTCAACAGTGGTTGAGTCCAGATCCGTCTTGAGATAATCAAGCAGTCGTTGCTTCTCCTCGTTGCCGATCACCAGGCTCACACCGGGCAGATCTTGCAATGCACCTGGATCTATCTGCGCGTAGCAGCCGGTTACAACCACCCGACAAGAAGAATTAAGCTTGCGAGCTCGTCGAATCAGGTTACGAGACTGGGCATCAGTAGCGTTGGTGACAGTACAGGTGTTTACAATAACCAACTCCGCCCCTTTATTAAAAGGCACGATATGATATCCAGCCGTCTGCAAAGCCTCCTGCATCGCTGCGGATTCAAACTGGTTGGTTTTGCAACCTAGCGTTGCGAACGCCACTGTCAGAGACTGTGGCTTAATTTTGAATTTTGAATTTTGAATTCTTAATTGGCTCATAAGCTCAATGCTGAGGTGAAATCCAACCACCACCCAGGACTCTGTCGCCGTCGTAGAACACCGCCGCCTGCCCTGGTGTGACACCGGCTTGTGGTTCCCTGAAGATGACTTCGACCGAGCCGTCATCCAGGGGTGTAATCAGAGAGGGAACCTCCTGATGACGGTAACGGATACGGCATGCGGCCTCAAGGGGTTTCATCGGGGGATCAATTAACCAGTTGACACCATTGACATGACATTGAGAAACGGCGAGATGCTGCTTTTCTCCGACGATTACTTTGCGGTTCTCCGCATCGATACCGACCACGTAAAGCGGCTGCGGCCAGGAAAGACCGAGACCACGTCTCTGACCGATCGTATAACGATAAGTCCCCTGATGCTTTCCCAGCACCTGTCCATCGACATGTACGATGTCACCATTCATAGTTCCGGAGCCACGTTGCTCCTCGAGAAAACGCACATAATCGCCATCAGGTACAAAACAGATATCCTGGCTTTCAGGCTTCTCGGCCACCTTCAAACCCAGACGTACAGCATGCTCACGCACCTCATCCTTGGTCATGCCACCAAGAGGGAATCGGACGTATCGCATCTGCTCCTGAGTCAGGGTAAAGAGGAAGTAAGTTTGGTCCTTGTTACGGTCCAGGCCCTTTCTCAGGGAAAAGAGTCCATTCTCCTGAACAAGCCGGGCATAATGTCCCGTAACCAGGTAATCCGCCTGGAGCTCACGAGCACGGCGCAGAAGAATCTCGAATTTGAGGATCTGGTTGCAGATAACACAGGGATTGGGGGTAAGACCCTTGAAGTAATCGTCACAGAAGCGGTCAATCACTTCCCTGGCAAACTGTTTTTCGAAGTTGACTACGTAGAAAGGGATGTCCAACGACTCGGCAACCCGGCGCGCATCATAAACATCATCAAGGGAACAACAGCTACCAAAGCTTTCACCATGCTCAGCAGTAAAGTTTGAATAGTCCCAGATCTGCATGGTCATGCCGATCACCTCACAACCCTGCTCTTTAAGCAAAGCCGCAGCAACCGACGAATCAACCCCGCCGCTCATGGCAACAACAACTCTTTTCCCTGGTTTAATCATAGTTGAAAAGTATACAGGAGACAGGAGACAGAATACAGAAGGGAGAAGCAGAAGGACACCTCAGAAGACGCCCAAACCTAATGTAACATATGAAGAGTTACGACCTAACCAATCTGTTCTCTATAGTTTTTTATCGCTTCATGCAGGGCATCAGCAGCCAGGTTCGAACAGTGCATCTTCTGTGCAGGCAAACCATCGAGAGCCTCGGCAACAGCCTGATTGCTCAGCTCCAAAGCCTCATCGATCGTCTTGCCGATCGCCATCTCGGTCACCATGGATGAAGTTGCAATCGCAGCACCACAACCGAAAGTCTTAAACTTAACGTCCTGGATGACATTGTCTTCAACCTTGAGGAATATTTTCATGATATCACCGCAGGAGGCATTACCCACCTCCCCTACACCACTGGCATCTTCTATCTCTCCGACATTACGTGGATTGGTGAAATGGTCCATGACTTTATCGCTATACATATACCTATCTCCTTAACTCATCAAAAAGCCGCTTAAGCTTTTAGTTTTTAAATCGGTTTCAGGTCGTTCCGTGCCACGCGTACCCGCCACGCGCCACAGTTTAACAAGTTAAATCCTTCGTATCGTCTCACACGTCTCACACTCGTCAGTTGTCTTGCCGCAATTATACAGAGGGCTCATATCACGAATGCGCTGCACCGTCGCCGGCAGCACCTCCAGAACTTTGTCAATATCCTCAACCGTCGTTTCCGGGCCGAGACTGAACCGCGTACTCGAATGCGCCAAAGTAACCTCAACACACATCGCACCCATGACATGGGATGGCTCAAGGGAACCGGAGGTACACGCGGAACCGGACGACGCGGCAATTCCGAACATATCGAGATTAAGCAGCAGTGATTCACCTTCAATATAGGCAAAGCTGACATTCAGGGTGTTGGGCAAACGTTGATCACGATCGGGAGTGCCGTTTAACTTGATATCGGGAACATGGTCGGCAATACCGTCTTCCAACCGATCACGCAGGACACGGACACGCTTATAATAATCCCCACGTTCTGCTTCAGCCATCTCACAAGCCTTACCGAGGCCTGCAATCCCTGCAACATTCTGGGTTCCGGCCCTGCGGTTACGCTCTTGATGGCCGCCATGAAGTAATGGTGCCAAGCGCGTGCCGCGGCGTATGTAGATTGCTCCGACACCCTTGGAAGCACCAATTTTGTGTCCGGAGATAACCAGGAGATCGACATTGGCCTTCTGAACATCAACCGGAACTTTGCCAACAGCCTGAACTGCATCGGTGTGAAAACGGATGTTGAATTTTTTGGCGATCTTGCCGATCTCTTCAATCGGGTAAAGATTACCGGTTTCATTATTGGCCCACATCACGGAAATCAGAACGGTCTTGTCAGTAATCGCTTTTTCCAGATCAGCCAGATCGAGTTGACCATCCTTGTCTACAGGCAGGTAAGTGATGTCATAGCCCTCTTTTTCCAGAGCTTCACAGGTCTCCAACACGGCAGGATGTTCAATCGTTGTGGTGATAATGTGGTTGCCTTTTTCCTTCAGGGCCACCAGGGTCCCCTTGATCGCCATATTGTCCCCCTCGCTGCCACAGGAGACAAAAACAATCTCGGCAGGAGAAGCGTTGATCATGGCGGCAACCTGCTCCCGAGCTTTTTCAAGAGCTCCGGCCACTGCGCGGCCAGCCCAGTGCACACTTGATGGGTTGCCAAAGTGCTCCCTATAGAAAGGCAGCATGACTTCCAGCACTTCAGGCCTCACTGGCGAGGTAGCGTTATAGTCCAAGTAAATCTGTTTCAATGTCAAACCTCCAGTATATCAATTTTGAAGAATTCAAAATCAAGAATTAACCCCTGTCTTGCCAACCTTCCCTTTTGCCTCCAACGTCAATTCCTCTAATGTAATTGAAGCAAGAAAGTCTCGAATCCGCTCAGCGAGACCATGCCAGACATTATGCGTCACGCAATGATCACCACAGACACAACCATGTTTATCGTCCATACAGGCAACCGGCACCAAGGACTCCTCGACGCTGTCAATAATTTCATCAACGTGAATATCCTGTGCCGGTCGGGCCAGAAGGTAACCACCACCCGGACCACGCACGCTATTGACAATCTTGCCTCGGCGTAACTTGACAAAGAGTTGCTCAAGATAGGTCAGGGAAATACTTTCACGCAGCGAAATATCACGCAGTGGAACAGGTGAACCATTAGAGTGGAGATTCAGGTTAACCATGGCTCGTATGGCATATTGTGCCTTGGTAGACATTCTCATGGTCTATGCCTCGTTTTTCTCCACCTTGCGAGTGCGATCCGAACCGGTAACCTTGCCCCCAGGTTTCACAGTCGGGGGTTTCGCCGCAGCCGCAGTGCTCCTGGATGTACTCTTACGCTTGACAGTAGCTCTGGCCTTGACGGTGGCTTTGGCAGGAACCCTGGCTGACAGGGGAGAAGACTTTGCCGTAACCTTTTTGGCAGGTTTGGACTCTGCTTTCTCAAGTTTATCCGTCAATCTCTCGACCTTCTTTTCCAGGGCACGAATCTGATCGAACAAACAACTGATCGCCTTGGCTTCCGGATCGGGCATTTTGCCGTGTTCCAGGTCGGGACGTTTCTCTTCGACCTTCGGTGCCTGTTGCATGACAACACGTCCGGGGATGCCGACGACCGAGGAATTTTGCGGGACTTCCTTGACAACGACCGAGTTGGAGCCGATTTTGGCGCCGCTGCCAACCGTGAATGGGCCGAGAACCTTAGCTCCCGAACCGATCACGACATTATCGCCTATAGTCGGATGACGCTTGACCTTATCCCAGGTGACCCCACCAAGAGTGACACCATGGTACAGAGTGACATTGTCGCCGATTTCAGTCGTTTCGCCAATAACGACGCCCATACCATGATCGATAAAGAATTTTTTGCCAATCTGTGCGCCTGGATGGATTTCAATGCCGGTCAAAAAACGACCAAGGTGAGAAGTGAGGCGCCCCAGGAAGTAGAATTCGTGGGTCCAGAACCAATGAGCGATACGATAAAACCAGACCACGTGCAGGCCAGGATAGCAGAAGATAATTTCCAGAACACTGCGCGCAGCAGGGTCCCGATCGAATACCGAATAGATGTCTTCGCGAATGGTATCAAACACTTTGGTATGTCCTCCACGTTCCGTTTTCGTAAAAACACCGGCAAACAACTGCCGGTCACAAAACCTGATCAACGGATAACATACCTGAGTAAAACTGTCAATTAATTTTGTTGTAATATCAAAGAAATAGCTGGTAAGCCTCATTGCCAGTCTCTTCAACATAGCGATAGCCGAGACTGTCCAGAAAGGCTTGTAACTGAGGCTCCTGACCCTGCGGTATCTCCAGGCCCACCAGGACCCTGCCGAAGTCACCGCCCTGGGTCCGATAATGAAACAAGGAGATATTCCAGTCAGCACCCATGGCGGCGAGGAAACGAGTTGTAGCACCCGGGCGTTCCGGAAACCAGAAACGGAAGAGCCGCTCGCTGCGAACCTTGGAAGAGCGACCGCCGACCATATAACGGACGTGGGTTTTTGCCAGTTCGTTATCAGTCAGATCATGATTTTCAAAACCCTGAGTTGTCAGTTGCTTACGAAAAGCGCGACGTTGTTCCTCACCATTAATGGCGATGCCGACAAAGATATAAGCCGACTGCCGATCCGACAGACGGTAGTTGAATTCCGTAATATTTCTCTCACCGACCACTTCACGACAGAAGCGAAACAAGGAACCAGGTTCCTCAGGAATAGTGACGGCAAAGAGTGCTTCCTGTTTTTCACCAATCAAAGTTCTCTCAGCGACATAGCGCAAACGATCAAAGTTCATGTTGGCGCCGGAATTGATGGCGACCAGCGTCTGATCTGTAATGTTTCTGTCACGTACATATTTCTTGAGCCCGGCCAAAGCAAGAGCACCGGCCGGCTCGACAATAGAGCGAGTCGCCTGGTAGACACTTTTTATCGAGCTACAGATCTCATCAGTATCAACACGGACAATTTCATCGACATGTTTGCGACAGATGTCGAAGGTCAATTGACCAACTTCCAGCACAGCAACACCATCGGCAAAAATACCGACTGAATCAAGCTTCACCCTTCGACCTGCGTCCAGAGATCGGGCCATCGCATCACTATCAACCGGTTCAACACCAATCACTTTCACTTCCGGACAAAGCGCTTTCAGAAAAGCAGCTATTCCGGCAAGCAAGCCACCACCACCTACCGGGACAAAAACAGCGTCCATCCTGCCGGCACTCTGCCGCAGGAGTTCATTCGCAATGGTCCCCTGCCCGGCAATAACCAGTTCATCATCAAAGGGTGGAATAATGATCATACCGGACTGGGCTGCCAGATAAGAGCAGTGACCTGCCGCCTCCGAATAATTGTCGCCAAACAGCACAACCTTGACTCCAAAAGACTTCACTGCGGAAACCTTGATGGAAGGGGTCGTCACCGGCATCACGATGGTTGTCTGAATCCCGAGTTTCTGTCCGGAAAAAGCCACTCCCTGGGCATGATTTCCCGCTGAAGCGGCAATGATGCCGTGAGCCCTCTCCTCTTCGCTCAGATTGGCAATCCGGTTGTAAGCACCACGCAATTTAAAAGAAAAGACCGGCTGGAGGTCTTCACGCTTGAGCAGAACGCGGTTGTTCAACATTTCCGAGAGAAAAGCCGATTCCTCAAGTGGGGTCTCGATAGCGGCTTCATAAACCTTGGATGTGAGGATTTGCTTGAGAAGTTTTTGCATAATCATTCAGCCTCGAGCCCTGTTGTTGAGCGTTATCGCCCTGCCGTTGAGTGTTATCACTGTAATTCAGCTTTGAGGATAAGCGTAACAATTAGCGATTACAAGAAAAAGGATAAAGGCGTCAACATTGAAATACCTGAGAGGCGCCAAAGGCAACATTACTATCAGTTAATGATCGACAACTGTATACAGTTTAGCTATACTTCGAAATCAGTTTTCGTCCGGGGTTACAGCTCCCCGGAGAACATATTTCATGCCGTTCTAAAGGAGAGAAATCATGCCGGAATTCACTTACCAGAACCCTTTTCCCGTAGAGGCAGACAAGACCGAGTACTACAAGATCGAAGGATCCGAAAAGTACGTCAGTACCGTCAATTTCGACGGCAAGGATGTCCTTAAAATTGACCCTGAGGCTTTAACGGTACTTTCCAATGCGGCGATGAAGGACATTTCCTTCCTGCTGCGCAAAGAGCACAACGAACAGGTCGCCAAGATCCTTACCGACCCTGAAGCCTCCCGCAACGACAAGGGCGTGGCGTTGGCCTTTTTGCGCAATGCCATGGTCTCGGCACAATTCGAACTGCCGACCTGCCAGGACACAGGCACCGCGACTATCGTCGCCAAGAAGGGCCAGCAGGTATGGACCGGCGTCAACGATGCAGAATACCTCTCCAAGGGTATTTTCAAGACCTACACTGAAGAGAACCTGCGCTACAGCCAGACCGTAGCGCTCGACATGTACAAAGAAAAGAATACCGGCACCAATCTGCCGGCACAGATCGACCTCTATGCCACCGAGGGCGATGCCTACAAGTTCCTCTTCGTTGCCAAAGGCGGTGGTTCCGCCAACAAGACCATGCTCTTCCAGGAAACCAAGGCGCTGCTCACCCCGGGCAAATTGTTCGATTTTCTGGTCGCCAAAATGAAAACCCTCGGCACTGCAGCTTGCCCACCCTACCACCTTGCCTTCGTCATCGGCGGCACCTCGGCCGATGCAGTCATGAAAACGGTCAAACTTGCTTCCGCCAAAGAGCTTGACGGTCTACCTACCGAAGGCAACGATCATGGCCAGGCGTTCCGCGACATCGAACTGGAAGAGAAGCTGCAAATTGCAGCTCAGGATCTCGGTATTGGCGCTCAGTTCGGTGGCAAGTACTTCACCCACGACGTGCGCGTCATCCGCCTGCCCCGTCACGGCGCCTCCTGCCCCCTTGGTATGGCGGTCTCCTGCTCCGCCGACCGCAATATCAAGGCCAAAATCACCAAGGACGGCCTCTTCGTAGAGGAGATGGACCGTGATCCGGGCCGTCTGCTGCCGGAAGAATATCGCACGGCCAGGCATGAGCATGGTTACAAGCTTAATCTCAACCAGCCGATGGCAGATATCCTTGCTGAGCTGACCAAGCTCAAGGCAGGCGATGCCTTGTTGCTCAACGGCACTATCGTCGTCGGCCGCGATATCGCCCACGCCAAGTTCAAGGAAATCATCGACAGCGGCAAACCGCTGCCTGAATACCTGAAGAAGCATCCGATCTATTATGCCGGCCCGGCCAAGACCCCGGAAGGTCGTCCCTCCGGTTCATTCGGCCCGACCACTGCCGGCCGCATGGACAGCTACGTCGGTCTGCTGCAGGAGAATGGCGGATCAATGGTCATGATTGCCAAAGGCAACCGCTCCCAGCAGGTTACCGATGCATGCAAGAAGTTTGGAGGGTTCTACCTCGGCTCCATCGGTGGTCCGGCCGCCCTGCTCGCTGACGAGAACATCACCAAGGTCGAATGCATCGACTTCCCGGAACTCGGTATGGAAGCTGTCTGGAAGATTGAAGTTGTAAATTTCCCGGCCTTTATTCTGGTCGACGATAAGGGGAATGACTTCTTCAAACAGCTTGGTCTCTAGGACTGATGATAAGCAACAAAAAAGCCTCGGGTTTCCGGGGCTTTTTTGTTCAATACAAGAAGCAAACTCTGGGAGGAAATTCACGACTGGTAATACGCAGCCTGAGCGCGAAAAAAACGCGCATAAGCGCCATCGCGTCGCAACAGTTCATCGTGAGCACCATGTTCGACAATGCGGCCATCATCCATAACATAGATACGATCGGCCAATTGCACCGAAGAAAGCCGATAACTGATAATCAAAGCACTACGATGCCCAATACTTCGGTGAACCATCAGAAGCCCGTGAAAGCCATCAGAATCGGCAACAGGAAGGTGGTCAGCAGACCATTGAGGCCAATAGCCAGGCCAGCTACGGCTCCAGAGAGCCGATCAACCTCAAACATCCTGGCCGCACCGATGCCATGGGCCGCTGTTCCCACGGCCAGGCCAGTTGCAACCGGGGAAGTAACACCGATAAGCCGACAGAATTCTGGTCCACACACAGCACCGAGACAACCAGTCAATACAACCAGTGCAGCGGTTAATGGTGCTATCCCACCTATTTTTTCAACAATACTGATAGCAATCGGCGTTGTAACCGATTTTGGCGCCAACGAAAGGATAATCTCGCGACTCCCCCCCCAGAATCCAGGCCAGGCCACAAGCGGAGAAGATGGATGCCAGTGAACCGGCAAAGAGGCCCAACGCGATCGATCGCTTGCGCTTCCAAATCATTTTACGACGCTGGTAAAGGGGAACCGCCAGGGCAACTACGGTCGGGCCCAAAAGGAAGAGGAGGATATCGCCACCACGAGCATAGTCATGATATTCGATACCACTACCCTTGAGCAGCAGGATAATCGTAACAATCGAGATCAGAACCGGGTTGGCCCACACACTGTTGACTCGCCGATAGAGGTGTTGAGCCAGCAAGTAGACAACAAGGGTCAATGTGATGCCGAACAAAGGCGTTGCAACCAGATCAGTCCACATTATCCTGCTCCGGTGTTTCCAGCTTTTGGGCGAGTTTGCCGGTAACAGCCATAACCACAAAGGTACTCAAAACAGTGGCAACGCTGATCGGCAACCATTCAGCGGCTATCAGGTCGCCATAAACCATAACACCGACGCCTGCCGGCACAAAGAAAAGTGCCATATTTGACAGCAGCAGTTCAGCCGCCTCTTCGAGCCATTTGATATCGACGAGATTTGTCATCAACCCCAGCAAGAGCAAACCCATCCCCAGAACATTGCCGGGGATCGGCAGGTCGAGCATCCGGCTGAGAAATTCTCCACAGAGTTGAAAGAGCAGTAAGAGTGTTAAGCCACGAACCATGGTCCCTCGCAAATCCTAACGTAGAACATTAAATTTCACCGGTAAGCCCTTCTATAAGAGCAGAAACCTCAGAGCATATCTCATTGGACGCCGGACTCTTCTCCAGCTTGAGAAACTCTTTAAAGCAATGTATCGCTTCCTGAATCTGCTCCTGATCAAGGCAGATATTTCCCAGGGTCAGGTAGGCAAAAGAGAATTCCGGATCCAGAGTAACTGCTCGACGACAATGCTTTTCCGCCTCTTTCAGATCACCATTGTCATAATGATACTCTGCCAGGTTGAAGTGGCCCTGTGGGTCTTCAGTATCCAGTTTCAGAGCTGCCTCATAACATTTACGTGCCTCTTCGTTACGTGCCGTCGCAAAGCAGACGTCACCCAGAGAATACAATGCAAAGGCAGACTCAGGGTTCTGCTTTAATGCCTGTCGGTAGCATGACTCGGCTTCGTCCATCCGCTCCTGGTGATAATGAATCAGGCCAAGACTGACCCGGGCATCGGTCTGATCAGGGTCGCGTGACAGAATCTTCTCATAAACCTGACAGGCATCGTCAGAACGACCCAGCTCGAAATAGACAGTACCAAGGTCAAACTGCAGATCAAAATCGTCTGGCAGTCGACTGACAACATCTTCGAGAACCCTGACAGCCTCTTCGAGATGACCGGCTTCAACCAGGGCCTCTCCAAGCAGCGCCATGGCATCTGTGTTGTCGACTCGTTCCTGCAGCAGGCGCTTCAGAATACGAATCGCCTCTTCCGCAGAGCCGTTTTCCAGGGCCTGTTCTGCCCGGCTTAAGGATATCTGGTCATCGTTCATGCGTTATCTCCCAATTTAAACGTTATCATCATTTGTTCCGGATTATACAGACGGGCCTTCAAACTCCAGGGCCGGACTCCAACTCCATAGCCAAGGTATCAAGCATGTCCCATAGACCCCAGGGATCAGCAGTGAACACCTCAACTTGTACATTCAATTGTTCTGCCAGATCACTGACGCTAATATCGTCAAGAAAGAGTTCTTCGCCCTCACGGAGCATGACGTCAGGAATCATCAGGATGTCACCAAGGGAATCAACGGCCAACTGTTCAAGAAGGTCCCGGCCGGTCAAGAGACCCGCTACAGTAACATGTCCGCTGAAAAAACGGTTCTCCACAACGTGCACACGCAGGTCCAGGCCGCATTTTTCAGCAAGTTCTTCACAAAAAGATTTTATGTCAGCAGCGGCAGAAGCCCCGGTGACCATACTGATTGACGGCAATGTCAGGCGTTCTACTGCATCGAGGACTTCTACTGCTTGCGAACGGAAGAGAGGTATCATACCGACGCCATTCTCAATCTGCGCCAGATCCTCATAGGCAGACAAGTCTGGAAAATCTTTCTCAGCCTTGAGATAAAGTTCATCAGCAACAAAGACAAAGCGCGTGCCGACCTGTTTCAAGAGCACTGCCTGCTGAGCCTCGACCCATTCAACCAACTCGGCGGCTTCCTGCCGGGTGTGAATACGCAAATCAGGAAGCCGTTGTCGATGTCCGGTCAAACCGACCGGGACGATAGCCAGGGATTTTATTCTCGGCTGCAGGGTTTTCTCCTTACCTGCAAGAGCGACGAGTTCGCGACAGGTACGCGCCAGATGTTCACCATCATTGATCCCCGGGCAGACGACAACCTGAGTATGGATTTCAATACCTCCATCAACCAGTCTCTGCAGCAACGGCATAAGATCCGGGACGCGTTGACCCAGTAACTTCTGACGCAACGCATTGTCAGCAGCATGCACAGAGACATAGAGCGGCGACAGGCGTTTGTTAAGAATTCGTTGCAGGTCCTCTTCCGAGAGATTTGTCAGGGTGACGTAGGCTCCATAGAGATAGGAGAAACGGTAATCCTCATCCTTAACATAAAGCGTTTGACGCATTCCGCGAGGCAGCTGGTGAACAAAGCAGAAGATGCAATTATTGCCACATCGCTTCGGTTCCGGATGCGGTAGCCCCAATCCGAGCGGGTCATCACTATCGTGCTCAATCTCAAGTTCCCACAGCTCTCCACCAGCTCGTTCAATCTCAATATGGAGCAATTCACTGGGTTCTTCCAGGAGGTAGTCGAGCAGATCGTTGACAGGCTCACCGTTGACCGCCAGCAGGCGGTCTCCTGGCTGCACTCCCAGTTCATCTGCAATACTGCCGGGATCAACTGTTAATATTTCAAGCATGTTGCAACCTGTTCATATTCCACCAGATCTGACTGTCGTATGGAAAGACAAAGGTCCCTGGCCGGAGCGTTTCCGGCAAGGGACCTTTAGTCATCTAAGTATACCTTTAGTCGTCTGATTACCAGGGCGGCTGTTAGTCCCGACCACCATGTAAACGGAAATTACCGTCCGCGGAGGTGATTGACGTAATTGCATGTTTGTAAAGCAGGAGATCTCCGCTACTGTCCACCAGCACACAGAAACTGTCGAAAGACTTAATGTGACCTTGCAATTTCTCACCCGACATCATGGTAATTTCGACAAGGATCCTTTCCTTGCGTGCTTGATTGAGATACTGGTCCTGAATATTAAACGGTGACTTAGCCATAACAACCTCTCCTTTTTTAAATGTCATAGAATTCTTCAATGAACCGTTGAATTGTAACAAAGTCGTCAGATGATTCAAGCCAAAATATTGATTTGTCTTTACGAAGCCATGTTAGTTGCTGTTTCGCATAGCGCCGGGTTGAGCGTTTGAGGTCATCAATTGCCTCCTCACGTGTCATTTGCCGGCGCAACAGGGCAAAGGCCTGACGGTAACCAATCGTTCGCAACGCTTTCAACTCCGGGTCGTAGCCTGCCTGCAATAACGCTTCCGCTTCTTCCAGCAATCCCTGCTCAAACATCACCTCGGCACGTTGATTAACACGTCGATAGAGCTCTGCGCGTTCAAGGTTAAGGCCTATTTTCAGGGTCCGATAAGGTTTACTGCTGAAACCATGTTCATCCTGCAAAGCTGAGAGCGCACTACCCGACTGTTCATAAACTTCCAGTGCGCGGACTATTCGGATCAGATCGTTGGGATGCAGACGCTCAGCAGAAACAGGGTCAACCCTGGCAAGCTCCTCATGCAATGCGGGACTACCCTCTTTCTCCGCCCTGGCATGCAAAACCCGACGAAGTTCCGGGTCAGCACTGGGGGCCTGTAAGAGGCCTTCGGTAAGAGCACGAATGTAGAGCCCGGTACCACCAACCAGAAAAGGCCGCTTGTTACGATGACAGATATCCTTTATGGCCTCTTCAGCACAACTGACAAATCGTGCAGCATGAAATTCTTCATCCGGCCAGGCCACATCGATCAGATGATGTCTGACACGCTGCTGTTCATCCCGGTTCGGCTTGGCCGTACCTATATCCATCAGACGATAAACCTGGCGGGAATCGGCAGAAATTATTTCCCCGTCGAAACATTCAGCCAGGTCAAGGGCCAGTGACGTTTTACCAACCGCAGTGGGACCACAGATGACAAGAAGAGCCGGTCGATTGTCTACTGCTGTCGGCACCATTAACCTCTATGGAAGAACTTTTCGATCTCTCGTTTGGGAAGTCGATACATGACCGGTCGTCCATGTGGACAACAGCTGCCGAAATCAATTTCGGCGAGATCTTTCAACAACTGTTGCATCTCGCTTTGCGACAGGGCCTGGTTGGCACGCACCATACTGTGGCAGGCAAGAACTGCCAGGACACGCTCGATTTCATCATCAAGTTGGCCGGAACGCCCGATCTCATTTAATTCTGCAGCCAGGTCACGAACCAAGCGTTCGGCATCGATATCGGTAACCAGGGCAGGAACGGCCTTCACCGTAAAAGAACGACCACCGAAAGCTTCTACCTCAAAACCAAAGCGAGCGAAAGAGTCCAGATGTTCCGTTAAAATAGCCGCCTCGCGGTGGTCAAGTTCGATAATAACTGGAAAAAGCAGACTCTGGCTGTCTATACCATTAGACGCTAACTGAGTGCGCAGACGTTCAAAACCGATACGCTCATGAGCGGCGTGCTGGTCAATCAGAACCAGTTCATCATTCACTTGACAAAGTAGATAGCTGTTGAGGTATTGGCCGATCAAACGCCACCCCTCCGGCATAGCCGACGCGTTACCCTGCCCTGTTGGCCATACGGCCATCTCACCCTTGACCGTAGACACCGCTGCAATTGCCGGTGCCGAGGAAACTTTTTCATTGAAGGCAGCCAGAGACTCCTGGATACGTTCACGATAGTCTCTCTGTGCGGTGGTCACGGGAGAGGAACCCCTGTCAAATTCAAGCGGTTGGGTGCCGTCAGTTACACTGACCGGTTCACTCCCGGCAGGCTCAAAAGCATGACTTTGCAAACGCTCTCTAAGTGCCGAGACGATAAAATCATGTACCTGATGTTGATTGCGAAAACGAACTTCATGCTTGGTGGGGTGTACATTGACATCCACTGTTTCAGGAGGCATATCAATAAAGAGTATGGCAACCGGATAGCGACGTTTTTCCAATAGCGACCGGTAAGCTTCGAGGATGGCGTGCTGTATGACCCGGTCACGTACGAACCGACCGTTCACATAAGTGTAAATATGCCCGGTCGTGGAACGACTGATCCCGGGAGCGCCCAACAGGCCAACCAGCATCTCGCCGTTACCTGAATCTGCTTCCACTGGGCAGAAGCTCACTGGTAAGGGTACGTCCGAGCAACGCTGCCACTCGTTCCTCAAGACGATTGTGCCGATAAGCTTCCAGGTAATTACGACCATTATGCGACAAACGAAAGTGGATATCGGGGCGTGACAAGGCAAGACGAGAGACAACATCAGCGATATGACCGAACTCGGTTTCCTCCTTGCGCAGAAACTTACGTCGTCCCGGAGTATTAAAGAACAGATTACGAACTTCGACAACCGTTCCGTGAGCAGTACCAACAGCCTCAGCCTGGCGGATTGTGCCACCCTTCAGTATAAATCTGCCAGCCGGAGTCATCTTCTAAAGAACGAGTGGTCAGACGCAGGCGGGACACTGAAGCGATCGCCGGCAAAGCTTCGCCACGAAAACCCATGGTGTGCAGGGCAAAGAGATCCTCGGCACATTTGACCTTGCTGGTGGCATGACGTTCCAGGCAGAGGAAGGCATCATCCTTCTTCATACCGTGACCATTGTCGGTAACCCGGATCAAGGATTTACCGCCCTTTTCGATCTCTATGAAGATTTCAGTCGCGGTTGCATCGAGAGAATTCTCAATAAGCTCCTTAACCACCGATGCCGGCCGTTCGACAACTTCACCAGCAGCGATCTGATTAGCGAGATTTTCTGGAAGGATTTGAATCTTACTGCTCATAACCGGCCGCTCACGTCAAAGAATCAGAGCTCTGCTTCTGTTCCAACCGATCCAGCATAGTCTCAATTTCAGTCAGTTCGTCCTTAACCTTATCCTGAGGAAGATCTGAAACAGGTTGCTGCAAAAGGCCAAGGTCTCCTGCAACACTATGGGCAATTCGATTATCAATCTTTTTCATCTTACACAGATAAGCTTCAAAAAGGCAGTTGTCGCAGATAGTATTGACCAGACGCGGAATACCGCCGGCATAACGATGAATCAGAGGAAGGACCTCATCCTCATAAAGCAGATGTTTGGCTCCGGCAACTTGAAGACGATGCTTGATATAGGAGGTGGTTGTCTCAACTGTCATCGACTTGAGATGAAACTTGACGGCGACACGTTGTGCCAGAGGTTCATCCAGAGCCAGCGATTCTTCCAATTCAGGCAAACCGAAAAAAACAATGTTCAGCAGCTTTTTCCCAGGGACTTCCAGGTTCAGCAAACCACGGAATTCCTCCATCAGTTCACGGCTCTGCAGCATTTGTGCTTCATCGATCAGGACAACGGCCCGACGGCCCTCTTCTTCAATTTCCAGAAGCCTGGTATAGAGTTGTTTCAGTAGTTTCAGACGGTCACCAGCCGGCGCTGCAACCCCTAACTGTGTGGCAATGCGCGTCAGGATCCACTCTGGCGTAATACCTGAATGCACCATCACCAGCAAGGACGATTCGTAACGATCCTCCGGGAGATTATCGAGCATGCGCCGGGCAAGGGTCGTCTTACCGGTGCCGACGCCTCCAACCAGAACTGCGAGGCCTTTATTGGAATCAACGGCATACATCAGACGTAGTAAAGCCTGGCCATGCTGGTCACTGTTATAGTAAAAACGAGCGTCCGGGGCATTAGAAAAAGGTTCCCGATCGAGCGCGTAATATTCCTGGTAACTCATAATCTGCCTGCAACCTCCAGGTTAAACGTAGGAGACACGGTCGCGATTCCCCTGTGGGCCACCATCATCGGAACCATCATCAAGGCCCAGCTCTCTGCGCAAGTTTTTGACCAACCCGGAGACGTCACGAAAAAATGAATCTTTATCTGCGACAAGCTGGAAGAAGTCAAGAGCTTCAAGCAACTGGCCGTTCAGCTGGTGGAGCATACCCATTTCAAAGTTCAGGGCCATCCGCCCCACATCAGTAAGATCTTCGTGAGTCAGGCCACTCTTGAAAACTTCAACCGCTGTGTCCGTTTCCCCCGCTTCCACATGGCACTGACCTATCAGTGTAATGCAATCAATACTGCGAAGCGGGTCTTTTCCAGCCTTCTCAAACTCTGCGATAGCATCGTCGTGCAGACCCATTTCCTTGTAAGCAATACCGAGGTTGTAATGCGACTCCGTATCAGAAGAATCAAGGTCTGAAACCAGCCGCGGCGAAAACTCATCATCTGTCTGGATGTCATCGCCGAAGGAATCAAGAAAATCAGTTGCAGCCAGCAGGTCATCGTCTTGTAGATCGGACATGAGACCGACTAAAGCTGTGCTCTCTGACTCTGCTTCAGCGGCCTGCCGGCCCTGTTTGATTTCATCCATCTTCGCCTGCAGTTCAGGCAATTCAGGACGATATCCCATCAGAGTCTGCACAACTCTCTCGGCATCATCATACAAACCTTGTTGCAGATAGAACTGGGCTTCTTCCAGCTCCGCCTTAACATTAAGAGCCACAGCAAAATCAATCCTATCGGAAGGGGTTTCACTGTCCGAAGTTTCAATTTCTTCCAACTCTTCCAATTCTTCTAGCTCTTCTAGCTCTTCTAGCTCTTCGACTTCTTCTATATTTTCTGTTTTTTCAACAATATCAACAGACTCTGGCTCTTCAGCAACTTCCTCTTCAGCAACTTTTTCAGCAGCAACCTCTCCTTCAAACTCAAAATCGAAGTCTCCCATATTGTCGAAATTAACTTCCATCTCAATTTCGACGTCCACCTCATCTTCAGAAATTATAGCTTCTTTCTCCTGAATTGATTCCAGCTTATCTTCAACGAGAGGCACCGAATCTTCTGCGGGAACAGCAGGAACCTCAAGGTCAAGGTCAAGGCCAAGGTCAAAGTCGAGGCCAAGGTCAAGGTCAAGATCGAGACCCACCACTGCAGTTGTTTTGGACGACGGCTTTTCAGCCAATTCTTTTATATTGAGAGGCGGCAGTTCAACATCCAGAGCCACGTCAAAGAGAGCACCATCAATTGCCTTGTCGATCTGTGCAGAAGTTTTCGCAGGCTTTTTGAGTTCTCCCGGTTTTGCTGTTTCCCCCATTGCTTCATAGATTACAGAAAGGGTGGCAGCAACAACGGGATCTTCAGCAAGACCATCTTTGAGTTCCTCGTAGAAACCTTTCAGAACGGCAACTCGTTCGGCCTGTAAAAAAGCCTCTTTCCATTCTTCAAGCCGGTCTCTGGCGTTATCCATCTCACCTGCATCTATACAGATCCGTACATAATATTCACGAAGGTCGAGATCATCTTTTTTCTGCTTCAGCAGGTGATTCAGGGTGAGAAGAGCATTGGTAATATCCTGACTTGCAACATAGGCGTCAGTCAGGCATTGATTGATTTCATGATCTTCAGGGGAATGTTTAAGCAGGCTTTTCAGAACCTGGATAGCTTTATCAGACGAACCGCTGTTCAGCAGTGCTTGAGCAAGGGGAAGCCTTGCCGTTCCATCCTCAGGACAGATATCAAGAAACGGCTCATAAAGCTTGATAACCTTGACGTGTTCCCCTTTTGCGGCAAGAGACTCGATAAGTGCCTGAAACTTTTCTAAGGCCAGTTCATTCTGACCTGAAGCCATATGAAATTCTGCAATTTTGGCAGAGAAGTTAAGATTATCAGGATCAAGAGCAAGCATTTTCCCCAGTACTTCGATTGCTTCTTGATGCATCTTGCTTTTATCGTAGAAAGAAATCAGATTGCGGTATTCAGTCAGGGCATTTCCGACCAGACCCTGCTTTTCATTGAGTTCTGCGAGACGGTGGTAGATATCCACCCGGGAAGGTTCAATTTTCTGCATCTGCTTGAAGACTGCAATCGCCTTGAGATAGAAACCTGTGTCCGTGTAATGCTTGGCAACCAATTCGTATTCAGTCAGGGCTTCCTCATTGCGCTTGCCACGACTGAGCAGTTCGGCAAGTTTCTGTCGATTGCGCACGTCCTTGGGGAAAGCCTCGACCAGCTTTTGATACTCGCCGGTCGCTTTCGGAATTTGCCCTTTAGAAAGAAATTTCTGGGCATTTGTGAGGAGTTTGTCTTTGTTTGCCAAGGATTTTCCCTGCTGGATTTATTGCAAAACGAATAATTGGTAATGTTAAACGAAAAAACCCAAGGCTGTCAAGCTTACAACCTCGGGATCAAATATAACTTTTCTTTAAAAATCAGTAGAATAGCCGCCGGTCGAACGACCAGGACAGAAGCTGCCAAGGCGTTACTCACAAGTAAGTATCCGGGACCTCAGACGAGCTTTTATCGACGCATATTCTTCCGCCTTCTCCTGGTAGCCATGCCGCCCCATCAGAGCGTAAGTGAATTGCTTGCCCTCCTCCACGCCCGGCTGATCCAGCGGGTTGACTCCAAACAGGTAGCCGGCAAAGAGCGTCTGCACCTCAAACATATAGATCAGTGCACCAACAGTCTCCGCTGTCACTCTGGGGATATGAATAGCACAGTTGGATCGCTGGTTTCTGGTCAAGGCTGCAGCAGTCGCCTGCTGCTCTACCTGAATCAGCTCGCCCAGGGTATGACCGGCCAGGTAGGTCGTTGCAGGCGCTGCCTCATAATCGGGGATCGGCAGATCCTGATCAAATTCATCAATGACAACAAAAGTGACAAGCTTATCAAAGGGCCCCTCCACATAAAGTTGCACCTGGGAATGCTGATCAGTCGTACCAAGAGCGTTAACAGGGGTCGGCCCGACATGGAGAACTGAGCCATCAGTACCATATTTTTTACCCAGGCTTTCTGCCCATAACTGCCGAAACCAGTCTGCAATATCTCGCAGACGATCGCTATAAGGCATCAAAACCGAGATTTTCAGCCCTTTCTGGTAGGCCAGATATTGCAGTGCCGCATTCAGATAGGCCGGGTTGCTTTCGAGATCATCGTGACCAACAAAACGAGAAAAATCAGCGGCACCTTTGAGAAGCCTTGCGATGTCGACCCCGACACACGCCAACGGTAACAAACTGACGGGCGTAAAGACACTGAACCGACCACCAACTCCCGCAGGAATCGCGCAAGTACGGTAACCTTCGCGATCGGCTAATTCTCGCAGGACACCGCTTTCAGGGTCAGTGATCAGAACAAAATGATCACGATAAAGATCGCCGACACTCTTTTCAATCCATTGTCGAGCCACCAGAAACTGACTGGTTGTTTCCACGGTCGTTCCCGATTTGCTGATCACCAGAAAACAGGTACGTGCAGGATCGCAGAGGGCAAGATGGGCCGCGAAACCGTCCGGATCGACATTATCAAGGACGAACAAGCGCGGCAAGCCGCCCCTCTGTTGATCATCCTGAAGGTTGTGACCATAGCAGAGCGCATTAAAAATTCAACAGGGTAAAAAGCAAGCTCCCTGTATTATTTTTATTGTGAATTAGATGCAGTAGGTCGACAGC
>PVMK01119035.1_pt1 | contig 21410 bp, 21 predicted proteins | sample 1853481 | NCBI WGS metagenome assembly PVMK01 (sample SAMN08533507, study PRJNA380276) | Marine sediment metagenome, whole genome shotgun sequencing project.
ATGACATCATTGTAATCTACGAAAGCCTCTTCCAAGTCAATTGAAATTGCTTCAGCTAAATGTCGATTGGTTCTAGAGGGCTCTGCTCTAAAAATGGGTGCAATTTCAAATACTTTTTCAAAACTCATTGTAAGTTGTTCTTTGTATAATTGCGGACTCTGAGCTAAAAAAGCCTCTTTGTTATAATAAAAAATTGGAAATAATGCAGCTCCTCCTTCTGTTGCAGCCGCAATGATTTTAGGAGTGTTAATTTCCAAAAAATTTTGTTCGTTAAAATAATTTCTGATAGAAGCTAAAACTTGACTCCGTAATTTAAAAATATTTTGTAAAGTTTTTCGTCTTAAGTCAATAGGTCTGACTTCCAATCTAGTATCAATATTTTTTACAGTTTTAGCTAGTGGCTCAAAGGGAGGAATTTTCTGCACTTCAGAAAATACTCTGATTTCAGATGGGATTATCTCAAACCCATTAGGGGATTTTTCAGATGATTTTACTTTGCCTGTAATGGCAATAGAAGAATGCGCCTTTAATCCAGATAGTTTTTCACGGACTTCATCTGGACAATCTCCTTTTTTTGCGACAATTGAAATGGGTCCATTTTTGTCTTGAATTGTTATAAAACTAATGTTTCCATGGCCTCTAACTGTCAAAACCCAACCCATAATGGTGACATTAGTTCCATCCATAGAAGGATTCAATTCATCAGAATAATGAGATCTACGTAAACTCCCAAGCTCAGTTTCTATCATAATTTAACTAAAATGGCAATTTTATGGTGTAATTAATTTTCCTCCAAAACATTTATCATTCCAAAGAAACGGATATCAAATCAAGTTGGGCATTCTAATGTGGTTGGCAGTTGCAACTATCATAATCGTAGGAGTCTTTATAGGATATCATGCATGGCAAGCATCACTTCATGAGGAAGTAGAAACACATTCAGAGCCAATCAATTTTGAAATATTACAAAATAATGAAATTAATCAGCCAATATTTCATATTCTTATCGATCCTAATAGCATAATACACTAAGATTCTAGTCTGAAATAAATTAGAATGCAATTCAATCAAACCATGGTTCTGACCAATAAAGAAAAAACAGTTGCATTGATTTCAAATGGAATAGCAGTATACTCACTTTATCAAGAACAAGGTAAATTACCAGAAAATACCACAATGTTTGATTTTATTTTAAAGGTTATTCCTGATGAGATAAAATCTGAATTAAGCCCTGAATTAATTGACGAGGTTTTTGAATACGTTTCATCCGCACATAGTTCATAAAGTCGGAAATTTAAGAAAATATACACATTGACTTCAATTGCAACATTAGGTTCACATTGTGCTTTACAAGTTTTGAAAGGAGCAAAAGATGAGGGTATTAAGACAATACTTGTTTGTGAGAAAAAAAGAGAAAAACTTTACAGGCGTTTTCCATTTATTGATGAATTTATTTTAGTGGATTCATTTGTTGAAGTTCTAGACCAAAAATGCCAGCAATCCTTAGAAGAAAATGACGCCATCATAATTCCTCATGGCACACTAATTGCACAAATGAGTTCTGAGCAAATTGAATCAATAAAGACTCCAGTTTTTGGAAACAAATGGATACTAAGATGGGAAGCAGATAGAGAAAAGAAAGAACAGTTGATGAGAGAGGCAAAACTTCCAGTTCCAAACCAAGTATCAAGCCCCAGTGAGATAAACAAACTTGTAATTGTAAAAAGGCAAGGTGCTGCAGGAGGAAAAGGCTATTTCATGGCAGCCAGTGAAAAGGATTACAATACAAAAAGAAATGAATTAATTTTAAAAGGAATAATTTCTAAAGATGAAACACTTTACATCCAAGAATATGCTGCAGGTGTTTTAGCATATTTGCAATTTTTTTATTCGCCACTTAAAGAAGAATTAGAATTTTTTGGAGTAGATCAAAGACATGAATCAGACATAGAAGGACTTGCAAGAATCCCATCAGAACAACAGCTAAAAAATAACAAAGTACCTTCCTTTAATGTAATTGGAAACAGCCCTCTTGTTTTAAGAGAGTCGCTTTTAGATCAAGTTTACACGATGGGTGATAATTTTGTTGAGGCAGCAAAGCGAATGGTAGCACCAGGAATGAATGGACCATTTTGTATTGAGGGGGTTTATGATGAAAACGCCAAATTCACGTCCTTTGAATTTTCAGCTAGAATAGTTGCAGGTACCAATATCTACATGGATGGATCCCCCTACTACTCTCTTTTGTTTAATGAACCTATGAGTATGGGGAAAAGAATAGCCAGGGAAATAAAAAATGCAAAAAAATCAAATCAACTAGATAAAATTACAACCTAAAAACAGGTATTTTTGCCCATGAAATGGCAACCACAATAGAAACCATCATCACTAATCCCATAATTACTCCTAATGGAAACTCGGGAATGACATGTGTGCCAATTATTTCTACTTCTTCAGTAAAGGCAGGAACAAAAAATGAAAAAGTAGAACTATCAGAATCAGAGACAATATCATAGTCTACTTCTAATCCATTTACTAAAATTGCAAATTCGTTGTTATATGCGTTAATCAAGTCATGTTTTAAATCAATTACAAAAATTGAATCAGATGTGTTTTCTAAACCAATTAGAAGTGATGTCAATTCAGGATCAATTGCCATTGCAATTACTTTTGCATTGATTTGATAAGGTATAAAAAATACATCATCATCTATTTCTAAAATGTATTCGGAGGGATTTTGGATTCCAAAATACTCAGGATGTGATTCTCCAAATACTGGAATTGCTGAAAGGAGTAGAGGAAAGATTAGAAATACATAGAGTTTCATTCAATTAAAATTAAAAGATCATCTATTAGAGTTTTCTTTAAAATTATTTTGTTTTAATTTCCATTCCATGTTGGGATTTTATGATGTACTTGTCTCGAATTTTTACACTTACCCAATCAATAATTAAAACTGCAATTAATACAACTATCATAAATACAGCAGCTTTTCCATATTCAAAGAATTTGATGTAATTGATAATGTAAAATCCAATACCTCCTGCTCCAACTAAACCCAAAATACTTGTTTGTCTAACATTATAATCAAACATGTACAACATCTGACTTAGAAGATGAGGTGCCGATTCAGGTATTACTACATATCGTATTAGTTGCCATTTTGAAACTCCGATTGAACTTACTGCATCCATTGGATCTGAGTCAATTGTCTCAATTGCCTCATATTGTAATTTAGTCACAAATCCTACAGTATACATGATAATTGCCAAAACTCCTGCAAAGGGTCCCAATCCCACCATTATTACAAACAAAATTGCCCATAAAATTGAAGGGAATGTACGTATTGCAGCAAGAATTGCCCTTACTGGTCCATAAACATATTTGCTGTTTAAATTTCGAGCAGCAAACATGCTGAGAGGTAAGGAAATTACAACGCCTACAATGGTACCAATAAATGCCATCTGAATGGTTTCAAACATGGACCAAAATGCAGTTCCAAAAAGTTCTGCATCTACTTGAGTCATTTCTTCTACAACGATTGCAAGATTTGGAAGGCCTTCTACAAATTCAACAGGATTTGCATCAACATTATACGATGCCACTACAACAAGAGCAACGATAATTCCAACTATCAGGTTATTTTTTTGATTCATCTGAATACATCTCCAATATTTCTTTGGTAGTAAGATCTCCTGTTTGAAAATCAACAATTTTATCTCCTTCAACACCAATTTCTAGAATTTTTTCACCTTCTTTAATCACTGCAACTCGATTTGCATATTCCAGTGCTAATTGCATGTCATGATGAACCATTATTGCAGTAAGATTCATTCTTTTTTGAGCATCTGCAATCAAATTCATGATATCTCTTGCTGTGACATGGTCTAGCTCAGATACAATTTCATCGGCAAGTAATATTGTGGGTTTTTGCATAAACGCTCTAGCAATTGCAACTCTTCTTTTTTCACCACCACTAAGCATGTATGCTTTTCTTTCTTCTTTTCCTGATAATCCAACAAGTGTTAGTATATTTTTTGCTTCTTGAATCTCCTCTTTAGGAAAAATTTTGAACAACGATTGAATTTTTCCTAATCTAGGTAAGGCTCCAATCAAAACATTTTCCAGCACGGTGATATTTTTAATTAAACCTAAACTTTGAGGAATGTACCCAATTTTATGCATCATTGATTTGAATTTTTTGTTATTCATGTTTGGGGTCTGATAATCTACTTTGATGGTACCCTTGCTTGGAGTCATCATACCATTCATTAATTTTAGTATAGTTGATTTTCCAGAGCCTGATTTTCCTACTATTGCATAATTTGTTCCTCTGTCAATAGAGAGATTAATGCCCTTTAGAGCGTAATTTTTTGAATCATATGAGGTCCATATATTATTCATTTGAATAATTTTTTTTGTAGAAATAACGGAAATAGAGGATGGTTTGTTCATTTGTAGCAGATTCATTTTCAAAACAACAGCTTTTATTTGCTCTTGTTGTATTTGTCTAAGATTTGTTGGTCTAGTCCGGTTAACGCGTCAATGAAGGTTCCAAACTCTCCAATATGCATAGTAGTCGTTGTTGGAACTAATGCTTCAGCACCATAGAGATTTTGTAATATCTCATTATTATCATCATAATTGAGTTCAATTAATGAATCAACAAGCGCATTTCTTGTAGATTCAGACATGTCTGCATTTACCATAAACACATGAGATGGGACAGGTCCTATGGTAGTTACTACTCGCAATTTTGCCTGATCTTCTGGCTCCAAATACTTTTGTGGAGCTATATCAGATCCAAATGCAACATCCACATTGCCATTTAGAAGCAATTGCAAAGCTGCTTTGTAACCACCTGCAAAGGTATAACTTTCAAAGTTTTTAGCTAAAGCAGATTCCAAAGCTACAATGTCATTTCCTTCAATTGTAATATGACCTTCTGCAACTAGTGTTCCCATTGGTCTAACAAAACCAGAAGAGCCAGTAATGCTTGTAAAAGCAACTCTTTTTCCAACTGTATCCTCAAGAGTGTTGATAGAGTCGTTATCAGCAAGTGTCCATACAGTGGCTTGATAGTTTACTTTTCCTGCAACAAGCTCAGCCATTACAACTTCGGCACCAGTTCTTTGATGAGTAATCCATGCAGGTCCTGTATCCATAAAGGCAGCATCAATGTGACCGAATCTCATTCCTTCTATTATGGTCTCGTAATTTGTCGGAACGACAATTTCTACATCTACATTGAGTCTATTTTCTAGAAACTTTTCCAAGGCTTGGGCCTTTGACGTTAATTCATCCGCTTTTTCAACTGGAATGAATCCTATAGTTAATGTATCAACATCAATTGATTGACCACCAGATGAGACATTGATAACTCCATTTTCAATTAGGAATTCAATTCCATTAAGAAAAGTTTGATCATCAACAGTACCTTCTGCCCACCATGCAGCGTTGTTTTTGACCCATTCCGGAACTAGACTTTGAGCTTCTGCGTGTTGAGCAAATAAAATAGTTGTAACGCTAATTACAGCTAATACAGTAATTATTGAGAAAAATAATTTTTGTTTCATGTACTAAAAATCTTAGGATTAGCTAAGTTATTTAAATTAGATTCTCATTCTACGATTTCATTCTAGGCCTATGGAATAAGAACACAAGCAATGATAAAAATCAAGAATTAAAAAATTTAGAATCGTTTGTTAGGATGCAGATGTAAAACAGGTTCTGCATCATCAAGAGTGATTTCAACTTTTCCAATCCTGCTACGATATTTTTTAATTTTTTTCCCCTCATTTGAAAAGATAAACTTGTGTACTTCAATCAGAGTAAGATCTTCCAGGGAAGACAAAGTTTTGTAAACTGTGGATATTGACAGGTCTAATTCATCAGCAATCTGAGTTGCATCTTTTGATTCATTTTTTACAGAGAATAAAACGGCTCTGGTGCATACATTGCTTAGCGATTCAATTATTTTTTGAGTTATGTCAAACTCACTCAGTTGAATAACATTAGATAGAGCCATAATTTTCACTTATTTGACACCAAGTTAAGAACAGGTTCAGGTTTTCTTATTGAAATATCTGCTTTGCTTATCCTGCTTTTAAAGACCTTGTATTTTCGTCCTTTATCAGATAGCATCCATTTTTCAATTTCAATAAGAGTTAATTCTTCAAGGTCGCCTAATTTTTTATAAACACTGCTAAGAGGAATTTTGAGTTTTTCTGAAAGTTCAGTAGCCGTTTTTCCTCGCTTGATAATTGAGAACAAAATTGCTCTTGATTCAGTATCAGCAAGTGCCTCAATTACTTTTTGAGTAATATCATATTTTTTTAATTGTGGTAATGTTATACGTCTAGGCAAGTAAATCCAAAATCATCCTAGAGTTATTTAAACGACATGATTTGATTCTCATTCTAGAGATTTAGAATCATTAATTAAAAGAAGGAACTTCCTTGTTTGGTTTGAAGTGATTCCATAATACACCAAGTATCAACCCTACTGCTATCCAATAAGTAGAAACTGCTAGGACAGACATAATTCTAAATCCATTAACTAAATCAATTGGAGCAGTAACCTCGTCAGGGTTTTCTGGCATTGCAATAAAAACTACAGAAATAAAAACAAAATACCCAATTAGCGCTACAAGTTTTTTATTACCTTTAAACATCTTTGATAATTTATAAAATCCTACAGCAGCAAAGCCAGAAATAGCAATAAATGAAAGATATAAAATTGCTCTTAGAACAACTGTTTCTGCTTCTCCAACAGTAGGCGGATTTGCAGGGTATTTTAAAAATGGAATAAAGTAAATAGTAAACCACATCATTCCAGCAAGAACTAATGCCTTTTTGATATTGTTTTTTCCAGGCAATGAATTTCTAGACAAAGCAAATACAATTCCAAATAACGCACCAATTGATGTTCCTAAAATAACGCCGGCTAAAATCTGACCTCCTTTTTGCCATGTTCTATACCCTTCATATTCAACCCAAAATTCTAAAGTGTCATCTTCTTCACCTGAAGCAAATAGATTTTGGTTTTCTATTCCAATTGCTTCATCAAGGTAAGGCTCTACCAAAACTAGATTTGCAGAGCCGTGAACAAATCCTGCAGACGCACCTGAAATTAAAACAATGATTAGAAAAATAGATGTTTTCATGAAGTTATCGCCTAATGACAAGGAAACCCAGCTGCATGTCGCATGTCATGGGTTAGTTCATGTATGTATAGATCTTCAAATGCCTGTTCACCATAAACAACGCTGAAGATGTGTCCTTGGTCAAATCCAACTAGAAATAATCCGGCTGCAAAAACAATAGCTAGGGCAACAATTGCAACAATTGGAACACCACTTTTAGACACGTTAATTTGTCTTGATTGAGACATGACCGTATTCTCGAAAAAATGTATTTAAGTTCTTGGATGATTTATCCAACTTAAATACGCTAGAGGCTGAAAAATTGTCCTGCGTCAACAAATTAAGATATTACAAAGTATAGTTTCAAGAAAGGGATCTAGCAAAGTTTTGACTTTTAGTACTCCTCATGTTTTCAAAGCTTTGCAATTACTTTGTTTGGATAGATTTGTAAGTAGATCAAAATTTTGTAAAGAATTGCATCTTGGAGAAGGTGCAATAAAGACATTAATTTTACATCTTAAAGATGCAAAAATGGTAGATACAACAAAATCAGGAACGTATCTCACATCCAAAGGTAAAAAATTTTCAGAATCACTAAACGAAGTGATTAAAAAAGAATGTAAATTAAACAAATCAACAATTACTCCCAGCAAACACAATCACGCCATTATTTTAAAAAATTATTCAAATGCAATAAAGACGGGATTAGAGCAACGAGATTATGCAATTTTATATGGATCTTCAGGATGTATAACCTTACTTTATAGTAACAATCAGTTCGTTTTCCCAGGAGAATACAGGGATTGTTTGGAAGATGATCCTAATACTCGAAAAAAACTTTATGAAAATCTTCATCCAGAAGAGGGAGATGTAATTATTATTTCATCCTCAGATGATCCTTTTGTAGCGGAGGTGTCGGCAAAAAATTCTGCGTTGTGGACCTTGGCTACAAACTAAACTAAGGAAGATATTTACTTACAGCTTTTATCAAAATAAAGATGCGTCTGTACCTTCTGATAATTCCCGTAATAATTGGAATTGTCGCTGGAACATTTATGGCATTTTATCCAGAGCCAGAACAGAATGCTGAATTGTTAACAAAAACAAAATTAATTCAAGATGGTTCACCGATTTTAGGGGACCCTTCAGCACCTATTACAATTTTAGAGTGGGGAGATTATCAATGTACATTCTGCTACAGATTTCACGATACAACTCTTAACACCTTAGAGCGAGATTATATCCAATCAGGTAAAGTAAATCTAGTTTTCAAAGACTTTCCGTTAAATGGTCCGGATTCAATTCTAGCTGCAGAGGCATCATATTGTGCAGATGATCAAGGGAAATATTGGCAATATCATGATGAGTTGTACAAGAATTGGGGAGGTGAAAAAACTGGATGGGTTACCAGATGGTCTCTTAATGCATTTGGCACAACTGTAGGATTGGATTTAGATAGATTCAACCAATGCCTTGATGAACACAAATATCAAGATAAAGTAAATCTGCTTTATCAATTTGGAAAAGAACTTGGAATTGATGCTACGCCATCATTTTTAATTTTCAATGGTGAAAAAATTATTAAAATAAGAGGCAATCAACCTCTAGAAACATTTCTAAGAACAATTGATGAATTATAATATCAAAAAAAAGTGTAGTTGAAAATCAACCAAACTTAATATTCGCATTACCAAGAGAAATAACAAATGGCCAAGATAAACATCGAAAAACAAGATTCAGTCAAGATGTATAAAATTAGAAAAACACTTGATGAGTTAACTGAAAAATCAGGCCACGGAACAGAATTAATTACAGTATACATTCCAAAGGGAAAACAACTTCACGAAATAATCAGCACCCTAAGAGAAGAACAAGGAACTGCAGATAACATAAAATCAGATTTAACCCGAGGTCATGTAGTAGATTCTTTAGGAAAAGTCGTTCAAAGATTAAAGTTATACAAAAAAACTCCTGAAAGAGGATTAGTAATTTTTTGTGGTGCATTACCTCCAGAGGGAGGTGGGCCTTTGGGAAGTGAAGTTGTAAAAATTTACGAGTTGGAACCTCCCAAAGATTTGAAACAATATCTTTACAGATGTGATGATCATTTCCATGTAGATATTCTCAAAAACATGCTAAAAGACGACAATCTTATTGGCTTTATTGCAATTGATGCAAAAGATTGTGGATGGGGACTGCTACACGGTGAAAAAATTGAAGTGCTCTCACAGACAGGTTCAGGAGTTGCAGGAAAACACAGACAAGGAGGTCAATCAGCAAAAAGATTTCAGAAATTAAGAGAGATGGAATTGACTTATTTTTACAATAGGGTGGCAGAAACATCACGAGAATATTTTATCGATATTTATCCAGTCAAAGGACTGATAATTTCAGGGCCAGGTCCTACCAAAGAGGACTTTATCAACGGAAATTATTTGGAATATCGACTTCAAAACATGATCATAAACACAATAGATGCATCATATGCAGGTGCTGAAGGAATTAGAGAAGCGTTTTCAAAATCTTCTGATATTTTGTCTAATTTCAGGATGGTAGAAGAGAAAAAATTAGTTGAAGAATTGTTCAGACATATTAATTCAAATTCTGGACGTGGTGTGTATGGATTAAAAGACATTATTGAATTTTTGAATAACAACGTAGTAGATACATTGATCATTACAGACGATACAAATTTGCACAGAGTAGAGGGAAAGTGTAAAAGATGTCAACACATTCAAGAAGAAATTATTGAAAGACCCCAAGTGATTCCAAAAAAGACACAATTTTCAAACAACCCATGTCCTAGCTGCAAGGCAATGGAAGTGGATGTAAGTGAAAGAGATATTGTAGATTATTTGGCCTTGATTGCAGCAAAGACTGGGAGTAAAATTGAAGTGATATCTGGTAGTGCAGAATACGGTACTATGTTGTCTAGTCTTGGAAAGGTAGGGGCAATCTTAAGATATAATCCCGGATATTCTAAGTAATTGATTTTTTAATTTTTTCTGCAAGTTTTAACAATTCAGAAACATCACGAGAGTATTTTATCGATATTTATCCAGTCAAAGGACTAATAATTTCAGGACCAGGCCCCACCAAAGAGGACTTTATCAATGGAAATTATTTGGAATATCGACTTCAAAACATGATCATAAACACAATAGATGCATCATATGCTGGTGCTGAAGGAATTAGAGAAGCATTTTCAAAATCTTCAGACATTTTGTCCAATTTCAGGATGGTAGAAGAAAAAAAATTAGTTGAAGAATTATTCAGACATATTAATTCAAATTCTGGACGTGGAGTATATGGATTAAAAGACATAATTGAATTTTTAAATAATAATGTGGTAGATACTTTGATCATAACAGATGATACAAATTTACACAGAGTAGAGGGAAAGTGTAAAAGATGTCATCACATTCAAGAAGAGATTATTGAACGGCCTCAAGTAATTCCAAAAAAGACACAATTTACTAATAATCCCTGTCCTAGCTGCAAAGCAATGGAAGTTGAAGCAAATGAAAGGGATATTGTAGATTACTTGGCCTTGATTGCAGCAAAGACAGGGAGTAAAATTGAAGTAATTTCAGGTAGTGCAGAATACGGTAATATGTTGTCTAGTCTTGGAAAAGTGGGGGCCATCTTACGGTACAATCCGGGATATTCTAAGTAAGTGACTTTTTAATTTTTTCTGCGAGTTTTAACAATTCGGCATCATCTTCAATCGAACGTTTGGTCCATACGGTCCCCTTGTGATTATATCTAGGAATAATGTGAATGTGAACATGTGGAATGATTTGTTTTGCGGCCCTTCCATTATTTTGGCCTAGACTAAAGGCATTAGCTCCTGTAGCATCCAAAATTGCCTTTGCTATTTTTGGTACAACTGAGAACATTTTACCCACTGCACTGGATTCCATATCAGTTATTTTCTCATGATGTTCCCTTGGAACAACTAAACTGTGGCCAGTATCAATAGGATATTTGTCTAAAAAGGAAATATGAAGATCATCTTCATAGATTATGTGACTGTCTCTTTTGCCAGATAGAATATCACAAAAAATACAATTCACAATAACCTAACGATTTTTGATTTTATTTATTGTTTGATCATTGAACAGTTAATTAGGGTAATTTTTGAATTTTAACATCACATGGGTCGAAAAGAAAGAAGAGAAAGAGAAGAAAAGCGTGAAAATTACGCCTCTCAAAGATCTTCTCAAAAAAGAAAAAACAACCTAATTGCAATTGGAGTTTTTGCAGTAATTGCCTTAATTGTAGGATATTCAGTGTATGCTTTTGTAACTATGGACCAAAGTTCTGCACCTGGCGGGCCAGAAAATGCAGGAGCCTTAGGTAGTGAGCACTCCCATGCAGGAATTCTAGTTAAAATCTTTGGAGATGCATTTGACTTTTCAGCACCAGCATACCAAATCAAATCAGCATGGATTCACTTTGAAGGAAATGATGGAACAACCATTCACAAACATGCAACAGGAGTTACTCTAGGATACTTGTTTGATACATTAGCACTCGGATTAGATGAACAATGTTTCGAATTCCAAGATGGAAGAAGTTTCTGTACAAATGAAGACTATTCTTTAAGATTCTTCATAAATGAAGAAGAAGTAAGTGATGTTAGAGATTATGAAATTGCAGAAGACGACAGGGTTTTAATTTCCTATGGTGCAGAAACTCCTGAAGAGATTGAATCACAACAATTAGAGTTAAAGGCAATGATTCTAGTAAAATAGTTGTAGATTATTTTCAACTGTATGTTATTTTTTAGATAGTTCTTCTCCAGTTGTAAACTTTGCAGTATTATCAAAAAACATGTAATAGCCGCACTTTACACATCTCAAAACTATCAATTCAGTAGTTAGAAATTCTTTATTTTCAAATTGTCCGCTTAGCTTTACATTTTCTCCTGCAATCTCAGCCTTGTTGCTTTGACATATTGGACATGAAAGAGTTTTGTTTTCCATTAGATGTATCTGTCATGTTTCAGAATTTAAACGCTTAATGATGAAACTGAATTTTGTGATTAAAATGATAATTTCAAAAAGGTCTAAATTATAGACATTTACAATTTGGATGTTATGGAAATATCTAGCAGAAATGTTGTAGGAGGAACTGCGAGAGCTCCTCATAGAGCAATGTACAAAGCTATGGGATTAACTGATGAAGATTTAGACAAACCATTTGTCGGGGTGTGTCACACAGGAAATGAAGCCACTCCATGTAACATTCATCTTCCTCAATTGGCACCAAGGCAAAAGAAGGTGTAATTGATGGAGGAGCAACACCTAGAGAATTTTCAACTATCGCAGTAAGTGATGGGATTGCAATGGGGCATGAAGGGATGAAATCATCTCTTGTATCTCGAGAAGTAATTGCCGATTCCATTGAATTAATGGTTAGGGCTCATCAATATGACGCCCTAGTAGGGAATAGCTGGTTGTGACAAAAGCCTTCCAGGAACTATGATGGCAATGGCTCGATTGAATTTACCTTCAGTCTTTGTGTATGGTGGAACAATTATGCCAGGAATACTAAATGGAAAAGAATTGACTGTAGTTGATGTTTATGAAGCAGTAGGGGCGTATGATGCAGGGAATTTATCATTAGAAGGACTCAAAGATATTGAAAACACTGCATGTCCAAACGCTGGATCTTGCGGTGGTATGTTTACTGCAAATACCATGGCATCAATTTCAGAAGCAATTGGACTTGCCTTGCCAGGTAGTGCTAGTCCACCTGCAGAAGATGACAGACGAGGAAAAATAGTTTATGATACTGGAAAAGCATGTGTCCATTTACTTGAGCAAAATATCAAGCCAAGACAAATTTTAACATTTGAGGCATTTGAAAATGCCATAACAATGCTTAATGCAATAGGAGGTTCAACTAATGGAATTTTACATTTGTTGGCATTATCAAGTGAGGTTGGAATAAAATTAACTTATGACGATTTTGAAAGAATAAGAAAGAAAACTCCACACTTGGCCGATATGAAACCTGGAGGAAGTTATGTGATGAATTCGCTTGATAAAATTGGGGGAATTCCATTTGTGTTAAAAAAATTATTAGACAAAGGACTAATTCATAAAAATTGCATTACAGTTACTGGAAAAACAATAAAGGAAAATCTTGCATCTATGAATATTCCAGAACCAGAACAACAAATAGTCAGGTCAGTTGACAACCCAATACACAGCGTAGGGACTGCTGTAATCTTGAAAGGCAGTTTAGCTCCTGATGGCGCAGTCATCAAAACAGCTGGTGTTGAGATGACAAAATTTACAGGCAAAGCTCAGGTGTTTGACAGAGAGGAATATGCCTTTGATGCAGTAGCCAAAGGGGAGATTGATGAAGGACATGTGGTCGTGATTAGATATGAAGGACCAAAGGGAGGTCCAGGAATGAGAGAAATGCTAGCCACCACTGCAGCCCTTGTAGGTCAAGGATTGGGCAAAAAAGTTGCAATGGTAACTGATGGTCGTTTCTCAGGAGGTACCAGGGGATTCATGGTAGGACATGTGGCACCTGAAGCCTATGTTGGCGGGCCTATTGCTTTGGTAAAAAATGATGATGAAATTTCCATCGATACTGAAACAAACATTATTGATCTTCATGTATCAGCTGAAGAATTAGAAAGAAGAAGAAAAGAATGGAGTCCTCCAAAACCAAATTACACTACAGGTGCGTTAGCTAAATATGCATCACTTGTAGGTTCTGCAGCACAGGGTGCAATTACAACTCCAATATTATAATTTTAATTCTCTTGATAGTTTATCCCAGGATATTTTTTCTTGTTCTAGAATATAAACATCTAAAAGATTTCTCCAAGCTTTCTCCATATCTTTTTTAAATAAATTAAATCCTTTTTTTTCAGATAAAGGATTTTTTTTATCTGGAATGTATTCAACCTCGTTTAGCAAGACACAGTGTGTCGTGGCATTTCTCACCAAAAATAATCTCGACATGTCTCTTGCAAATTCTGGTGAAAATAATTTCCAGTCCAAAAATGTTCGAATTTTTCGATTTACAGGAATTAAGTGTAGTAAATACATCAACTCTACGCTATTTTGGTTATGAGAAAATCCTACAATTCTTAAGCGCATTATTTCATCAAAAATAAAGGCCATTTTTGAAAATGCCGAAAGAACGCTGTCTCGATTATTTTCAATTATTAGTTTTGAATCAAACCCATTTTTTAAAAGTCCGTTATTTATGAAAAAATGTTTTTTTAAAACAAGATAAAGGCGAATATTTTTTGGAATTTTTTTAGAGATGTTGTACTGATTTGATAAAATCAGAGGATGACATGATGCAACAACTATGGGATAATCAATTAAGCATTTGGATGATTTTCATCAAAAATACCAATGAACGATTTGTCCACAATCTTTATAGATCATCGATCAGCAATAATGATTAGAGATAGCAGGAAGGAAAATAAAATCACAATAAAATCTGTTATCTACTAAAGGTCTTCATAAATTCATACTATAATCATTATTTTTTGCAACACGCTGTTCTGCTTAGATCACTTGGAATTACAATCAATTAACATCGATAAACTGACATTCTAAATTTGAAAACTCTAGGTAAGTGAAGAGATAATTTGAATTGACACCGCACTTGATTTTGTGACCAAAGACCTAATAATTTTTTGAAATTACAAACATTCAATCTTTTCATATCCTTCATCTGAACCATTATTATCTTCTAAAAAAATCTCCGTCAACAGAACCCAAAAAAATATAAAAATTTCTTAACTTGCAAAAAGGAACATACTTTTTGAGAGGAACTCTAGGGCATCTACAAACTCTTGTTCAGATATTTTATCCTCCATAAACCACTTTGTAGTAGTCATCTTGAACCACTCTGGGATATAATCTCCTTCTAATCCTAGTTGGGCCAAGAGTTCTGCATCTGAAATGGTTTCTGATGAAAAGCCTGCCCACTTTTCAATAAAGCCCTCAGGGAATCTTGATTCAGTCGAGGTACCATTACCTGAACCAAATAATGAACCCTGACCATCAATATGATCTAGTCCTAATTGTTCATCTAGCAGTATGTTTCCGGTGATCTCCAGCAAATCTGGAAAGTTTGCATCCCATGAATTTCTTGCCGTATCCCATGTTCTTATTATTACATCAGATGTTTTCATTGGTTTTACAAACTCGAAGATAAAGACTACCTCAATCTTATTTCCAATAGTACTAACTTTTACATCTGTATTTGACAGGTATCCATTAGGATCTTTAACTGACCAATGATTGTTCTTATCCCACCTAATGTAAGTATCACTTTGATGTACTTGGCTATCAAAACCAAGGAGGTGCATGTATAGTGAAATGTGCTCAAAAGCTTGAGGTCCCGAATTTTCATAAATCGTTAATGTGATTATGAATCTGTCTCCTGTTTTGGCCTCAATAAGAGGGAAATAATTATTGAATCCAATATCTGTGCTTGTTACAGCTCCAAAGCCTCCAGATTCTTCTGTTATTGTCAAGCTTTCAATTTGAGGTGCTGTGCCATCGCCTCCCCCACCTGTATCGATGGTAGCACCCAATGCTATTGAAGAAAATGAAAAGACTTTCACTGTAACGCTAAACAAATTGAATGCAATCTCTTCAATTTCAGGAACTAAAGCTTCGTTATAGAAAACCCCGTCATCATTTTCATCATGAAGAATTCTCAAATTATTCACAGATACACCGAATTGGTCTAGTTCTGATTGATGTATCCAAAACGTCACATTACAACCCATTTCACAGCCACCAGTTGAGTTTGATATACTAATATCCAAAGTTTCAGATATGACAATATTTTGACGAGCTATAATAACAGATTCCACAATTCCAACTGTAGTACCATTAGGGAAGTTAATTCCCAGAGTGATTCCAGATGGAAGGGTTTGAGTGATTAAACTATTTTTATTAATATCCATTATTGTGTAATAATCACCAAATGTTCCTGAAAGGGGAGGTGAGACGGATTTAGAATTTTCAGAGGTTCGAGCTCGATTTGTAATGTCTCCTATTACAGTTGCCGTTGTAGTACCCAAAGTAGGAAGCTGTGAAGGTTCATCATCAAGAACCTCATCGACAGTAATTACCAGTGTCGATAGGTTTTGCCATACTCCAGAATAGTCCTCTCCCAAATCTTGGGAAAATAAAAATAAGGAATTGATTTTGTCTTTATCTAATTTTATACCAAATGGAGTTTTTACCGGTTCTGAGAATCGTATTGTAAATGTATCATCTTTTGAATAATCTATATCATTTTTTGGATCATCCAGATCAACAAATGGATCATTTGCTATAAATGCCGAAATAAATGGAGGTGTCGGTTTTGAAAAGTTGCCATCAAGTATTATTATATTATCATAACCGATTGTACCTGAACTGTTAAGTAAACCTCCCGAACTTGTAAGGGACGGGTTATTTTTCAAATCAAATCCTGTTATGTCTTCAATGAGATCTAGTGGGGGAGATGCAATATCGTTTATAGTAATTAAAAGATTAGATGGGTTAACCCATTTTCCTGTTGGGTTATTGCCAAAGTCTCCATCTTGCAAATCAAAAATAGCATCAAGGTGTGTTTTATTTGCTACAGGTGGCTGGTTAGTTGGCATTGTAAACTCTACCCAGATAATATCTCCAACAGTTAAGCCAGGACCAGATGGCTTTGAACCAGGTTTATCACCTGCAATTACTTGGTTTATTTGTAATCCATCAGGATGGGGAGTAATTCTAACATTAAAGCCAAAAACTTCCTCATTCAAATTATCCGCCAAATCTTTACCAAAACACCTTACCACGGTATCAAGTCTGACAGTATCAGTGGCATTTTCATTGATGATTGGAGATATCTTAAATGATGAACCTGAAGTATACGTGCAGTCAGAAGTTCGGTTTTCTACTTCAAGTCTTGTGCCATCATATACATCTGGAAGGTCAAGAATTTTCGGAAGATCCCAGAAAACTCTACCTGTTTCTGAAAATCTTTCAGACACATTCTCGATTCGCAGTCCATCAGAATCAATTCTAAATTCAGAACCAAAGTCTAAAATTGGTCCTGTGCTATCTTTGACAAAAATGGAATTAACACATGTTGCATTGTTACCAATCTTATCTACAGTAAAGAATTCAACTTTGGTTTCGTATGGAATAGAAGAATTCCCATATTGGAATAAGTTAGTAGCATTATGCAAAACATCAGTTTTCTCCCCATCAGTTTCCTGAGGATTACCATTATCTACTTCACTTGATTTAAAGTCAAGAAATCCCTTTATTTTCTCAAACTGTCCAGTAAATGCAAGATTAGATTCTGCGTCAGTTAGATTTCCATTCCACATAACACCTAGAACGCTTTCGGCCTCTAGTTCAAGTGGAACGGTACATTTGTCATCTGGAAGCATTGGTGAAGCAGTATCAACCCTTACAGTGCTCTCAGGTGGAACCAAATAGTTGTGCTTTTTATTGTTAAAGCCAACAGTTTGTGTTATAGTGTCAAAGTTCTTTTCACCAGAAATAAATTCAAATGGATCCTGTCCAAAGAATATTGTGTTGTCTACTGGAATTGCATAAGTAGAATTCCTCCCTTTTCCATCATAGAAAATACCACTTACTTCACCTCTAAGAACTTCTAGCTCTACTCCTGATTTGTTATTTTTCCCAAGAATACATGTAGCAATTACTCTATCTCCTGGGGTTAGTTCGATATTGGCAATATTATCACATAGATTTACCGATGCTTTGTCTCCTGTTTCACGTATATCTGCCTGGATATAGAGACCCTTTACAGGATCTCTGGCCTCGCGAACAAGCAATTTTTGATTTCCTCTGTCTTGTATATTTCCGGTGGTTCCATCTATTGGACTCTCAAATTCATCAGAGAATTCATCGCTTAGATCAACATCACCAAATATTCCATCACCATCCGGATCCGGATTTTCAATTGTGATGGTTACATTACCATTGTTTTGGCTCTTGTCAAACCCATCAAATACACTGTAAAGAAAACTATCAGTATCATTAACAATATCTACCAAAGACTCGTATGTTATCTGTGCAGTTGTGTTTTGTGTAAGTGGATCAAATTTGATGTTTCTAAATGGATTCACATCAAACACATGTAACTTGTCAATATCAGCCACGTAAAAGTTGTTTTTGCCATATGCAATTGCCTTTACCCATTCAAAGTTTCCCTGAACCAAAGCATTATCTCTATCAGATATCACTTGTTCTACAAAGAATCCTTCTTTAGTGAACTTTTGAACTCTTGGCACATTTGCTGTGTCATCAAAAATATTTTCATCTTGCATGTTTTGCTCGATTTGAGTTCTAGAAAGTTTTACATCAGATACATAGATATTATCAAGACCATCAACTGCAAGAGAAGTAGGTGTAAAAAATTGTCCATTGTCTCTGCCATATGGTAATCCATTGTTCACTGAATCTTGAACATCATTTTTACAGCTGTTATCGTCGCATGTAAATCCTTTAGAATGTAAGCTCTCAGTAATACAATTTTCTTCACTGCTTGTCGTATCACATTTTCCTAACCATCCAACCAATTCATCTGATGCCAAATCATATTTGTAAACACGATGGTTTGTTTTGTCTGCAGCATAGAGATTGTTTTCTGAATCAATAACCATATCAGCAATTTGTCCATCTGCAGGAAAGTCTATATCAAACGAACTATCAAAATCAAAATTCTCTTTATACTTTGTAACTTCCAAAGTCGAATTACTTACGTAAATATTTCCATCATTATCCACGGCTATACTTGAGGGCATGAAATTAAGGACTATTTCGCCTTGGTTAGCCAAATTAGTGGAGTTGAATTTTTTAATTGAGTTAATGGTATTTGATACGGCTAAAAATACAGATTCAGAACCATCAGGACCAAGAGCAATATCCTTCATAGACCCCCCGCCTAAATCTAACTCGACATTTCCAAGTAAGTTACCCCTTATGTCAAACTTTTTAATTGATGTATCAGCTGTTGAGGCTACAAAGAAATTATCCTCCAAATCAGAGTCTACGCTTGCCATCAGCACATACTTGTCCCCAATACTGAGATATTTTGTGATGGTGCCAGTAAAATTAATTTGGTCTATTACTGCCCTCCTAGGCTCAGTTATCCAAAATAATTCCTTACTTTCAGAAACTTCCAAATCGCCTAACTCTGAAGTTGGGAATCCAACTAGTTTGAAATCAAATTCTCTTTCAAAGTTTGCAGATTTGTCTAATTCGACAATCCTTTTTTCTTTCCAATCTGAAACATAAACTGAATTCTCCCCAAGATCAATTCCCAATGGAATGACAAAGTGTTTAGAATCAAAGTATGCATCCAAGGTTGAATTTATTACAAATAGACTTCCACTGTTTGATGGAGTTGTAATCATGTTTCCACCACTTGAATCTAGACCTCGTAGTAGTGGAGACAATTCATCTGCAAAGTCTATTTTTTTGAATTGTTTTTCTGCATCAAGTGAAATTAATCTTGTACTGTTATTTTCATTAAAGTTTGCATCAAATACCCAAATATCATTTAATTTGCCAGTATCAGTTTGATTAACTGCAATGTCCGCGGGCGCCGTAAAGGTGCTATTTACTCTTATTTGCCCTGAGAATGTTCCATTCTGATCAAGTTGAATAATCCTGTGATTATTCCAATCAGTAACGTATAACTTGTCATTCTTATCTATGGATAGTCCTTTAGGAGTTATTGTAGTTACAACGTCCTTTGGAATTGATGTGAAATTTTTTCCGAAATCATCAACATACACCGGAGGCTCAGAATTTGGAACTAGTGTCACAGTTGGAGCAGATACTTCTACAAGACTTGAAATATCTAAATTTGCAAGTTCAACATTTGATACGGGATTTATCTGAACAAGTCTTGAAGGAGGCCCAGCATCTGCAATCCATAGTTTAGCTAAATTATCAGCCACAATATTTTGTGGATTAACTAGATTCAAATGATCAAGATTTCGGCTTAATGTTATAGTTCCATTATCGCTTAATCCTAAAATTCTAGGATTGTCTATATCACTCCAGTCAGATAAATAAAACTTGGATTTCAGTTGTCCATATTCTAGTATCTCCCCCGTACTCCTACTTGAAACAAGGAGATTTCCATCTGGCTTTAAAACAAGACCATCAGGAACCTTTGTAGTTTCATCTGAGAATATTCCAATAAATTTTCCGGTATCACCATGATATCCTAAAACATGATTATTCTTTGAACTGCTTACAAACAATAGACTCCCATCTGGAGAAAAGATAATCCCTGATGGACCATGAAGACCACTACTGGTTCTATTGGCATCACCGAAAACACCCCTAAAAGTTCCATCTATATCCCACCTTAAAATTTGATCAGAATCAAAACTGGCAGCATACATCCTATTATCAGGACCAATAGTGATATCCTGTACATTAGCAAGTGTTTCTGCATTTTCAGTATTTACCAGATTGCCTAGGAATTGTCCTTTTTCTTGAACACTAACATCATGCGAGACAAATACTATTTCGTTTGTGTCTGGATCAGTATAATTGACGTTTATAGTTTCAGTAACATCAAATAGCCCATGTCTTGTAATCTCATTGTTTTCACTCGAGGATACATACAGTTCTTTAGTATTGTTTGATATTGCTAATCCAACTGGATAGGATATGTTTTCCCCACCATGTGCAAATTTGTAAAACGAATTATTATCAGTAACATTAATTTCTAATATTGCATCATTGCCAAAACTTGCAACAAACAAGTTCCCATTTGGTCCAAAAATAAGATCTGTTGGCAAGGAAAGAGACACATCAGATATTGCTTCAATCAGATCAAATGTCGTTGTATTAAATATCTTAATCTCACTTTCACCGAAATCAGATATATACAATTTTTGTTTGTCCGGACTAAATACAAGACCTCTAGGATCGACAATGTCTTCAATTGGTTTGTCTACAAGCGTAGAAATCATTGGAATTGTAGTAATTCCAGACGGACTAATACCCAAACTCTCTAGGTCAAACAGACCAGTTGTATTATCCGAAGTTCTATTGTATGCGATTAATTCATTATTGGTGCCTTTAGTTGTAAAGAACAAAAGATCAGAGTCTCCATTTACTCCCAAAGTAACGCCGGTAATGTTCTCATTAACCTGAACCTCATCCTGAATGCCTTTATCCCACCTTATCTGAATAATGCTAGACTTGTTTTGGCTCAAATCCAAGCCAAA
>PVMK01167838.1_pt1 | contig 21410 bp, 15 predicted proteins | sample 1853481 | NCBI WGS metagenome assembly PVMK01 (sample SAMN08533507, study PRJNA380276) | Marine sediment metagenome, whole genome shotgun sequencing project.
CGATGCCATGAGACGTGATGCCTTCAACAAGTTGACCGCCGTTCGGGAAATGAAGGCGCAACAAATCGAAGATTATTTCGCGCTGATTTCGAATCAGATCCTATCCATGGCAAAAAGCCGCGATACTGTCAGTGCGATGCAGCAGTTTCGAGTTGGTATCACGGTGCTGAAGCCCGATCAGTACATGCACCCTGATCGTCCTGGGGAGCTGGAGGATTTTTATACCGACACGTTCGCTCCTCTGTTGGCTTCCAAGAGTTTTGACAAAACTTTCGATGCCGCATCGATTCTGGATCTGATCCCTGCGGATGACATTGCCAAGCACCTTCAAACGACCTATATCGTGGCCAACGAAAATGAGGTCGGTACTAAGAATGAGCTCTTGAGAGGGGCAGACGGTACGTACTACACCAGCCAGCATGCAAAGTTCCACCCTCTGTTCGGTGATTTTCTGGATAAGTTCGGTTTTTACGATATTTTTCTCATCGACAATCGTGACGGGAGAATTGTTTATTCCGTTTTCAAGGAGATTGACTACGCGACCTCCCTCAAAACCGGGCCGTTCAAGAACACGAACCTCGCCAAAGCGTTCAACAGGGTGGTGTTCAATTCTTTCGATGGCATGGTGGACAGTGAATACGTCAGCGTCGTGGACTTCGCGCCCTACACCCCCGTCCTATGGCGTGCCGGCCGGGTTCATTGCGGCTCCAATCTACGACCAGGACAAGTTAATCGGAGTCCTGGCATTTCAGATGCCTGTACAGCATATCAACGGCATCATGACTTCTCACAACTCGTGGAAGGACATTGGTCTGGGAGACTCCGGGGAAACTTACCTGGTTGGTGCGGACAAGCGGCTGAGAAATCAGTCGCGATTTCTGATCGAGGACCGGGAAAGATATTTGCAGATGCTCGAGGAGACTGGCACAGATCCTGACACGGTCGCCAGGATCCGAAGCTTCAACAACTCCATTGGATTGCAGGAGGTCGACACCGTCGGTACACGGGCGGCTCTTTCGGGTGAGACCGGCACGCAAACCTTCGACGATTACAGAGGCGTGAGGGTTCTCTCCGCCTACCGGCTGCTGAGCTTATCCGGTCTGGACTGGGCGATCATGAGTGAAATCGACGAAGCGGAGGCTTTCCAGGTATTTGACCGGCTTCGTGATCGCATGATCATGCTGGCGTCGGTGCTCATCGCGATAACGATCTACATTTCGTACTTCTTCGCCCTGTCGCTCACGCGACCTTTACGGTTTCTCGAGTCAGCCGCGGAAGCTCTCTCTTCCGGGAAGCTCGATGAGCCAATCCATCGGGCGAGTGGTGACGAGATTGGCGATCTGGCGGAAAACTTCGAGAAGATGCGGGTTGCGCTGGGAAATTCCTTCGCCGAGGTCGAGCACAAGAAGAGTGAGCTGGAAGATCGGGTGACGGAGCGTACCAACGCGCTCGACGAAGCTCTGGAGAAGCAGGCCGATCAGAATCGTGCCCTGGGAGAACGAAATACCGAGCTACAGACGATTCAGACGGAGCTGATCGAGTCGCGGGGAAAAAACCGAGGCGAGCGAAAAGCGCATTGGCGCGATCATCGAAGCGAGTCCCGATGGCATCGTGACCATGGACCGGAAAGGAACCATCCAGTCATTCAACAAGTCGGCGGAATCCATCTTCGGCTACGGGGCGGCACAGGTGATCGGCAAGAACGTCAAGATATTGATGCCCAAACCCGTCGCCCTGGAGCATGACTACTACCTGGAAAGGTTTGACCCGACCCGGTCGTCCTCGATAGTCGGCACGACCCGAGAGGTGGAGGGTATGCGGCTGGATGGGGAGCTGTTCCCACTGGAACTCTCGGTGGAAAAAGTACAGATGGGGGAAGATATAATTTTTATCGGAATGTTGCGGGACATTTCCGATCGCAAGAGAGCGGAAGTCGAGTCGAGACTGCTGGATCGGGTCACGGCCATCGCCGCGGAAACCGATTCCTTCGAAATCGCCTTGCAAGGCGCCATCAATATGACCTGTGAATTGATCGGTTGGCCTGTTGGGCATGCCTATGTGTGGTCTGACGATTCCGACCGTCTCGTGCCTACGTCCATCTGGTATCTCCGGGATGCCAAGGAATTCGAGGAGTTCAGGCGGGTGACCGAGGCCACGGAATTTGCCGTGGGAGAAGGCCTACCGGGACGGGTGGCACAGTCCAGCGAGCCAGTCTGGATCGAGGATCTGAAAGCGGACGCGAACTTTCCCCGCAACAAGCTCATGAAGGATCTGGGCGTCAGGAGCGCGTTTGCCCTGCCGGTGGAGATAGACGGCTTCGTGGTGGCGGTGCTCGAATTCTTCGTCGACAGAACCTTGGGGCCGGACGAGGCTCTTCTGCAGCTCATGCGCGGAGTCGGTAGTCAGCTCGGGCGCGTGTTCGAACGTAGAAAAGCAGCCGAGGAGCTCGAGCGGGCCAGCGAGGCCGCGGAGGCGGCCAACGAGGCGAAGAGCGCTTTCCTCGCCAACATGAGCCACGAGATCCGCACACCCATGAACGCCATCATCGGCCTCAGCGATCTTTGCCTGAGGACCGATCTCACACCGAAGCAGCAGGACTACCTGCAAAAGGTCCACTTATCGTCTCAATCCCTGCTCGGTATCATCAACGACATCCTGGACTTCTCGAAGATCGAGGCTGGCAAGCTCGACATGGAGTCGATCCCCTTCGCGCTGGAGGATGTGCTGGACAATCTGGCGACCAGTGCTTCGGTGAAAACCCAGGAAAAAGGGCTGGAGCTGCTGTTCTCCCAGGCGCCCAATGTTCCCGCCACTCTGATGGGTGATCCACTGCGTCTGGGTCAGGTGTTGATCAACCTCACCAACAACTCGGTCAAATTCACCGAGACCGGGGAGGTCGTGGTTTCCGTGGACGTCCTGGAGCAATCGGAAGACAAGGCCACTCTCGAGTTCTCGGTTCGCGATACCGGCATCGGCATGACGCCAGAGCAGCAGGGTCGATTGTTCCAGTCCTTTTCCCAGGCCGACACCTCGACCACGCGCAAATACGGAGGCACCGGATTGGGGTTGGCCATCTCCAAGCAACTGGTCGAGATGATGGACGGGAAAATCTGGGTGGAAAGTGAGCCGGGAAAGGGCAGCACGTTCAAATTCACAGTGACTCTGCAGATAGGCACGGAACAGGAAACCCGCTCACACGAGCCCGGGCTGGATCTGCGCGGCATGCCGGTCCTGGTAGTGGACGACAATCCGACGGCGCTGGAAATTCTCGAGACCTATCTGGAATCCCTCAGCTTTCGGGTAACGACGGTGGACTCGGGCGAGGCAGCACTCGCCCTGTTCGAGGAAGAGAACGAGCATTTCGATCTGGTGATGATGGACTGGCTCATGCCGGGCCTCGACGGTATCGAGACTGCCGAGAAGATCAAGACGGGGATCGGCCTCACCGACCCGCCGAAGATCATCCTGGTTTCCGGCTTTGCCGGAGAAGAGGTGATGGCCAGGGAAGGAGGGGAATACCTGGACAGTATGCTCGCCAAACCGGTCAATCCCTCGCTGCTCTTCGATGTCATCATGACGACCTTCGGCAAGACTGTACCCAAGTCAGCCCGCGACCGTCGCAAGAAAGGACTGGATATGGAGGCTTTGCGGCCCGTTCAGGGCGCGCGCATCCTTGTGGTGGAGGACAACGAGATCAATCAGCAGGTGGCGTGCGAGCTGCTGGAGCAGGCGGGCTTCCTGGTGGAGGTTGCCAATCATGGGCAGGAAGCCATCAGCATGCTGGATGCGGGGCCTTACGATTGTGTGCTTATGGACGTGCAGATGCCGGTCATGGACGGTTATACCGCGACAGGCAAGATCCGCGAGGACGACCGATTCCAGAAGCTTCCCATCCTCGCGATGACGGCCAATGCTACCGTGGAAGATCGGCACAAAGCCGAAGAGGCGGGTATGAACGATCATATTGCCAAGCCCATCGATCCCCAGGTGCTGTTCGCCGCCCTGCTGCAGTGGATCGAGCCCGGGGAGCGGGAATTGCCGGAGTCGCTGCAGGCGCCACGAGAGTCGTCGCCGCAAGAAGAGACCTTGCCCGAGCTGCCGGGCATCGACACCGAAGCGGGGCTCGCCCGAATGGCCGGCAACATCCGCTCCTACCGCAAGCTGCTGAACAAATTCGTCACCAATCAGCAAGGCGCCATAGGAGAGATCCGCGCGGCTTTCAGTGAAGGTGACCACGAGGGCACCGTTCGTCTGGCACACACCTTGAAGGGTGTCGCCGGCAGCATCGGGGCGTTGGCCCTGCAGACCGCCGGCGCCGATCTGGAAGCTGCCCTCAAGGAGCAGCCCGAAACGCTGCCCGAGGCGCTGATAGAGGAGGCTGGAACCCAGCTGGAGCAGACCATCGCGGTGATTCAGAGCATTGCTGCGGTGCCGGCCGCGGGCGCGGCCCAGGGCGGAAACTCGGGAACTTCCGCGGACATGGTGTCGAAGCTCCACGGCTTGCTGGAGTCACTGGAACGGTATGACGCCGAGGCCGAAGATGTCCTGGAGGACATTCTGGGACAGGTGTCGGGTGCTCCGCTGGTTGACCCTCTGCAGGAGCTGAAGAAGCGGGTCGGCCAGTACGATTTCGAAGGGCGCCGCCGAGGATCTGAAGCAGCTGATCGCGAGCCTGGATGTCACCGCCGGCGCCGATCCACCGTCTTCCTCTCCTAAAGATGGCTAGCCCGGGCCACGAATCCCTTTCACCTCTTCTCGCCAAGCTCCGGGCGCGACTGCTCGGGGCAACTCGAAAAGTACGTCGCCGAGCGCGGCAACCGGGAGCGCTTCCTGTTCCAATTGGCGCAGGACAATCACGCTGTTCTCAAGGGCGAATTCCTGCGCGAATACGAGCGCCTGTCCGGCACCGACCCCCAGGGCCGATTTCGACGCCCTGTTCACCCGCTGCCACGATGGCGTCATCCGCAATTCGCCACAGGGCTTCGACATCGCGCGCCAGGCCGGGGGTATACATCGACAGGAATCTCGAGATCACCGCCGAGATACGCCGGCGGATCATGATTCTCTACGATCTGTGCTGCCGTTATGGGCCCGCGTGGCGGACCCGGTTCCAGAACACATACGTGACCACGCCTGAGAACATCATGGTGATCTTCTGGCCCGAGGTGGCGTGGTGCGAGGACGCGGGTCCGGAGCTGCGCATTGCCGAGGAAGAATTCGGCTGGGTGGCCGATGCCGCCCATAACCCGTCCCGGGAGAGCGCCTGGACCGGCTTGTTTTACGATCACGTTGCCAGTGTCTGGATGGTCTCCTGCGAGACACCCATCGACATCGAAGGTCGGCACGTGGCCACCGTCGGTCATGACATCACGCTGGACGAGTTGCTGCATCGCACGGTGAACGACCACCTGCCCGGAACCTACAATCTGCTGTTCCGTCCCGACGGGCGATTGATCGCCCACCCCGACCTGATGGATGCCATCAAGGCGCAGGACGGATACTTCGACATCGCCCAATCGGGGGACGAGAAGCTCAAGCGCATTCACGAGCTGACCGCCCGGGCGCGTATCGAGGGTGTGGTGGAGGCCCCTGACGAACAGGAATTCCTGGCGGTAACCCACATCCAGGAGCCGGATTGGTACTTCGTGACCGTGTATCCCCGGTCGGCGCTCCTGACAGAGGAATTCAGCCGCCGCGATGCGGAACATTCGGCCAGAGCGAGGCGCGCAGAAGATCTCCTGGCGAGCACCGAAGCCCAGCTCCGGGCTGCCCTCGACTACATGCCGGGCGGTATCAAGGCCGTCGACAAAGACTTGAATTACGTGCTCCTCAATGCACAGTACAGCGAGCTGTACGAATTTCCCGACGACCTGCTCGAGGTAGGCGACTCGATGCGTACCGAGCTCCGTTACCAGGCCGAGCGAGGCGACATGGGTCCAGGAAACAAGCAGGACCTGGTGGAGGGCGTTGTTGCTCGTTATCAGAAAACCATTGCACAAGGTCAACCCATCAGCTTCGAGCGGAAAATCAGCAGCGGACGAACCCTTCAGATCAATGTCACACCGACGCCGCAGGGCGGCGCCGTCACTATCGTTGCCGACATCAGCGATCGCAAGCGCGCCGAGGAGCAGCTGGCGCGTGCAAAGGATGCGGCGGAAGCGGCCACACGCACCAAAAGCGATTTTCTCGCCAACATGAGCCACGAGATCCGCACGCCCATGAACGCCGTGATCGGGCTGACCGATCTTTGTCTCAAGACCGACCTCACCGACAGGCAACGTGACTACCTGAGCAAGGTGCACGCATCGGCCGTGTCCCTGCTCGGCATCATCAACGATATTCTGGACTTCTCCAAGATCGAGGCGGGCAAGCTGGACATGGAAAGCCGCCCCTTCGCCCTCGACGACGTGCTGGAACATCTCGCTACGGTGAGCTCCGGGAAGGCCCGGGAGAAAGGCCTGGAGCTGCTGTTCTCACGGGCTGCCGATGTTCCCTCCCAACTGCTCGGTGATCCCCTGCGGTTGGGGCAGGTGCTGATCAATCTCACCAATAACGCGGTGAAGTTTACCGAGTCCGGGGAGGTGATCGTTTCCGTCGGCCTCGTCGAGCAGACCGGCGGCAAGGCTACTCTGGAGTTCTCGGTGCGCGACAGTGGCATCGGCATGACGCCGGAGCAGCAGAGCCGGCTGTTCGAGTCTTTCTCCCAGGCAGATACGTCGACCACCCGAGAATTCGGCGGGACCGGGCTGGGACTGGCCATTTCCAGGCAGCTGGTGGAAATGATGGGCGGGACTATCCGCGTGGAGAGCGAGGCGGGCAAGGGCAGTGCCTTCATATTCACCGTCGATCTGGGGCTCGGCAAAGAGCAAGCGAAGCGCCGATTCGAAGCTACCCCGGATCTGCGTGGCATGCGGGTGCTGGTGGTAGACGACAACGCGGCCTCCCGGGAAATTCTCGAGACCTACCTGAAATCATTCGGTTTCCAGGTGCTGTCTGCGGCCTCCGGCGAGGAGGCCATGGAGTCGCTGAACAATGCGCGCAAGCCGGTGGCGTTGGTGGTGATGGATTGGCGCATGCCCGGCATCAGCGGTCTGGAGGCCGCGGCAAGAATCAAGACGGAGATGGACCCTGACGACGCGCCGAGGATCATCATCGTGTCCGCTTTCAGTCGCGAGGAGCTGGGTCGCAAACCGGGCGCGGAGCTCGTGGAAGCCGTATTGACCAAGCCCGTTACGCCCTCTCATCTATTCGACACGGTCATGCAGATCTTCGGTAAGGAGGTCGTCGAGTCGGTTCGTAGCCGCCGCCAGCGCCAGGAGTTCGATATGCAGTCCCTGCGGCCGGTGCAGGGCGCGCGCGTCTTGTTGGTGGAGGATAACGAAATCAATCAGCAGGTAGCCAGCGAGCTTCTGGAGCAGGCAGGCTTCCTGGTGGAGATCGCCGATCATGGGCAGGAGGCGCTGGCCAAGCTGGCGCCGGGCCGTTTCGACTGTGTGCTCATGGACGTGCAGATGCCGGTCATGGACGGTTACACTGCGACACGCAGGATCCGCGAGGATGGCCGCTACGAGAATCTGCCCGTGCTGGCGATGACGGCAAATGCGACCTTGGAAGATCGGCGCATGGCCGCGGATGCGGGCATGAACGCTCATATCGCCAAACCCATCGATCCGCGGACGTTGTTTTCAGCCTTGCTCGAGTGGATCGAGCACGGCGAGCGGGAATTGCCGGAGCCTCGCAACACCCAGGGCCTGGAAGCCGAGGCACAGGAGCCGCTGCCTGATTTGCCCGGCATCGACACTCGAGCCGGGCTTTCGCGGGTAGGCGGTAATGTTCGCTCCTATCGCAAGTTGCTGGAAAAGTTCGTCGGCAATCAGGCGGGCGCTATTACCGATATTCGCGCTGCCCTGGATGAGCGGGACGATGAACGCAGCGTGCGCCTGGCGCATACCTTGAAGGGTGTTGCCGGCACCGTCGGCGCGTCGGCGCTGCAGCAGTCGGCGGCCCGATTGGAGGCGGCGCTGAAGGGGCAATCCGAAGCGGCTCCGGAAGCCCTGATCAGCGAGACCGGGATAGAGCTGGATCGGGTGCTCTCGGCGATTCAGGCTGTCGCCGGGGCCGAGCCGGTATCTGCAGGCGGTGGCGGCGACGTCCCCGCGGATTTCTCGCCGCGGCTTCAGGGATTGCTGGAGAAGCTGGAGCAGTACGATTCCGAGGCCGACGACGTCCTGGAGGAAATTCTGGGACAGGTGGTCGGAACCCCGGTGGCGGATCCCCTGCGGGCGCTGAAAAAGCGCGTCGGCCAGTACGATTTCGAAGGAGCCGCAGAGGATCTGAAACGGCTGGTGGCGAGTCTCGACGAATCTACCGATCGTCCAAACGGAGACGAACATGAGCGATGAGGGATCCAGAAAAACAATTCTCGCCGTCGACGACGCGCCGGAGAACCTGGACGTGGTCAAGAGCATACTGGTTCCAGAATACACGGTCATGGCGGCCATCAATGGAACGATGGCACTGAAGATCGCCGAGGCACGGATGCCGGACCTCATTCTTCTGGATGTCATGATGCCGGAGATGGATGGCTACGAGGTCTGCAAACGGCTCAAATCCAATGCGAAGACCAGCGCCATTCCGGTCATTTTCCTGACCGCCATGGACCAGGCAACGGACGAGGCCAAAGGTCTGGAGCTGGGTGCCGTAGCCTATGTCATGAAGCCGGTGGACCCCGCGCTACTCAGAGAATCTGTCAAAAAGCAATTAGTTTAAAACGATGAGTGAAAATCAAAGCAAGCGAACGGTTCTTGCCGTCGACGATACGCCGGAGAACCTGGATGTGGTCAAGGGCATTCTATCTCCCGACTACACGGTCAAGGCGGCCATCAACGGCAAGATGGCATTGAAGATCGCCGAGACCCAATCACCGGATCTCATTCTTCTGGATATCATGATGCCGGAGATGGATGGCTACGAGGTCTGCAAACGGCTCAAGTCCAATCCCAAGACCAGCGAGATCCCGATCATTTTCTTGACCGCCAAGGATCAAACCATGGACGAGGCCAAGGGATTCGAGCTGGGAGCCGAAGACTATATCCTGAAGCCGGTAAACCCGCCTATCCTCAAGGCCAGGGTAAAGACCCACGTGGCCCTGAAGCAGAGCAGGGACGCCCTGCAGGAAGCCTATGGGATCATAAAGGGCCAGAAGGACCGCATGGAGGAGGAACTCAACGTCGGTCGGGAAATTCAGATGAGCATGATCCCGCTCAAGTTCCCCCCCTTCCCCGATCACCACGAGTTCGACATCTATGCGACCCTGGTACCGGCGCGCGAGGTCGGCGGTGACTTCTACGATTTCTTCTTCGTCGACGAGAATCACCTGTGCTTCTGTGTAGGGGACGTATCCGGCAAGGGAGTCCCGGCCGCTCTGTTCATGGCTGTGACCAAGGCCCTGATTAAATCGAGAGCCGCGGACGACCGCTCCACCGGGAGCGTTCTCACCCACGTCAACGACGAGCTCAGCCAGGACAACCCCAGCAGCATGTTCGTGACGGTATTCTTGGCGGTCCTTAATATCGCTACCGGAGAGTTCACCTACACTAACGCGGGGCACAATCCACCCTATGTAAAGCACCCGGACGGGTCGATTCGCGCCCTTACGGAGCGGCACGGACCCATCGTGGGTGCCATGAGCGGAATGGCCTACGGAGAGGAGACCACACACTTGTCTTCCGGCGATCTCGTGCTTCTGTTTACGGACGGGGTCACCGAGGCTATGGACGTCGGCGGCAATCTCTACTCGGATGCGCGACTCGAGACGCTGTTACAGGAGAATACGCTGGAAACCGTGGAGGTTACCGTCGACACGGTATTGTCGTCCGTAAAGCGCTTCGAGATTGGGGCAGAGCAGGCTGACGATATTACGATTCTGGCCCTGCGTTTCAGTGGCGCATAGGGAATTCTGCACATGCCTGAGGCGACGGTGCGCATCGAGAACGATCTCTCCGAGATCGCAAAGGTCCACGAAAAACTGGATGACTTTGCTAAGAAGTTTGGCGTGCCGCTCGCCATCGCGCGAACTTTTCATACTATCTTCGATGATCTACTCGACAATGTCATTTCCTACGGGTTCAACGACGAGCAGCGCCACTTCATAGACATCAGCCTGGAGTTGACGGCAAGCAGTCTCATCGTATCGATTGCGGATGATGGCGTGCCGTTCAATCCGCTTGCCGAGACCGCACCGGACACGACGCTCTCCATCGAGGACAGGCAGATTGGTGGTCTGGGTATTCATATCGTAATCAATATGGTGGACGACATAAGCTATCAAAGAACGGCCGATAAAAACGTGCTTACTCTAACGAAGTCACTTCAAAGCAAGAAATAGTCTTTCCATCGATTGACTGCTGCGCGGATGACTCAAAACCTTATCTCTGGGGACAAGAAAATGAAACTGAATACTAGCAGTGAAGGCGAAGTCACCGTGGTCAAAATAGAAGGTAATCTTGACACACAGACCTCGCCGGAAGCACAGGACGAACTCAACCGACTCATGGACGAGGGGAGCAAGAAGCTGTTGCTGGATTTTGCGGATTTGGCGTACATCAGCAGTTCCGGATTGCGTGTGCTTCTGGCCGTCGCCAAGAGACTGGCACCGGATGCGGGCGAAATGCGTATCTGCAACTTGAACGATGTCGTCAACGAGGTTTTCGAGATCTCAGGCTTCTCGACAATCCTGAAAGTCTTTCCATCCGACTCCGAAGCCCTCGACGGGTTTTGATCTCCGACCGAACGGTCCCTGGGCAACTCAGGCCAACTTGACTGAACGGCAGAACATGGCAGGAGCGAAAGCTTTCCAGAAGCTGGGCTCATTGGAGGCCGTTGTTCCTGATTTACTCGATCGGTCGCTACACCGGATGCTTCTTTGTGCCGTCGGCCGGGCTTGAAAATCAGCAAGATGCACAGCACCCGAAATGTTGCCGTGGGCACGGTAAGGAAATTGAAAGTCAAGGAATTCAAGCCGATCGGATATTCAGGAAGGACAGGTATTTATAACCCTTTAATTTCTCTCCCTTCAACGTCATATGGCAAAAAGGCAACGCGGGAATGAAGTTTCACCGCTTTCACGCGGACGCCGTCACCCACTAGGCGCATCAAGTCAGCGCAGTCGGCGGCTGCCGCAAGCTCATTGACTTGCGCAATTCAGCGGCGCATTGTAAGTGAACGGAGTCGATCAATCTGTTCGCTGGATTGAAGGGTCCGATGCTAAGTACGAGCATCTCCTGCAGAAGCAGTGGTCATTTGGCTTATGCATCCTTACCTAGCCATGCCGTTTCTCTCATCGACAATACTGTGTCAAGCCGTTCTGGTTGTCTGCACAATACGCCCATACCGACATAAGTCGGCTTTTCGTCATAGTTGATGCGAAATCTATTTAATAATCGACAAGGAGAATGCCATGAGCGGTGATATCAAACCGAGGGTGATCTTGGTCGATGACGACGAATCCATTAGAATTTGGATGAAGGGACTGCTCGTAGCCCTTGGCTGCGAAATCGTCGGAGAGGCCGGAAACGGTCGCGATGGCGTCGAGTTGTTCGAAAAGGAACGGCCGGATCTGGTCATGTTGGACCTTCAGATGCCGGAGGTGGGAGGAGCCATGGCGCTGGAGTACATCCTCGCCGCTGACCCCGAAGCGCGAGTAATTCTGCTTACATCCGTAGAGTCTTCGGAATACATTAATGAGCGTATGCAGGCAGGAGCCCACTACTATCTGTCAAAGCATGCTCCGCCGGATGAATTTCGAGCCGCCCTCGAGGAGCAGATCAGTGAACTGAAGCAGATCCCGTGAAGGCGCGGGTACCCGAATCGGGTTCGTCGACGGCCGCCGATGGAGGCAGGTCCCTGTTGCTGCAGACCATTCAAAGCATTTCTCGCGGGCAGTTCGATGCTTTGGACACTTTGTACGCCTTAACGGGAGAGGAAGGAATAGCCCCGGAGGTAGCAGAGCTCGCTGAATCAATCGGCCTGATACTCGTCAAACTGGAAGCCCGCGATTTCCACATCGAGATGGCAGCGGAAGCAGAGCACCGGCTGAAGGAGTTGAACGAGCTCAAGGACCAACACCTGGGAATTGCCGCCCACGATTTGAGGAATCCACTCTCTTCCATCCGCGGAATGAGCCAGATGTTGGTCGAAATGGAGCTCGACAAGAATACACAAACGTCCTTTTTGCAATCGATCTATCGCGTCAGCGATCAGATGCTGACCTTGGTGGACAATCTCCTGGATGTGGCGGTGATTGAAAGTGGCAGATTCGAGCTGAAAATTACCGAAGAAAATATTTCCGGGCTGGTCGGAGAGCGGATCGAGCTGATGGCAAAGAACGCGGAAAGGAAGGAAATCAGGTTGATCGCCGATCTCCAGGAGGTCACCGATAGTCTGTTCGATGCCGATCGGATGCGGCAAGTTGTGGACAATCTGCTCAGCAACGCGATCAAATTTTCTCCGTCGGGCAGCGTGGTCAATATTACCTGCGGGCAAGCAGGCCACATTCTGGATATCACCGTCACCGATCAGGGGCCCGGTATTCCATCCGAGGACCTTGACAGGTTGTTCGACACTTTCGAGAAGCTCAGCGCCCAGCCGACTGGTGGCGAGAAAAGCACCGGCCTCGGCCTGTCAATAGTAAAAAGTATCGTCGATGCTCACGGCGGCGAGATCGAAGTCGACAGCGAGGTAGGAAGAGGCACCACATTCATCGTCCACCTTCCGGTGGAATCCGCGAATTAGTCCGAACTATGGGGGAAATAGTCAGAAGTTTTCGAGAGCCTCCGATTCCGTCTTTTTGACGGTGAGGATCATATGGAACCCGGCAAACTTGAATGCCTCCTGCACGTCTCCGTTCAGGCCACAAATCCGCAGTTCGCCGCCTTTGCCTTTCAGTTGTTTGGCCGTTGTAAGCAAAATGCGAAGTCCTGCACTGCTGACATAGTCGAGATCCTCGAAGTTGACGACAATCTTTGTCGCTCCTTGGTCGATAAGTTGTGTAATCTGAGCCTGAGCCTCCGGCGAAGTCTGAGTGTCTAGACTTCCTTCCATTCGCACAACCTTCACCTCACCGACATCGCTGATTTTAATCTCCATGAAATTTCCCTCCCGAAGTCCAAACACCTCTTTGCTTGCATTGTGCCATCGAATCAACCCAAGCGCATTACGACCGACAGAACGTTCTTGTCAATGCGCCGCTGATACGAGATGTCGTCGACCATGTTTCGGACCAGATGAATTCCCAAGCCACCTATTTCTCGATCTTCCAGAGACAGGCTCGTATCCGGCGCCTTAATTCCCAGTGGATTGAACGGAATCCCATCATCAGAGATGGTTACGGTCAGCCGATTTTTCGTCAGCTCAGCTCTGATGTCGATTTTATGCTCGTCCTCATCTCGAAACGCATACGAGATTACGTTGTTCAAGAGATCGTCGAATGCAAGGCCTATTCTCCGGCGTATCTTGATTGGAAGATTGTGTTCTTTCGCGAACTCTCCAAAAGCGGCGTTGATATTCGCGATCTCGGAAAGGTCGTTCTTTGCGGACATCTGGAAGACCGCTGTCGAATCGGCCCCCGGGCTCGCCAGGAACTCCAGTGCCAGAACGGTGATGTCATCGCTCTGCTCCGTCTCACCCTTGAAGCTCTTGACCGCGGATACTATGTCTCGAACAGCTGATTCAGCGGAATTCGTTGCTTTCGACTTCAGCACGTCGACCATCCTCTTCTCGGAGAACAGCTGACTGTCGGCATTCATCTCTTCGGTAACCCCGTCCGTGTACATGAAGAGCAAGTCCGCTGGATCCATGGTGGTGAGCCCCTCGTCGTAGACCATCCCGCTTACGGCTCCGACTACTGGTCCGTGAATAGCATCGAGACGCTGAAGGGAGCCATCCCTGCTTTTCAGGTAAGAGGGGTTGTGCCCCGCATTCGTGTACGTCAACAGTCCAGTTCTGATGTTGAGAATTCCCAGAAAAATCGTCACGAACATGCAGCTTTCATTATTGCTGCTGAGCTCCGTGTTGACATGGGTCACGATGCTCGCGGTGGAGAAATCGTCGGTGGTCCGCGATTTAATCAACGTCTTGGTGACCGCCATGAACAATGCTGACGGTACCCCCTTCCCGGAAACGTCACCGACACAGATGCACAGTCTCTGGTCATCGATGAAGTAGAAATCATAAAAATCGCCGCTTACCTCACGAGCTGGCTCCAGCTGTGCATAAATGGAAAATTCGTCATGATCGGGGAAAGGGGGGAAAACGGCTGGAAGCATACTCATCTGAATTTCCCTGCCGATGTTGAGTTCGCGCTCCATTCTTTCCTTCTGGTCCCTGATGATTTCGTAGGCTTCCTCCAGTTTCTCCTCGGCTCGCTTACGCTGGGTAATATCGAGCTCTATCCCGGCCACAGCGACGGTCTCGCCCGAGACTTCCGTAACGGGGAATCGTACATCGACGACAGCGTATTCCTTACCGTTCCGGAAATAAGTTGACTCTCGCTCGATCGCTTGCCCCGCTGCCAGAACCTCATCGTCTCGGACAACATTCCTGTCGGGCGACAGATCGGTTTGGGGGCTCTGCGAATGCGCCTCATGAAGCGTCTTCCCGCGGAGAAATTCATTGGTGACACCGTAAAACTCTTCGTACTTGCGATTAATCAAGATGAATCGTCCATCGAGATCCCGGAGATGGACCATCGCCGGCATATTGTCGATCACCGACTTGAAGCGTGCCGCCTCAGACCGAGTGCGCTCTACCACTCGACCGAGCTGTGTACCAATGGATTCCATCAGCTCCAGCACCGTTTCGTCGGGTTCGACCGCCTCCGTGGAAAAGAATTCGAGCACCGCGACGACGTCGTTTCCCACCAGCACCGGGAATGCGAAGCCCGCCTTGACCCCGATATCCTTCGCAAGCTTCGCTCTTCTGAAGGTCGGATCCTGAGTGACGTCCACGATCCAGGTAGGTTTTCCGGTAGCATAGGTGTGGCCGGACAGCCCCGGCCCGGGCTTAAATCGATGTGTTTCGGTTATCTCACGAAAAAGCTTGAAGCGCTCGGGGTCATCTAGATGCCAGACCTTCGTCGAGACCAGTTCACCCGATTCGTCATCGATCAAATAGAAATGGCCTACCGGCCATCCAATGAACGTACAGATGTCTTCCAGGCAGGTTTGCATCGCTTCGTCGACGGTTCTCGCCCTGTTGGCCGATGCGGCGACTCTTCGCAGTAACTTCAGCGATTCGGTTTTCTCCCTCAGGGATTCAGTCACCGCTTCCCGCCGTCTTTGCTCCGTGGTGATGTCCGCGAGGACATGATTGTACTGTTGTGCGATTTGACCGATTTCGGTATTCGGCTCGACGTTGACGGGCTGTGAAAAATCATTGGCGCTCCGCTGCCTGTCCATGTCGGTAAGTAAGTCGAGGATCTCGGTGCTGGCACCGTGTTCGGCCACGTTCAAACCGATCCGTTCACCCTCGGGATCGATCCGGAGAGGGTACCGACGGTTGTATAACCACAGGAGCGTGAAGCCTACCCCGAACGCCCAGGCAAAAGTCGCACCCACACCGGTGGCCTGGACGACCAATTGCTCCCAGCGCCCCAAGCCGGTGCCCCAGCTCTCGGGATCGCCAAAGAGCGCAACGGCCAGGGTACCCCAGATGCCAGCACCGAGATGTACCGGTACGGCACCAACGACATCGTCGAGCTCCAGCTTTTCCAGCAGCATCGTTACGCCATACATGATCGCGCCGGCAATACAGCCAATGCTCACTGCCGATAGTGGAGTCATGATGTGGGCAGAAGCCGTGATCCCGACGAGTCCCGCCAGCGAACCGTTCATAATCATCACGACATCCGATCGACCTGTTATCCACCACCCGATCATCAGCGCCACAATACCGCCGAAAGCCCCGGAGATCGTCGTATTGACGATAATGGTGGGTACCTCCGGGGTGAGTCCGAGGGTGCTGCCTCCGTTGAAGCCGAACCAGCCGAACCACAAAAGAAACGCGCCCAGAGTCACTATCGGTATGTCGTGACCGTGAATGGGTACGCTGTTTTTGCCGAATCGACCGATGCGTGGACCGATAATGATGATTGCCGCCAGTGACACCCATCCGCCAACCGAATGGACCACGGTACTACCAGCGAAGTCGATGAAACCCATGGCCTCCAACCACCCGCCCGACGATGCACCAGCGGCGCTTCCCCATACCCAATGGCCGATGACCGGGTAAATCAGACCGGCCACAATGACGGTGATGACCAGGTAGCCGACAAAGCGCATGCGCTCGGCTACTGCTCCCGATACGATGGTCACCGCCGTTCCACAGAACCCCAGCTGAAAAATGAAAAAAGCCATGAGCCAGGGATTGGTGGTGTCATCGAAGAAAAAGGCGGATGTGCCGAATAATCCGCCGGAGGTGACGCCGAACATCAACGCGAACCCGAAGATCCAGAAAATGGCAGAAGATATGCAGAAATCGGCGAAGTTCTTCGCCGCCACGTTGATGCTGTTCTTGGTACGCACCGAGCCGCTTTCCAGGCAGGCGAAACCTGCCTGCATCAACATGACCAGGGCCGCGCAGATGAGAATCCAGGCAACGTCGAGAACTTCATTAGGAGTCGACATCGGCACAGACCTCCATCCGGCTCACTCGAGGTAAGATTTAAACCGGAGATGTGGCGCAGATAATGATAAACGACTGGAACATCGTACGCTCAGCGACACTTCAATCCAAGTCGCCAAAATACGCGTTAGGTGTCCACCGTGGACAATCACCAGTCGCGCTGCTTTTTTGAGGACCTTATTGGGCCGCCCGAAAGCTGGTGGCATCGGCTCTCCCCCAGTAGTCTCTGTACGGCTCCGGCGCGCTGCCGTCGAGCAGGGAGCCCGGCTCCAGCCACACGCCACCGCGATCCGCCGACAGTGTCGCAGGCCCGCCCAGGCGAATGTAGAAATGGCAGGGTTCTATCTCGGAGGTATGGTTGAGACCGGCGGCGGCGATGATCTCCGACAGTGCTTCCACCGTATTGCGATGGAAATGGTAAACTCGTTGCGCTTTATCCGGCACTACCAGGGCCCCTTGACGTTGCTGGTCCTGAGTCGTGACTCCCACCGGGCAGCGATTGGTGTGACAGCTTCGGGACTGGATACAGCCCACAGCAAACATGAAACCGCGCGCCGAGTTGCACCAGTCGGCGCCCATGGCCATGGCGCCGATCATGTCGAAGGCGGAAACGATCTTGCCGCTGGCCCCGAGCTTGATGTGCTCACGCAAGCCGGCCCCCACCAGCGCGTTCTGAACGAAGGTCAGTCCTGCGCGCAGGGGCGTGCCCACGTGGTTGGAGAATTCCACCGGCGCCGCACCGGTACCGCCCTCACCGCCGTCCACGACGATGAAGTCGGGATGGATTCCTGTCTCGCGCATGGCTTTGCACATGGCGAGGAACTCCCAGCGATGGCCGATACAGAGCTTGAAGCCCACGGGTTTGCCGCCGCAGAGTTCGCGCAAGTTCGCGATGAATTCCATCATCTCGATGGGAGTGGAAAAGGCGCTGTGTGCCGAAGGTGATACACAGTCCACGCCCACCGGCACGTGGCGGGCCTTTGCGATCTCCGGCGTCACCTTGGCCCCCGGCAACACGCCCCCGTGCCCCGGCTTCGCGCCCTGGGACATCTTGATCTCCACCATCTTCACCTGTTGGATCACGGCCTGCTCGGCAAAGGTCTCCGGGTTGAAGCTACCGTCGTCCTTCCGGCAGCCGAAATAGCCGCTGCCGATCTCCCAGATTACGTCGCCACCGTGCTCCCGGTGATAACGGCTGAGGCCACCTTCGCCGGTGTCGTGGGCGAAGTTGCCCAGCTTGGCGCCCTTGTTGAGCGCCCGAATAGCATTGGCGCTGAGAGCACCGAAGCTCATGGCGGAGATGTTGTATACGGAGGCCGAGTAGGGCTTGGCGCACTGGGGTCCGCCGATATCGATGCGAAAAGAGTCTTTCGACAACGGCGCCGGAGCCGCCGAATGATTGAGCCAGGCGTACTCGCCGCTGTAGATGTCGAGCTCCGTTCCGAAGGGCAGCTTGTCCTCGGTATTCTTCGCCCGTTGATAGACCAGCGAGCGCTGCTCCCGGTTGAATGGCGCACCGGACAGGTTGGATTCGAAAAAATACTGGCGAAGTTCCGGGCGCAGGCCCTCGAAAAGGAAGCGCAGATGCGCCGAAATGGGATAGTTGCGTAACACGCTGTGGCCGGTCTGGAGTAGATCCCGGGTGCCCAGCAGGGCCAGGGGGACGGTAATCAGCAAGCCCCAGTAGAAATGCTGGTACTTCGAGCCCAGGCCCAGGAGGACCAGGGACAAGACTATGGTCAAGGCGTAAGGGATGTAACGCGAGTAGTGCATGAACAATTACCTGTTGGTAAACGGCAAGGCGCTTATCATGGATGCCGCACGCGCCAGTCACGAATAGTTTCCGCGGAAACTCCCGGAGCGGCCGCGTTTCCCCAGCTGGTGCGCACGTAATTCATGAGTGCAATCAACTCATCATCGCTGAGCTTGGCGGCAAACGATGGCATCGCCACGAACTTGCCGCGGCCGGGTATACCCGACATCACGACGGTAATGAAGTTTGCCGGGTCACTGGCGGTAACGACGGCATTATCGGCGAGCTTCGGGAAGGTCCCCGGTACGCCGGCCCCTTTCGGCTGATGGCACATGGCGCAGTTGTCGAGATACAGCCGTGCCCCTTCGCGCTTGCTTGGATCGCCATAGGAGAGAGCCGCTGCGCTGGTGGCCTGTGCGGGCAGGGAATGTATGTATGTGGCGATGGCTTTGATGTCGTCTTTTTCAAGGTATTGCAGGCTGTTGTGCACCACTTCCTGCATCGGCCCCAGGGCCGTGACGCCCTTGCGTTTGGATGTACCGGTCTCGAGGAATTTCGCGATTTCGTCCACGTTCCAGCCGCCCAGGCCCGAGTGTAGGTCGTTGGTCAGATTGAGCGCGAACCAGTCGTCGATTCGTGCGCCCGTGAAGGCGCGATCTTTTTCAATGGCGCCGAAGACATTGCGCGGCGAATGACAGGCGCCGCAATGCCCAGGGCCCTCCACCAGATAAGCACCGCGATTCCACTCCTCACTCTTGCGCGTGTCCGGTTCGTAGGTGCCCGGGTGAAAAAACAACTCCCGCCAGCCCAGCATGGACATGCGTATATCGAACGGAAAGTGCAACGCATTGCCGCGATTTTTTCGGCTTTTTGGTTCGAGGCTCTGCAGGTAGGCATAAATTGCGTCCACGTCCTCGCGGGTGATCTTCGTATAGAAGGTAAAGGGCATCACCGGATAAAGGTATTCTCCGTGTTGGCCGACGCCTTCGTGCAGGACACGGTAAAATTCGTCCGCAGTCATGGTGCCGATACCGGTCTTCTTGTCCGGGGTGATGTTGGGTGAGTAGATGATGCCGAAGGGCGTATTCATGGGTAGCCCGCCGGCGTACGAGTCGCCCGTGCCATCGCTGTGACAGGAGATGCAATCACCCGCGCGGGCAAGGTATTCGCCGCGTTTGACATCGCCCTCCGCCGCCCACGCGATGGTGCCGAACAGCGACAGCAGTAGAGCACTTCCGATGGCTTTCATAAATCCCTCATGCTTTCCGGCCCGTCCGTTCAATCGAACACGTTTCCATGATGATATCGTTCATCCTCACCCGCCGCCCTTGTCAGCTCCGCGACGTTGGACTTGGTGAAAAAGCCTTCGTAGCCGAAGCAGCGCTCTACGTACTCCGTGATCAGGACCGAATATTCCGAGTGTTTCGAGAATATCTGTTTGAGGTTGGGTGTGTCGGTGCACTCGCCCACCACGTGAGCAAGAAAGTTCACACCGAAGCCTTTCAGTGTGGCCACGACGAAATCCACGTTCTTTTCCCCGGATTCGTGATCCCCGTCGACTACCTCGTAGGCGATATGATGCATGCGCCGGCCGAAATTGCGGACGAAATCTTCTGTCGGCATGGGGAGATTTTCGAAGGAATTGACGAACGACGGCGTATTATTGGCCGTGAATACTTTTGCGGGTGAGATCTTGTCGTCGCTTACATAGCCGTTGCGATTGACATTGGTGGAAGAGTTCTGATCAGCAATGTTGTAGGCACCCCAGAAGTAGTAATTGGACATGGTCAGAAATTCGAGTATCGCGTCCTCACGTTCTCCCGACAATATGCGGGTCGCCATGTGATCGACCCCCAGTATCAGAGGGACGGCTCCCTTCTCGCGGGCCCTGGCGTCGGCCTCGTTCAGTCGATTCGTTTCAGCGCCCGTCAATTGAACACACTCACCGATCTCCATAGCCTGGATGTCGTAGCTTCCCCGGGGCGTATAGCCCACACGATTGCCCGTAATGGACGACGGGAAGGTGAAATAGAAATGCGGATTGGAAAAGAACTTGTTTTCCGTCTCATCGGGATAATGAAAACGGATGTTGTGGGATTCGAGCAGCTTGCGGATTTCCGGCAGGTCGTCGACGGCGAAAACTTCACCCACGTATCTGGCATTGGGCTTTCTGCGAGCCAGAGGGTAGAGCATGTTCAGGCGCGTCAGATCATCGGTGAAGCTGGACTCCAAAGGCTCGAGAACGATGTAGTGCGGAAACTCCGGCTTCGATTCCAGAAAGTAGATCTTGTGGGTCTCATTGAGATAGGTGCACAACAACCGATAAGGTGTCATGAGATACAATTCTTCCAGGTAGGAAATTGCATCTCCCGTCTCCACCTGCACCACCAGAGCGCAGATGTTCTTGAGAAGGTCTTCCAGGCCGCTTTTCTTCCTGCGTTCGAATATCTTCAGGCGGTATTCATCGAAGAAGTCGGAGTTCTTTTTGTCGCCCAGGGGCGCGACCGACATGATGTCCACGCTCATTCCGCTAAGCTCCTGTGTGTGCGGGTACGACGGGGCGATAGGCGGGTCGCTAGAATGTCGCCCCTATTCGCTTTTGCAGTTCCTCTGGCGTCGTAGTCTCCGCAAGACCTTCGCTCTGCGCCTGGCTTGCGACGGCGGCGAGAATGCCAAGGCCCATGCCCGGAAAGATGTAGCTGTTGTTGCACTGAGCAACGGGCATTCGAGCAGGCTGTTTCCTGCCAGGGAGGTCTCTATCGTTTCGCTGCCGCGGTCGTCAATTTCGGTCATCGCCAATCTCCTTTCAGCGCGCTCTCTCCATGAGGACATGGGTCAGCACCGAGCAGCCATCGGCGAGGTCCTCGGCCTTGGCATTCTCCCGCTCGTTGTGGCTGATGCCTCCTTCGCAGGGCACGAAGATCATCCCCGTGGGCGCTGCCAGGGCCAGATTGCAGGCGTCGTGGCCGGCGCCGGA